>Ga0070709_10000610_pt1 | contig 20660 bp, 21 predicted proteins | sample LARL51metaG_FD_65449 | JGI IMG/M metagenome (GOLD analysis project Ga0070709, IMG submission 65449) | Corn, switchgrass and miscanthus rhizosphere microbial communities from Kellogg Biological Station, Michigan, USA - LAR L5-1 metaG | ecosystem: Host-associated > Plants > Roots > Rhizosphere ... | reverse complement strand
CGGGCCAAGGCCCGGCCGTGACGGTTTGGAAAGGTCGGTGCCATCGGCATTACCCCTGCGAACCGTCCTCCGCAAAAAGAAAGGGGCTCCAACTTGCGCTGGAGCCCCTCAACGGTCGGGGCATTGCCGGGTATGTGCCCAAACCGAAGTTGTGGGCGCGGGCCAGATGGTCCGCGCCCCGGGAGGAACTACATGTTGTAGGCGCGCTCGCCGTGATCGGTGATGTCGAGACCTTCACGCTCCTCTTCGACCGAGGGACGCAGGCCGATGATCACGTCGACGATCTTGTAGAGGATCGCCGAACCGACACCCGACCAAATCAGCGTGGCAAGAACCGCCTTGCCCTGCGCGATCATCTGATCGGCGAAGACGTAGGTGCCGGCATTGTTGCCCGTGATGTTGGTGTAGTCGGTGATGCCGACGCCGCCGAGCGCGGGGTTGACCAGGATGCCGGTACCCAGCGCGCCGATGATGCCGCCGATGCAGTGGACGCCGAAGACGTCGAGCGCGTCGTCATAGCCGAACGCGTTCTTCACGGTGGAGACGAAGAACAGGCAGGCCGGCGAGACCACGAGGCCGAGCACGAGCGCGCCGATCGGGCCGGCGAAGCCGGAGGCCGGCGTCACCGCGACGAGACCTGCGACCGCGCCGGAGCAGATGCCGAGCAGCGAGGGCTTGCCCTTCACCGCCCATTCGCAGAGCAGCCACGAGAGCGCCGCACCCGCGGTCGCCACCATGGTGTTGACGAAGGCGAGCGAGGTGGTGCCGTTGGCCTCGAGGTTCGAGCCCGCGTTGAAGCCGAACCAGCCGACCCAGAGCAGCGAGGCGCCGATCATGGTCATGGTCAGCGAGTGCGGGGCCATCAGCTCCTTGCCGTAGCCGACCCGCTTGCCGATGATGAGGGCGCCGACCAGGCCGGCGATCCCCGCATTGATGTGGACGACGGTGCCGCCTGCGAAGTCGAGCGCGCCGGCGCCGGCGAGCCAGCCGACCGCGCCGGTGACCTCATCGAGCTTGGCCTGAGCAGCGGCCTTCGCCGCGGCGTCGGTCGCAGCGGCAAGGGCCTTGGCAGCATTGGCGACATCATCCGGCGCGGCGACGTACCAGACCCAGTGCGCGATCGGGTAGTAGATGAAGGTCGACCACAGCAGGATGAAGACCATCACCGCCGAGAACTTGATGCGCTCGGCAAACGCGCCGACGATCAGGGCCGGGGTGATCATTGCGAATGTCATCTGGAATACGAAATAGGCGAATTCCGGAATCACGACGCCGTTGGAGAAGGTCGCCGCCGTCGAGTTCGCATCGACCCCGTGCATGAAGGCTTTGGAGAAGCCGCCGATATAATGCGTCATCCCGCCGCCGTCGCTGAACGCCATCGAGTAGCCGTAGATGGTCCAGGTAACGCCGATCATCGACACGATCGCGAACACCTGGGTCAGCACCGACGCCATGTTCTTGGTGCGGACCAGGCCGCCGTAGAACAGCGCAAGGCCGGGGATCGACATCATCAGAACGAGCGCGCTCGAGGTGAGCATCCAGGCGACGTCGCCCTTGTTGGGAACGGGCGCGGCTGCGGCTGCTGCCGGCGCCGCATCTTCGGCGAACGCCGCATCGGCCAGGCCGAGCACGCAAAGCCCTAGAACTGCGAGGGCTATCAGTCCCGCGCGAGAGGGACGCTTGAACGTCATTGTCATCTACTCCTGAGTGTTAAGGGTTGAGCGCGAAATCTGTTAGAGGGCCGCCGCGTCGGCCTCGCCGGTCCTGATGCGGACGGCGTGGTCGAGGTTGATCACGAAGATCTTGCCGTCGCCGATCTGACCGGTCTTGGCCGCCGAGGTGATGGCGTCGATCGTCTTGTCGACCTGGTCGGCCGGGATGGCCACTTCGATCTTGATCTTGGGCAGGAAACTCACGGCGTATTCGGCCCCGCGATAGATTTCCGTATGGCCCTTCTGGCGGCCATACCCCTTAACTTCAGTCACCGTGAGACCATGAACGCCAATGGCGGTCAGGGCGTCCCGGACTTCTTCGAGTTTGAATGGCTTGATAATCGCCATAACGATTTTCATGGGTCCTATCCCCGCTTGGCCCGGTGCGGACGAGACCGGGTGTTCTCGACTGAGGTTCACCACGCGGTGACAAGGTCGTTGCGCGGGCACAGCTGGGTCGGGTGGAATCAAATGCCGTGCCAGATCGAAAGCGCCTGCTTAACGGGTTATGAACGCGAGCGTTTTCACGATCCCCTGGGGGCGGGCCGACCTGCGCTATTCGGTCGCGCTCAAGCCTTAGGCAGGCCTGGCTATTTTGTGAGCATGTCAGGCTCTGGACACAATATTGCTCAGCCGAAGGGCACAGTGAGCCGGATTTCAGGCCCATTTGCTCACTGGAGAGCCTGCGAGATGTCGAGGCCTTCGAGCCCGTGCTCGCGGGACACCCGCAGCGGCACGAAGACATTGACCAGCTTGAGGAGCCCGTAGGTCATTCCCGCCGACCAGACCAGGTGACAGCGACGCCATAGAGCTGCAGCAGGAGCTGCCCCGGGGTGACCCTCGAGCAGTCCCGCGGTGCCACCGATCGAAGCCGCCGCGAACACGCCGGCCATCGTCATCATCAGCACGAGGCCGGTGGCGACGATCATCCAGGCGGTATCGGCTCCGCTGATCTCCGTCGTGGCCGCGGATGCCGGTGTGGCGGCGAGCACCGTCGCAAAGCCGATCGCCGCCGCCGGGCACGCCCGGCGAAACCTGAGTGCGGTCATCTTGATGACCCCCAGCATGTGTGGTCGCGCGACGGACGATGCCGAGTGTCGCGGGCGACGGAAGGTTCAGAGCGCGTCGCTGTCAGTTTCGCCGGTGCGGATCCGGAGTGCGTGATCGATCGGGGTGACGAAGATCTTGCCGTCACCGATCTGGCCAGTCCGCGCACGGGTGGTGATGACGTCCACCACCTTGTCCGCGAGCTCCGAGGACACCGCGACCTCGATGCGCAGTTTTGGCAGGAAATTCACGACGTATTCGGCGCCGCGATAGATTTCGGTGTGGCCCTTCTGGCGGCCATACCCTTTGACCTCGGTGACCGTCATTCCGTGCACGCCGAGCGCCGAGAGCGCCTGACGCACCTCGTCAAGCTTGAAAGGTTTGATGATGGCGACGACGAGTTTCATGGTCAGGCCCTAAGCTCCCTCGGGTTTTCGGCAGAATGACCGCCTGTTGGGCCGCAGGCCAGTCCATTCAGCCAAATTTCTGGGCAAATGGCACAAATTATTTGCATGTCGAAGGGGGCGATCGGCAGAGGCCGCTTCACTACCCCTGTACAGGGAGGCAGATGGTAAGCAACAATGCGTCTGCCGGTTTTCGCCGGCCGCCTTTGGAAGCGTTTCTTGGGTCGACTTTTTCGTCAGACTTTTTTCACCCGACTGTTTCGCCTGACTTTTTCGCCTGACTTGGGGTTGCAAGCCCAAGGGGGGACCAAATGCCGGATCGTTTGTGGTTTTTCGCCGCCGAAGGCAAGCAGCAGGGTCCTTATCCCGAGCCCCAGTTTCGCGACTTTTTCGCGCGCGGGAGTCTCAGAGCCGACACGCTGGTCTGGACCGAGGGGATGGCGAACTGGCAGAGGGCGGGCGAAGTCCCCGGCCTGTTTGCAAGGTCGGCGGCCGTACCGGCGGCGTCGCAAGCGGCGGGCCAGCCGGATAGTGCGGACGGTCAGGATGGCTCGCTTTGGCTCGACGCCGGTGTCTGGCCTCTGCTCGGGCGCAGCCTGCTGTTTGCGATCGGCCTGCTGCTCGTCATCCCGGCGCCCTGGACCGCGACCAGCTTCTATCGCTGGTTCACCTCGCGCCTCGCGGTGCCGGGACGTCCCGATCTTGCGTTCGGCGGCCAGGTCGGCGACCTCTGGTACGTTTTCGTTCTCATCGGTCTTTTGAATTACGCCGAGACGAGCAGCTACACCGTGCTCAAGCTCGCCGTCTTCGTGATTCAGCCATTCCTGTCGTGGATAATCGTGCGCTGGGTCGCCGCCAATCTCAGCTCGAACGGGCAGCCGCTGCCGCTCGCATTCAATGGCAGCATATGGATCTACGTCGGCTGGTACCTGCTGCTCTGCGTCTCTTTCATCACGATCATCGGCTGGGCCTGGGTGCAGCCCGCATGGATCCGCTGGATCTGCCAGAACATCTCTGGCACGCGGCGCGAGATCGTCTTCGAGGCCAGCGGGCTGGACGTGCTGTGGCGGACCCTCGTGTTCGCGCTCGGCTGCGCGGTGATCATTCCCATTCCGTGGGTCCTGCACTGGTACATACGCTGGTACGCGTCGCAATTCGAACTGGTCGAACGATCGTCCCCGGCGGCCGTGTGAGCCGCCGTCACCTCCGCTCGCGCACCGAGCCTTCCTGCGCGACCGATGCGACCAGCGTGCCGTCGGGCTTGAAGATCAGGCCGCGCGTGAGACCGCGGCCGCCCTGCGCGCTCGGCGAATCCTGTGCGTAGAGCAGCCATTCATCGGCGCGGAACGGGCGATGAAACCACATCGCGTGATCGAGGCTCGCCGGCATCATACGCTTGTCGAACAGCGTGCGGCCATAGCGCGCCATCACGGCATCCAGCAGCGAAAAGTCCGAGGCATAGGCGAGGGCGCACATGTGCAGTGCCGGATCGTCGGGCAATTTGGCCGCGGTCCGGATCCAGACGTGAATGCGGCCGTCTTCGACCTTCTGCCCAAAGTAGCGCTCGAGCTCCACTGGCCGCAGCTCGATCGGGCGGTCGGATTCGTAATAGCGGCGGATGAAATCCGGCATCTCGCGGAACATCGGCTGCTTGGACACTTCTTCGGCGGTGAGTTTCTCCGGCGGCGGCACGTCCGGCATCTTGTCCTGATGATCAAACCGCCCCTCCTCCTCGGCATGAAACGACACCATCATCGAGAAGATCGCATTGCCGTGCTGGATCGCGGTGACGCGGCGGGTCGAATAGCTCTTGCCGTCGCGCAGGCGCTCGACCTCGTAGATGATCGGAATCTGCGGATCGCCGGGCAGGATGAAATAACAGTGCAGCGAATGCGGCAGGCGTCCTTCCACGGTGCGGCACGCCGCGACCATCGCCTGTCCGATCACCTGGCCGCCGAACACGCGCTGCCAGCTCGTCTTCGGGCTGTTGCCGCGGAACAGGTTCACCTCGAGCGGCTCGAGATCGAGGATGGACAGCAGGTCGATGAGGCTCTTGGACATGGTAACGGTTCCGATTTGACCGAGGTCAATGCGACGGCGTCTTGGCCAGCACCAAGACGGATGTGCTTGCCATGGCGCTTTGATGGTAAGCCACCCTTGTTTGGCCGCCCTGTTTCGCCCAGCTATAAGGGAGTGGCAAGTCTGATTAGCAGGCGAGAGTGGTGCATGAGCATGACGGCACAGCGAAGTATCGTGATCGGTGGTGGCGCATTTGCAGGGCTGGGGCTGGCGCTGGCCTTGCGCCAGGGCCTGGGTGCCGAGGTCCCGATCATCGTCGCCGATCCCGCGCTGGCCACGCGACCGAGCCGCGATCCACGGGCAACCGCCATCGTCGCCGCCTGTCGCCGCTTGTTCGACGTGATCGGCGTGTGGAACGAGATCGCGGAGAATGCGCAGCCCATCCTCGACATGGTCGTCACCGATTCCAATCTCGATGACGCCACCCGGCCGGTTTTCCTGACTTTTGCCGGCGAGGTCGAGCCTGGCGAGCCATTCGCGCACATGGTGGAGAACCGCCATCTGATCGACGCGCTGGTCAGGCACGCCGAGGCCGCGCAGGTTGATTTGCGCGCGACGACGGTGAGCACGTACGACTCCCGCGCCGGCGGCATCAGCGTGACCCTGGGCGACGGCAGCGTGATCGATGCCACCCTGCTGATCGCCGCCGATGGCGCGCGGTCAAAACTCCGCGAGCGCGCCGGTATCGTCACCCATGGCTGGGACTTCGACCAGTCGGGGATCGTCGTCACGGTCGGCCATGAGCGCGACCATAGCGGCCGCGCCGAGGAGCATTTTCTGCCCGCCGGTCCGTTCGCCATCCTGCCGCTGACCGGCAAGCGGTCCTCGCTGGTGTGGACCGAGACGCGGCGCGAGGCCACGCGCATCACAGCGCTCGCGGCAGACGAGTTCTTGCGCGAGCTCGAATTGCGCTTCGGCCTGCATCTCGGCGAGATCAAGGTGCTCGATCAGCCGCGCGCCTTCCCGCTGTCCTATTTCGTGGCGCGCTCCTTCATCGGCGAGCGGCTGGCGCTGGTCGGCGATGCCGCGCATGTGATCCATCCGATCGCGGGACAGGGCCTCAACATGGGGCTGAAGGATGTCGCGGCGCTGGCCGAGGTGATCGTCGACGCGGCGCGTCTCGGCGCCGATTTTGGCGCGGCCGATGCGCTCGAACGCTATCAGCGCTGGCGGCGGTTCGATACGATGGCGATGGGATTTGCCACCAATTCGCTGAATGTCCTGTTCTCCAACAAATCGACGCTGCTCCGCAGCGTGCGCGATATCGGCCTCGGCATCGTCGACCGGCTGCCGCCGCTGAAGGAGGTCTTCATCCGCCAGGCGGCCGGTCTCACCGGCGAAGTGCCGCGACTCCTGAAGGGCGAGGCGCTTTAGCGCGTGTCAGCTTGGCACGTATCAGCGCGTCCGGTTCGCGAGCAGAAAGGCCGAGACTGCGTCGATCATGTCGGCGTCGAGCGGCCGTTCTGGCTGATTGTAGGACGCGACGTCGTCGGCGTCGTCCGACACGTCGACCAGCACGTGGTTCATCGACGGCAGCCAGAGCGGCTTGGCCACGGGTGCGGCCGTGGACAGCGCCAGGAAATCGAGCCGCGCGATCTGGTGATCCTGGCCGCCGGCCACGATCAGCGTCGGCGCCATGAGCTTGAGCAGAGGATCGATCGGATCCGCTGAAAAGGCCGAGGCGATGCTGGGCTGCATGACGGGGGGGATCGCGAGTCCCGCCGGCGGCGGATCGACGGTCTCGCCGGCCATGATGGCATCGATGGCTTTTGCGACCGGCGCGAACGCATCGGCTGAAAGCTTCTTTTCCAGTTGCGCCTTGAGCAGGTCGCCCTGCTTGCGGGCCGCGGTGGCGAGCAGGACGAGCCGCTCGACAGGGGTGCGCGCCGCGGCGAGGATCCCGACCAGGCCGCCCTCGCTGTGTCCGACCAGCGTAATCCTGGAAAATTTCCCGCTGGCGCGCAGATAGTCGATCAGCGCGACCGCGTCATCGACATAGTCCTTGAAGCGGAAATCCTCAGGTTTGCCGAACGCAGGCTTCCAGCCGCCGGCGCCGCGTTTGTCGTATCGCAGCGTCGCGATGTTGCGCGCGAGGAGCTGCTCCGCAAGTTTTTTCAGCGTTGCCGGCTTGATCTGCGGCCCATTGCCGTCGTGGTCGGTCGATCCGGAGCCTGCGATCAACAACGCGACGACGGGCCGCTCGACGCCGGACGGGACGGTCAGCACCGCGTCGATGGCGCCGACCTGGAGCCTGCTCTCTTCGGCCGACGCGCTCGCCGCGACGATCGAGACCAGGAGCGCCAGTGCGAGGCGCCATGCGCGCATGCGTATCACTCGATCTTGCGCGCCTCCTCCGGCAGCATGATCGGAATGCCGTCGCGGATCGGATAGGCGAGTTTGGCCGAACGCGAGATCAGCTCCTGCCTCGCCACGTCGAACTCCAGCGGACCCTTGGTCACCGGACAGACCAGGATTTCGAGCAGTTTTGGATCGACGGTGTTTTCGGGGCGTTCGGGCGAGGCACTCATGGCGGGTCTCCGGCTATCGCGTGCATCGTACCACACCGGCAAGGGCACTGTCGCCAATTGCTAGTCGCGGGCGAGGCGCAGCAACTCGTCGAGCAGCGCCTGACGGATGTCGTCGGGCGGCGGCCGTTCCGAGAATGTGACGCCGAGAAACGTCCAGTAGAGAATCTGCGCGCGGACTTGCGCGGCCCGCGGCCTGACGCCGGACCGCTGTAGCATCGTTTCCAGATAATCGAGCCGGCGGCGGTCGATGGCTTGTACGGCAGCGCGGGCCGCCGCATCAAAACTGGCCCAGCTGCGCACCGCCTTCTCCAGCGTCAGCCGCTCGGAGAACACCCTGCTCAGCAGCCGCGCCAGCGGATCCCCGGCGGTCTCGCTCCCTTCCAGGTCGGCGATGACCTGTTCCGCCGCGACCTCGCGCCAGTGCTTCAGGATCGCGGCGTGGAACGCAGCGATGTCGGCGAAATGCCAGTAGAAGCTGCCGCGCGAGACCCCCATCGTCTTCGCAAGCTTGTCGGCCTTCAGCGCCGCAAAGCCGTGTCTTGCCAGGACTTTCAGGCCGAGGTCGAGCCAGTCCCGGGCTGACAGTTGTTCGCTCATGATGCCCGGACCATACACAACTGTATTGACGGGCGGAAGTCCCGGGTCTAGGCTCCATACACAGCTGTATGGAGGTCTTCAATGCGCGATCTGTTGCTGCATGCTGCGGGAGCCGTGGCCGTTCTGGGGGCGCTTGTCCATGCGGTGATCGGAGAAACGCGTGTGTTCACGCGCGTCCATATCGAGCCGGCCCGGTTGAGCCTGCTGATCTGGCTGGTCTGGCAGGCCTTCACACTGGCCTGGATCGCCTGCGGCGTGCTGCTGTTCGCCGCGCCCGGGATGGGATCGGAGCCGGCGCGGCACTGGATCGTCGCCGCACTCGTGCCGGTGTTTGCGTTTGCGGCCTTCGCCAATGCCTTCGCTTCACGCGGCCGGCATTTCGGCTGGATGATACTTGGCGCCGTCGTCGGGATGGCCGTGGCTGGCTACTGAGCCGGCGGATCCGGCTCGCACCCGTCGCGCATCGCCGAAGACGCCAGGTGGTCCGGCGCCGGCAGCGCCCGGATTCTGACATTCGTTTCATTTTTCATCTGCCGCGGACTCATTGACGAATGTCGGTCCCCTCATACTAGAATGGCTCCAGTCTAGAGCAGGTCTCTTTGCCGAGGCTGCGCCGAGGCGCTAATTGAAATTACCGACGACCGCCCGACTTTGTCGAAATTCGCCGGCGAGTATCGTGATGCCAGGTCCGACGCATACATGCAGTTCAGTTCGAAACGCGGAATGCCCGGATTCGGGGCGGGAGGCCGGCCATTTGCCGGCGCGCAGTTCCGCGGCGCTGCGGGCTCACCATGCCGGCCGAGAGTCGCCAAACAAATTTTGATCTGGCTCAAGCTCGGGAAGGGCTGGTAGATGTCTAGTTCGATGATCATGGTGCGAAATCTTTCCTTTGCCGCGGCGTGCGTCGTCGCAACCGTGCAGGCGGCTTTGGCCGTCGCGCAGGATGCGACGGAGATCCAGGTGACCTATTCCAACGGCCAGTTCGAGCCGAGCGAGCTGCGCGCACCGCCGGATCGACCGGTCGTGTTCAGGGTCAAGAACCTGGATCCGTCGGCGATGGAGTTTGAAAGCGAGGCTCTGCGCGTCGAGAAAGTCGTCGCCGGCAAGACCGACGGCGTCGTCAACGTGCGTGCGCTCAAGCCGGGGCGCTATGAGTTCCATGACGACTTCAATGACAAGGCGCACGGCGCCCTGAACGTGCAGTAGGCGGCGTCCGTGTTGGCCGCGCTCATCATCGTCTTTCGCGAGGTTTTTGAGGCCGGGTTGATCGTCGGCATCGTGCTTGCGGTGACCGGCGAGGTCCGTCACCGCAATCGCTGGATCGGCGGCGGCGTGCTCGTGGGAGCGCTCGCGGCCTGCCTGGTGGCGGCATTTGCCGGCGCGCTGTCCGAGCTGTTCGAGGGGATGGGACAGGAGCTGTTCAACGCGGCGATCCTCGTGATGGCCGTGGTCATGCTGACCTGGCACAATGTGTGGATGGCCCGGCACGGCAGGCAGATGGCCGGAGAATTGCGCGCGGTCGGTCAGGCGGTCGCGGATGGAAGCAAATCGCTGCTCGCGCTCGCCGTGGTTGTCGGGGTGGCCGTGCTTCGCGAGGGCAGCGAGGTCGCGCTATTTCTCTACGGCGTCGCGACGTCGGATGGCGGGTCGGGCGCGAGCTTCCTGGCCGGCGGCCTGATCGGCCTGGTAATGGGGGGCGTGGTCTGCCTGCTGACCTATCGTGGGCTGATGCGGATTCCGCCGCGTGCGCTGTTTGCAACGACAACCACCCTGATCACGCTGCTCGCGGCCGGCATGGCGACGCAGGCGGTCGCGTTTCTCGCGCGGGCCAATTGGCTGACGTCACTTGATCGGGTGATGTGGGACAGTTCCACCCTGCTCTCGGATCGCAGTCTTGCGGGCCGCACGCTGCACACGCTGATCGGTTATACCGACCAGCCGACGGAGATGCAGCTCGTCGTCTATATCGTCGTCATCGTCACCACGGTCGTGCTGATGCGCCTGACGGCGCCAGGCCCGGGAGGCCGTCCCGGCCACGCCGTTCCGGCCGAATAAAAGCGTTATTGTCGAGCATGATCTTTGCGGAAAACCGGTATCCGCTTTTCCGGATCATGCTCTACTGCAGCGGCGGATCGCCGCTGGTGCGCTTCTTGGCGAGGTCCATCTCGGTCACCGCGATCAAAATCTCCGCGCGGGTCTTCAAGTCGGGCGCCTCGAGCATGGCCTGCTTCTCCGCCGGACCGTAGGGCGACATCATCGCCAATGCATTGACCAGCGCCTCGTTGGGGGCGGTCTCGACGCCGTTCCAGTCGACGCTGAGATTATTCGCCTTGAGAAATTCGGCGAGCGCCGCCAGCAGGGCCTCGCGGTCGACCGCATCCTCGCCCTTGCGCGCCGTGAAATCGTCGAGAAACGGGAAATAGTCGACCTTGCATTGCCGGTAGGGCGTCTGCACGGTCAGTTCCTCGACCACGCGGAAGCGCGCAATGCCGGTGAGTTCGAGAATGTAGCGGCCGTCGCCTGACTCGGCGAGCTGCGTGATGCGGCCGACACAGCCGACATGAAACAGCACCGGATTGTCCTCGTTCGACGAATGCGTCACGTCAGGCTGGATCATGCCGATCAGCCGGTGACCGTCGCGCAGAGAGTCGTCCACCATCGCAAGATAGCGCGGTTCAAAGATGTTCAGCGGCATCTGGCCGCGCGGCAACAACAATGCGCCGGCGAGCGGAAACACCGGAATGATCTCAGGAAGCTCGGCGGGCCCAAGATATTCGGCGTTGATCGGCATCGTCTGCGCGCCCTCTGCTTGTCGAAATCCCTCTAAAGCGCGACGGTCCTCGAAACGAGAGGCCGGCGCGCTTCAGACGAAATGTTTGACCATGGTCCCTTCGAAAGCCGCTTCGCACCTTGCGCCGGTGCGGCCTCTCGGGATCCGGACCATGCTTCCACGCGTCACGAAAACAGGATCGTCGAGAGCCGCTTTCGTCCATCGATGGTGGACTCGTCGGCGCCGCCCCAGGCCTCGAACAGCTGCACGAGCTGCTTGCGCGCACCGTCCTCGTTCCACTTGCGGTCGCGCTTGACGATCTCGAGCAACTGGTCGGTCGCTTCCTTGCGCTTGCCGAGCGCATTCAGCGCGGTGGCGAGATCGAAGCGGGCCTGATGGTCGAGCGGGTCGGCGGCGACCTTCTTTTCCAGCTCGGTGACCGGGCCGACCGACTGGGCCTGTTCGGCGAGGTCGATCGCGGCCTGCACCGCCTTCACGGCCGCATCATTACGCTTGGACTCCGGCACCATCGCGAGCGTCTGCTTGGCCTGCTCGATCGCGTCGGTCGTGACATAGCACTTCGCGAGGCCCGCAAGCGCCGGGATGTTGGTGGCGTCGACCGCGAGCGCCTCCGCATAAATCTGCGCGGCCCCGGCCGGATCGCCTTCGGCGAGCACGGCGTCCGCCTCCTTCAGGATGTCCGCGATGTTCGGCTCGCCGATGGCGGGGACACCCTTGGTCACCTTCTCGATGAAGGCGGCGACCTGGCTTTCCGGGAGGGCGCCCATAAAACCGTCGGCCGGCTGGCCGCCGACGAAGGCGATCACGGCCGGGATCGACTGGATTCCCATTTGCCCGGGAATCGCCGGGTGCTCGTCGATATTCATCTTGGTCAGCTTGACCTTGCCCTTGGCGGCGCGCACCAGCTTTTCCAGGAGCGGCGTCAGTTGACGGCATGGTCCGCACCACGGTGCCCAGAAATCGACGAGGACCGGCTGGCGCCGCGATTCCTCGATCACGTCCCGCATGAAACTCTGGGTGGTGGTCTCCTTGATCAGATCGGGTGTCGCCTGCGGTGTCGCTCCGCTGCCCTGCTCTACTATGGTCACGGGGATCCTCGTCCGATGTCTGGAATGGACCGCGTTCTAGCACGGCCCGAGCACATGTTCTTGGAACTTCCGCTCCTTAGGTGGCGGTTTGAATGGAAATTTCAATCGCTTCGACGGCGCCTTGCCGCAGCCCGGAACCTCGGAGATCGGGTGGCGGCACTGCAGGGCTCGCGCCAGACTGCGCGACCTATTCTCATGCAAGGAGTGCCCGCCATGGCGAGAGCCTATTACAGCACCATTTTTCGCGAGCCAGCTCCGGAGATCTGGAAAATCGTTCGCGATTTCAACAACTACCCTGTCTGGGTGAACGGAGCCGGCGAGAGCCGGATTGAAGACGGCAGATCCGGCGATGCGGTCGGCGCTGTCCGGCATGTGGTCTATCGGGGCAGGCACATCCGCCAGCGGTTGCTCGCCCTGTCCGATGTCGAGCGCTCGCTGGCTTATGAGTTCTGCGGCGAGCCGTCGCTGCCGGTCACCGCGTTCAAGGCCACTCTGCGCGTCACGCCCGTCATCGACGGCGATCGCGCTTTTGTCGAATGGTGGGCCGATTTCGATTGCGAGCCGGCTCGCCGCGACGAGCTCGCCGGCACGCTCCGTGGATGGTTTGCGGAATGGCTCGAATCGCTGCGCACCGCCTTGGGTGCTGGAACCGGCCACGAACCCGTGAGCGAACCCGAATTGATGCCTGTTACCACGTGATTCGGGGCCGTTTCCGCGCCCGGGGTCATGGTTTCGGACAATTTAACCGCCCCCGGACCGTCGTCTGACTGTTGCATTCAGGGTCGGCTTTTGGCATAGCTCTCCTCGTTGCCGGCGAGATCGCCGGCAGCACACCGGATGCGGGTGTAGCTCAGTGGTAGAGCACGACCTTGCCAAGGTCGGGGTCGAGGGTTCGAGCCCCTTCGCCCGCTCCAACTTTTCTCCGTCGATCGTCAACCGGGAAGCGCCGCGATCTCCCCTTCGGGGTCGAAATGGGCCGGCCGCCAGCCAAGCTCGGCTCGTGCTTTCGCGCCGCTCAGCCGCTGGTCACGGGCATAGCCTCTGGCCCACTCGCCAAGTTCGCCGGCGATCTGATCCGGGCAGACGATGTGTAGCGCCGGGTCAGGCGGCCCGAAGCGTCTCGCAAAGGCACGTGCGATCCGGCCCACCTCGAGTTCCTCGGTCGCCGCGCCAATATAACTTGAACCTCGTGGCGCAGCGTCGAGCGCCAGCGCGTAAAGTTCGGCGAGATCGTCGCGGTGCACCAGCGGCCATCGTACGGCTTCGTTGCCCACGATGCGAATTGCGGCGCCCGCACGGACGTCGCCGGCAAAGCGGCTGAAGACGCCGCCGTCGGCCGTGTAGACCATCGCCGGATGGATCACGACGCCATCGACCGCGGGTGAGCACAGAATACGCCGCGCGTGCGCGATCATCCACGCAAAGGCCGGCAGAGGAGAATATGGCGTTGCTTCGGTCGCAGCCTCATTGCCGGTCGCGCCAAACAGCCAGCATCCGCCGGTGGTGATGAAGCGCGACCGCGGCCGCTGTCCGGCCAACCGTTGCAGCATCGCATCCAGCAGGCGGCCGTCGACCGTAGCCATGTCGGTATCGAGATCACAGGCCAGATGAACGACCGCGTCGATGGGCGGCAGCTGTTCAATCCACGATGCGGGTCTTGCGATATCGCCGATCAGCGGCTGGCCACCGATGTCACGCAGTCTCTTCGCCGAGCTTTCCGATCGGGTCAGTCCCGTGAGCCGATGTCCGCGCCGGACCAGGACACGCGCGAGCGCCGTGCCGATGAAGCCAGTCGCGCCGAGAACGAAGACATGCATGCTCGTCCTCCCGTTTGATCTGCATCGTCCGGATCTTGGCGCGGGAGATCAGCCCTACGCATTTCCCCCAGGTGTCACTGGAAAAGCGTTCAAGCCGTTGAAACGCGACCGTTGTTGCTGTCCACCAGTCTTTGCAGCTGCCTATCCGGCAGGCGGTAGCGGATCGTGGCCCTGACGGTGTCGAGATCACAGGCACATGAGCGACCGCGTCGATCGATCGTCGGCAGCTGAGCGCATCGAAATTGTTCTGTGTAAGTGACGATACTATGATCGGCTCGTAGCCAACTTCTAGATATCGCAGATAGCTGTAACCAAATTTCACCGAATCTCCAACCTAGGCTCATCTCGACCTACGTTCGCTCGTCTCTCCGCTCGAGAAACGCAGTCCAGACCGCGTCTGGTTGCCAAACCGTTTCCATCTCCATTCTCGCTTGCTTCTCGTCCAGACCGAGAACATCACGACGGTATTTGTAAAAGAACGCCGAAACTCGCCAGTTGAATATGCAATGAACGTGTACCATCGCCGGCTCGGTAGATTCCAGCCTGGCCCGAAACGCCGCGAAGTCTGCCTCGGTCGGACAACCAAACTCGACCGGAAGATGGCTGTAAGTCATGCCCAGCCGCGCAACATCCCCTGCCTCATCGGCGAGCGCTCTCTCGTGGGAGTGCAGTCCGAGATTGATTATGTGCGAGACGCCGATCGCGGCGATTGCCGCAAGTTGACGCGTCGTCGGCTGTCCGGAAGTCGTGATGCGCTCGTCGATTCGGCGCCAATTTAGCACGTCGGTCGGATCATTGATCTGTGATGCGGGCCGCATGTCAAACCCTCCCTCAACGAATCGGCGTCGCATTATGCGTGTTCGCCTGGACCGATCAGCCCGCCGAGGCACACGGCGTCGTGCCGTACCCGGAGGGCCGTCACTGAAAAAAGCCTTCAATCCGTTCTCGAAAGTAGCTTGGATGCTCCGATCTCGCGTCGCGGGCGGGGACTTGCTAATTCGTACAGCTCGTCTTGCTTGCGACGCGAGTATCATCCGACCCATCCAATTTGGAAAGTCCATTCTTGCAGCGAAGAATAACAGGTGCCATTTGGCACTCGGCGGCCAGACGAAGGGCGCTCTCATAGTGGGTTTTGGCGATAGCGACCCGTCCGAGAGCTGATGAGGCTTCGGACAATGCCACCGTCGCCAATGCTTCGTTCCCTCGCTCTTCGTACAGGCGGGCTACTTCGACGGCTTTCGCGGAGAGCCGAGCGGCTTCATCGGGACGACCCGCAAGATGATGCGCTTCAGCAAACCTCGTAAGCTCAAGAGCGTGGTTTACGAAAATGCCGCTTGTCCTTGTACGATCGATAGCCTGCTGAAAAAGGTCAAACGCTTCCTCGAAGACGCCTAACCGGGCCAGGACGTAGCCGAGATTCAGGCAGATGTTGGTTGACCAGGCAAAAAACTCCCATTTGCGGCACAACGAGAGACTGGATCGCAAGGTGGCCTCTGCGTCTCTCAGGTGTCCCGCGAAAGCGAGAGCGAAACCCTCACTCAGGTAAGCGATTGTCCTGCATAGCGGCAGGTTTACTTCATCAGCCAGGCTGCGCATCGCGCGCGCAACTGCCATTGACTCGTCGGCATGCCCTTGTTGAGACAAGGCCCAAATCAGCCAAGCCCGATAGAAAATGACCGAGGGCCCTGGCGTTCCTGCCCACGCCAAGGGATCGTGCGATTCCAAGTCGTGGATCAACGTCCGGAGCGTTGCCGCGGAATCGGCATAGTTGCCCCTTGAATAAGCGGCTTGTGCGCCAAACAATTGCGCGGCGCGCGTCAGACTCTTATCACCGTCGGCAAACTCCAAGGCACGGGCTGCCGAGACGATAGCTGCGCCCGGCCGACCAACGAGCTGCAAATCTCGAGCAACATAAGCGGTCGCCCATCCTAGTCGATGCCGATCTCCGAGCTCTACGGCAAGCTTCTCTGCCTCAGTGGAGTTCGCCAAACTTCTTTCGATGCCCGCGGTTGGAAACAGCGTATTTCGTAGCTCGAAGCGCAAATCAATTTCGCTGCGGAGTCGATCCGGCGAATGCGGCAGGCGTCTGCATGCATCAATTCCACAATCGAAAAGTCGTGATGCTTCGACATAGGCGGATCGGCCGGCAGCCCGGCGGCCGGCGATGACAGCAGCCTTGACCAGTTCATCCCAAACCTCGCCGAGCGCGGCGTGATAAACGATCATCTCGGCGTGTTCATCGGTGCGATCAGAGTCTATTCCCGACAGCGCTGCCACGATCTGGCTATGCAGATCGCGGCGCTGCCCCCGCGGGAGTCCGGAGTATGCGACTTCCTGAATGAGAGCGTGTGAAAAGCCGGCTTCGTCGGTGTCAGACTGCTGGAACATTCCAGAATCGCACAACGAACGCAGGTGTCTACGAAAACTCAGGTCCGAACTGGAATCAAGAATGGCATAGAGTAATTTGAGAGAGAACCGGTTTCCAAGGGCGGAAGCAGTCGTCACTATTCTCTTGTGCTCGGCGTTCAGGCGATCCAAACGAGCCGCAATGACCGCCTGAATTGTCAATGGAATCTCGGGTTGAGGGGCATCCGTGTTGTGCTCTGAAAGGTCGGTGGCCAGCGCATTGCGGGCCAGCTCTTCCAAGAAAAATGGATTTCCCGCGGACCGTGCCACCAGCCTCCGGCGCAAGAACTGATCGGCAACGCCGGGGAACGCCCCTTGCATCAATCGTTGCGCTTCGGCAGGCGAGAGAGCTGCAAGGGAGATCACGCGGGTGGACTGAGCGCTCAAAGTCGGCGCGAAATCCGGCCTGTGAGTGGTTAGCAGCAATAGCCTGCAGCCAGATGCCGGAACAAAGTCGAGAAGCTTGAGGCTCTGCTCGTCGCTCCACTGCAAGTCCTCCAACAGCAACACGACGGACCGACGCCGACTGATCGCGTCGAACAAGGCCCGTACAGTGTCATGCAAAGCTTCGCCTCGAAGCAGGGGATCCAATTCATCCCACGCGGCAGCATCTTCACCGAGCGGCAGCGCCAGGAGCGACAGCAGGGCACCTATCGTAATCGTGGCATCGCCGATCTCAGCGACCTGCCTTCGAACGCCATCGGCTAACGTCGACGGATCAATGCCCGGATCAACCTCAAAGATTAAGCGGAGCACGGCGCCTATGACCTGATAGGGCACGTTCCGCCCGTATGAAACAGCCTCTGCCTGAACGATGCGCCAGCCGCCTGTCTGAAGCTGCATCGTAAACTCCCAAGCGAGGCGGGACTTGCCCACTCCTGCCTCACCGGTGATCGAAACTGCGGCGGAGGAACCAGAGTCGACACGCGCGGCGATCTTGTTCAGCTCATCGAGCTCGCCGTGACGCCCAACCAGCGGGCTCAGGCCTCGCGAAACCGCTTCACTGAACCTGGACGTACTATGGCGCACCCCGGTCAAGACAAATACATCTTGCAGGTTGCTGAAACCTCGCAATGCCTTCTGGCCCAATGGGGTAAACTCGGCTGAGGGTCCGGCGACCGCTCGCGTGCTTGCATCACAAAGTGTCGTGCCCGGCGTTGCCATTGCCTGGAGTCGCGACGCGAGGTGGAGCGTCGCACCAAAAGCTGGATAGGCTCCCGCCATGCTAGATGCAGTCGTGCTCAGGAATGTGAGACCTGACGCGATGCCAACGCGTAGCGAGGTGGGCCGCTCCAATAAGCTGGCTCCTTCGTGCATGCGCAATGCCGCGCAACAGGCACGCAACGCGTGATCCTCCTGAGTTTGCGGCGCGCCAAATAGCGCAAGCACGCCGTCGCCGCGCAATTGATTTACGATCCCTCCGAATGCTTGCACGGCATCCAGCATCAGCCTTACGGTCGGGCTAAGGATCGCTTCCGCGTCGTCAGGCGATTGGCTTGCGACAAGGTCAGTTGAATTGACGATGTCTGCGAACATGACCGAGACATACTTGATTTCTCCCTCTTGGTCCGAATGAGAGGTGTCTTCTGCGTGCAATGGCGTACCGCAGGCATCACAAAAGCGCGCCCCCACTCGACCGAGTCTCGCGCAACGTGGGCAGAAATGAGGTTCGGGAGGTAGAGTATTGGACATTCCTCTGCCCCCCGTTGGCCGGCCTATTTGGCGCTCAGTCTTGGTCCGTAGACCAGGTTTACTCTCATCCTGGACCGGCGTACTTGCTTGCAGTGATGGCGACTTTGGCCTTTCCGACTGAGTCTGCGATCACGTCCTCAAAGGGCATGATGGAAACGAGTTTGACGCGTTTGACTCCGGACTGCATCGCCACCGCTATTCTGAAGGCTTGCGCAGAGTTCTTGTCTGGAAACGCGAGAACGGCGCAGAGGTCGTGTCGCCCAAATATCGCAAACTTTTCCAGTACGACGTGCTGCAGCCCTTCCTTGCGATAGGGCTCCCTTTCATAGAAATGAAACGACGCGAACGACCCGCCGAGCTTGGCTATGAGATCGCGGACCGGCCCTAACCTCTGATCGAAGCTGTGGCCCTTGTCGACAATGTCTTTCCAACCCGTCGTCGAATATGAAAGCTTGAGAAGGTAATGCTCCATGGAGACTCCCCAATCCGACTTGTTTGGGTGCCGGGCGTGGACGGACAGCATCCGGAAAGTGTCGGATGCCGACTGCGTCACCGAAGATTAGCCACAAAAGCATTCAGAGCCAAGCGAGTATGTGTGCCTGACGTAGCATCTGGCGCCGGCGAGCAGGCGCGGTTTGCTAACCAACACCCTTGCTCGATCGGTTGTAGGAAACGGGTGCGGGTACCTTTCCGGTGAAGGCCGCCTTATCTTGATGCAGGGAGCCGCGAAGGCATGGTCGCACTGGGCGCGGCCGTTGCCGGACTCCCGACGAGAAGTGTCGGATCGTCGCCGACGGTGGAAGCTGCGCGCGGCAGGTCTCGGCAACCGCCCCCCGCGGGGATGGCTCGTCGACCTCGATTGTTCACTGGCGACCGTTGGCACGCAAGTGACGATTGGGCAGGCCGTACTCGTTTCCCATGCATCTCGCGCCGCAGCACACGCGCGAAGCCCGACTCGTCAGCGATCGTGCTGACGGACATTTGTCCGAGTGTCTCAAGAACGACCGGTCCTGGCCGCTATCCGCTTTTCAGAGCCCATGGATGTGCTACCATTTTTTTCAGGTCTGTCCCGATCCGACAGCAGACCCAAAAGGTTCGTCTCTCAAAAGCGTTTCGAACAATAAACGGTCGCAGCACCAATGGCTGCAATAGGGGAGTGACGCCATGATATCGGCTTTCCACAAATCCGTGCTTGCACTCGCAACAATAGGGCTTGTTGCGGGGGCGGGCCTTGCCAATGCGCAGCAGCAACAGGACAAGGACCGCGCGCTGAAGAAATACGAATCGGGCACCAAGGAGTTCTGGACCCACCCGCCGGATGACTGGTTCCTCGGCGATGAGACCGAGGCGCAGAAAGGCCTCGCACCACCCTCAGGGCCGCCGACCGGCGCCTCCGATTCCGAACTCGCCAGCACCATCAAGAAGATCAAGCTGCCGTCGGGCTTCAAGATCGAGGTCTATGCTTCGGGCGTGCTGGCGGCGCGGCAGATGGCCTGGGGCGACAAGGGCACGCTGTTCGTCGGCTCGTTCGGCCTCGGCAACGTCTATGCCATCACCGACAAGGACGGCAAGAAGGAGGTCAAGACCATCCTGAAGGGCCTCAACATGCCCACGGGCCTGGCCTACCGCGATGGCGCGCTCTACGTCATCGCCGTCGACAAGCTGATCAAATACGAGAATGCCGAAGCCAATCTCGACAATCTGGGTTCAGGCAAGGTGGTCTATGACGACATGCCGTCCTACGCCGCCCATGGCTGGAAATATCTCGCCGCGGACAAGGAAGGCTGGTTCTACGTCCCGTTCGGACCGCCCTTCAATGTCGGCATTCCGCCGACCAGCGTGTCGCAGATCCGCCGCGTCGATCCCAAGACCGGCAACGCCGAGGTCTGGGCGCTCGGCGTCCGCAACTCGGTCGGCGGCGACGTCGATCCGCGCAGCGGCAAATACTGGTTCACCGAGAATGCGCGCGACTGGATCAGCGACGACCTGCCCTCCGACAAGCTGAACATGATCAGCAAGATGGGCGAGCATTTCGGCTATCCTTATTGCCACCAGGGCGATCTGCCGGATCCGAAATTCGCGATGGGGCACAAATGCGCCGAGTTCACCCCGCCGGTCCTGAATCTCGGGGCGCATGTTGCGCCGCTTGGGATGAAATTCTACACCGGCGACCAGTTCCCCGCCGAGTACAAGAACAACATCCTGATCGCCGAGCACGGCTCGTGGAATCGGCACAAGTACCAGGGCGGGCGGATCGTGCGCGTCATCGTCGGCCCGGACGGCAAGCATCCGAAGGAAGAGGTGTTCGCGTCCGGCTGGATCGAGGGCGACCAGGGCTATCTCGGCCGGCCTGCTGATATCGTCCTCGCCAAGGACGGCGCGATCCTCGTCGCCGACGATTGGGCCGGTGCGATCTATCGCATCAGCTACAGCAAGAAGTGATGTCTTGATGATCGGGGCTGCGGTCGCGCGATGACGCGGCCGCAGCCCTTTGCTTTT
>Ga0070709_10000609_pt1 | contig 20716 bp, 19 predicted proteins | sample LARL51metaG_FD_65449 | JGI IMG/M metagenome (GOLD analysis project Ga0070709, IMG submission 65449) | Corn, switchgrass and miscanthus rhizosphere microbial communities from Kellogg Biological Station, Michigan, USA - LAR L5-1 metaG | ecosystem: Host-associated > Plants > Roots > Rhizosphere ... | reverse complement strand
GTCGTTGCCGGCGGCGGGTTCACCGGCATCGAGGCAGCGACGGAGCTACCCACACGGCTTCGTGCGATCCTCGGCAAGGATGCCAAGCCGCGCATCGTCATCGTCGAACGGAACGCTGCAGTCGCTCCCGATATGGGCACGAGTCCTCGCCCCGTCATCGAGGAAGCCCTGCGCAAGCTCGGCGTGGAAACCCGAGTCGGTACCGGGGTGGTGTCGCTGGATAAATCCGGCGTCACCTTGTCCAACGGCGAACACATCGAAACCGAGACCGTGATCTGGGCTGCGGGCATGCGCGCCGCTCCGTTGACCGCGCAGATCTCCGCCGAGCGCGACAACCTCGGTCGGCTGCTCGTCGATCGCGATTTGCGCGTGCCGTCCGTGGCTGGCGTCTTTGTCGCCGGCGATGCCGCACGAGCAGCATGTGACGATGTCGGCAACTACGCGCTGATGTCGTGCCAGCATGCGACGCGGATGGGCGCCTTTGCCGGCAACAATGCCGCTGCCGAGCTCCTCGGCATCCCCACGAAGCCGTACCACCAAGAGGCATACGCCACCTGTCTCGACCTCGGCGAGGCCGGCGCGGTTTTCACGCTTGGCTGGGAACGGAATTTGAAGCTCGTCGGCGCGGAGGCAAAAAAGACCAAGCAGCAGATCAACACGGTCTTGATCTATCCGCCGCGCGCCGAGCGCGCCGCCGCGCTGGCATCGGCCGATCCGGAGCACGTCGGCGAAGTCTAAACACCACACCAGCATCGAACGCGCTTCCCACGCAGGTAGCGCATCCCGCCCAAGATCGAGCCCCAGATCAAATGCCAACATCGAGCACTGGAGTTTTCAAGTGAATCAGATGATCCGCAACACTCAACAGGAGACAGGCATGGACCAGGACAACACCTCACACTCCGTCAGATCGAGACCCGACGAGTTGGTTCCGTCGCGCTACCCGGTGCGGGTCGGCGAGATTGACGTGCTGGTGATCAGCGATGGCGTGCTAACGCTGCCAGGCGCGATGGTAGCCTACAACGCTGAGCCGGCCGTCCGCGCGGCCTGGCTGCACGACATGTTCCTGCCGCCGGACGCTTTCGATTGGGCGCTGAACGCGGTCGTGGTGCGTAGCGGCGATCAGACCATACTGGTCGACGCGGGGCTTGGGTTCGACCCTGACATGCCCGTGCCACGGGCGGGGCAGTTGATCAAGCGGCTGGAAGCCGCCGGCATCGATCTTGCGTCCGTGACCGATGTGGTGCTGACCCACATGCACATGGACCACATTGGCGGCCTGCTCGTCGACGGGGTGAAGGACCAGTTGCGTCCGGACCTGCGGATCCATGTGGCGGCCGCCGAGGTCAAGTTCTGGGAGGCGCCCGATTTCTCCCACGTCTCGATGCCAGCGGGATTTCCGGACGCGCTTCGGTCGGCCGCCAAACGATTCGTGAAAGAGTACCGCAGCCATCTGCGGCCGTTCGAGGACGAGTACGAGGTGGCGCCGGGGGTGGTCGTCCATCGCACCGGCGGCCACACCCCCGGGCACAGCGTGGTCCGCCTTGCGTCCGGCGGCGATCGACTGACGTTCGCCGGCGACGCCGTGTTCGAGGGCGGTTTCGACCACCCCGACTGGTACAACGGCTTCGAACACGACCCCGAGGAGGCGGCCCGCGTTCGGGTCCGACTTTTGCGTGAGGTGGCGGCGACGGGCGAGACGCTGGTCGCCACTCACCTGCCGTTCCCGTCCGTCGGCCGGGTGGCGGTCGCCGGCGACGTCTTCCGTTGGGTACCGGCGATCTGGGACTACTGACCATTGCCGGGGGCGGGGCCGCTAGGCGCGGCCCTGCTCACATCACAAGCCATCAGGAGCTACGCCGATGAAACACGAGACCGTGCGCGCGAACGCGTTCGCCATGCCGCTGACGAACCCGGCCTTTCCGTCTGGGCCCTATCGGTTCGTCAACCGCGAATACTTCATCATCCAGTACCGTACCGATCCCGATGCGCTGCGCCGGATCGTACCCGAACCGCTGGAGGTGACCGAGCCTGTGGTGAACTACGAGTTCATCCGGATGCCCGACTCCACCGGCTTCGGCGACTATACCGAAAGCGGCCAGGTCATCCCGGTCTCCTATCGGGGCCAAGCGGGTGGCTTCACCCATCAGATGTTCCTCAATGATCATCCGCCCATCGCAGGCGGGCGTGAGTTGTGGGGCTTTCCCAAGAAGCTGGCAGAGCCGAAGCTCGCGGTCGAGATCGATACGCTGGTCGGCACCTTGAACTATGGCTCGGTCCGCATCGCGACGGGCACCATGGGCTACAAGCACCGCCCCCTCGACACCACGGTTGAAGCCAGACAGCTCGCCGCACCGAATTTTCTGCTCAAGATCATTCCGCATGTCGACGGCACAGCGCGCATCTGCGAGCTGGTCCGCTACCACCTCGAAGACATCACCGTGAAGGGTGCGTGGACCGGGCCGGCGGCCCTCGATCTCTACTCGCATGCCCTGGCTCCGATAGCCGAGCTACCGGTCCTGCAAGTGCTATCGGCCAAGCATCTCGTTGCCGACCTGACCCTTGGGCTTGGCACCGTGGTCCACGATTACCTGTCCTCGCGTGAGGACGTGCGCTGGCGCCGTGCCGGCTCGGAGATCTTGATCGAAGCGAATGCCGGCTGATTGGATCAGTCACAAAATCGGGAGTTTGGACAATGCTGAAAGTGATGCGCGAGCAAATCAGTTCTGTGTCACAGCAAAACGCACCGCTGCCATACGATGTCATCGCCCTGGTGCTGCAGGGTGGCGGGGCGCTTGGGGCCTACCAGGCCGGCGTCTATCAGGGGCTGCACGAAGCCGGCATCCGGCCGAACTGGCTCGCCGGCATTTCGATCGGCGCACTCAACGCCGCCATCATCGCCGGCTCGCCCGAGGCCGAGCGGGTCGAGCGGCTGCGCGAGTTCTGGGAAACCATCTGTGCCTGTCCGGTCGGATGGCCCGCCGGCGAAGGACTGGGCGACGCCTTACCATTCGCGTTCGACATGCGCTCGCTGCACAACGCGTTTGCGGCGATGCGGGCCTTGTTGCAGGGGCAGCCGGGTTTCTTCAAGCCGCGCTTTCCGTCGCCGTTCTGGTCGCCCTTTTCGGGCGATGCAGCGACGAGCTTCTACGACACGGCACCGTTGAGCCGGACGCTCGAGCGGCTCGTCGATTTTGATCGCTTGAACTCGGGCGGGGCGCGCGTCAGCGTCGGCGCGGTCAACGTGCGCACCGGCAATCTCACCTATTTCGACACGGCCGAGCGCCGGCTGGAGCCGAAGCACTTCATGGCGTCCGGTGCCTTGCCGCCGGCATTTCCCGCAGTCGACATCGAAGGCGAGCACTACTGGGACGGCGGCGTGGCCTGGAACACGCCGCTTTCCCGCGTGCTCACAAGCGAGCCGTGCGACACGCTGACATTTCAGGTCGATCTCTGGTCCGCAAGGGGTCGTGTTCCGCACGACATGATGGAGGTGTCGAGCCGACAGAAGGACATTCAATATTCGAGCCGCACGCGCGCCATCACTGATCAGGCGCTGCGGATGCAGAAGATGCGTCGCGCGTTGCAACGAACGATCGAAAGATTGCCGGAAAGCGCAAGGCAGGATCCGGAAATCCGGAGCATCGCGGACATGGCCCGCCATTGCTCCCACAACATCATCCACCTGATCTACCAGTCCAAGGTCTACGAGGGCCAGTCAAAGGACTACGAGTTCGGACTGAGCGCGATGCGCGCCCATTGGCAGAGCGGGCTGGACGACATCCGCCGCACGCTGGCCGATCCCCGCCGTTTGGACCCGCCAGCTCCTGAGCTCGGCATCGTCACCCATGATGTCCATCGCCGCGCTTGAGCCGCAACGCATTTCACCTTTTTGACACCCGCTTTTTCCGGGTGCGGACCACGCCTTTTAGCGAGGATGCCATGTCAAGCTCTTCTTACGTCGCTGATACGACCACGAAAATCGGCCTGCGCCCGTCGCGGCAGGCGATCAAGCGGGCGGCGCTCGCGTTGCTGCTGACCTCAGGCATCGCTGGCGTCGCCGTCTTCGGCCACTACTATCTCACGATCGGCCGCTATCTGCAGGCGACCGACGATGCCTACGTCAAGGCCGACTCGACGATCATCGCTCCGAAGGTCTCAGGCTACATCTCGGAGGTACTGGTTGCCGACAACGAGCAGGTCAAGGCCGGACAGCTTCTGGCGCGGATCGATGACCGCGATTTCCGTGCCGCACTGAACCAGGCCCGCGCCGACGTCGCGGCCGCAGAAGCCGCGGTGAAGAACCTCGACGCGCAGATCGAGTTGCAGGATCCGCTGATCCGGCAGCAAGCGGCCGAGGTCGACGCAACCGAAGCCAATCTGAAGTTCGCCCAGCAGGAACGCGGCCGTTACGACGAGCTGATGAAAACCGGCGCCGGCACCATTCAACGTGCCCAGCAGACCGACGCGGCATTACGCTCGCAGACCGCGCAGCTGCAGCAAGGCAAGGCGGGACTGATCGCGGCCAACAAGAAGGTCGAGGTGCTCTCAACCCAGCGCGCGCAGGCTATCGCGCAGCTCGATCGCGCCGGCGCGGTGGAGCAGCAGGCAGCGCTGAATCTCTCATACACGGAGATCATGGCGCCGGTTGGCGGCACGGTCGGGGCGCGGACGCTGCGCGTCGGCCAGTACGTGCAGGCCGGAACGCAACTGATGGCGGTGGTGCCGCTCGACCAGATCTACGTGGTCGCCAACTTCAAGGAGACCCAGCTCACCTATGTGCGCAACGGCCAGCCGGTCCAGCTCACCGTCGATAGCTTCCATTCGACGAGGTTGAAGGGCCATGTCGACAGCGTGTCGCCGGCGAGCGGCCTGGAATTCGCACTGCTGCCGCCCGACAACGCCACCGGCAACTTCACCAAGATCGTGCAGCGCGTGCCGGTGAAGATCGTGCTCGACGACCAGAGTCTCAACGGCCTGCTGCGTCCGGGCATGTCAGCCGAACCGACGGTTGACACGAAGGCCGCGGTCGTCGCCGAGCGCGACGCCGCCAAGCGCGTCGCATCACGCGGCGCCCAGCCTCGTAGCTGAATGCGCTCGCGAGGAGATAACCATGACGACATTGCAAACCACCGTCGAGGCCATTCCTGTCGGCGAAGGCCGGACAGTCCTCGCAGACCCGGCCGCTCCTGCCGTCTCCGCAAAACCCTGGCTGGCGGTGATCGGCGCCACGCTCGGGGCCTTCATGGCAGTGCTCAACATCCAGATCGTCAATGCCTCGCTTGCCGACGTTCGGGGCGGGATCGGCGCGGGCATCGACGATGGCGGCTGGATCTCGACCTCATATCTGATCGCGGAGATCGTGGTGATCCCCCTCTCCGGTTGGCTCGCCCAGGTGTTCTCGATCCGCATCTATCTGCTGGCCAACGCCTTTCTGTTTCTGGTGTTCTCGGCGGCCTGCGCGCTCGCCCAGAACCTGCCGCAGATGATCGTGCTCCGTGCCGTACAGGGTTTTACGGGCGGCGTGCTGATTCCCCTGGCGTTCACGCTGATCATCACCTTGTTGCCGAAGGCGAAGCAGCCGATCGGCATGGCCCTGTTTGCGATCTCCGCGACCTTTGCGCCCGCGATCGGTCCGACCATCGGCGGCTATCTCACCGAGAATTTCGGCTGGGAATACATCTTCTACGTCAATATCGCTCCCGGCATGCTGATGATTGCGATGCTGTACTTTTCGCTGGAGCCGGGACCGACGAGACTGTCCTTGCTGCGCGAAGGCGACTGGGCCGGCATCGTCACCATGGCCATCGGGCTTGCCGCGCTGCAGACCGTGCTGGAAGAGGGCAACAAGGACGACTGGTTCGGCTCGCCCTTCATCGTCCGCCTCGCCCTGATCGCCGCGATTGCGCTACCGTTGTTCGTGGCGATCGAATTGACCGGCAGGAAGCCGTTGTTGGACCTGCGCATCCTGTTCCGCCGCAATTTCGGCTTCGGCGTGCTCGCCAATTTCCTGCTCGGCGTCGCGCTCTACGGTTCGGTCTACATCCTTCCGGTCTACCTCTCTCGCATCCAGGGCTACAATTCCGAGCAGATCGGCATGGTGCTGGCCTGGACCGGCCTGCCGCAGCTCATGCTGATCCCGCTGGTGCCGCGGCTGATGAAGCGCGTCGATCCCCGCATCATGATCGGCGTCGGCTTTGCGCTGTTCGCCGGCTCCAACTTCATGAACATCTATATGACGAACGACTATGCCGCGGATCAGCTGCTTTGGCCGAACGTTGTCCGCGCGGTTGGTCAGGCCATCATGTTCGCGCCTCTCTCGGCAGTCGCCACCGCCGGAATCGAGCCGGAGAATGCCGGGTCTGCATCCGCTCTGTTCAACATGATGCGGAACCTCGGCGGCGCTATCGGCATCGCCGCGCTGCAGACCCTGCTCACCAAGCGCGAGCAATATCACTCCAATGTGCTCTCGCAGTCGGTGTCGGTGTTCGAACAGGCGACCCGCACGCGGCTCGATCAGCTCACGCAGTATTTCATGAACCACGGTGTGATCGACCGTGTCGATGCGGCCCATCGGGCCTATGTCGCGATTGGCCATATCGTCCAGAAGCAGGCTTTCATCCTGGCCTTCAGCGACACCTTCTACACGCTGGGCGCGGCGCTGATCGTCGCGTTGCTAGCCGGCCTCATGCTCAAGAAGCCGGATCGCCTTGAGGCCGGCGGCGCACATTAGAGACCTCACACCAACCTCACGAACATCGAAGGGAAATGTCATGTTGAAGGGCAAGGTAGCTATAGTGACCGGATCAACCAGTGGAATTGGGCTGGGGATCGCCAAGGAGCTGGCTGCGCTCGGCGCCGACCTCGTGCTGAACGGTTTTGGCGACGCCGGCGATATCGAGGCGATCCGCCGCGGGATCGAACGCGAGCACGGCGTGCGCGCCGCCTATGACGGCGCCGACATGTCAAAGGGAGAGTCGGTGCGCGGATTGATCAGCACGACGATCGCGAAATTCGGGCGTCTCGACATCCTGGTGAACAATGCCGGCATCCAGTTCACGGCGCCGGTGAATGAATTTCCCCCCGCCAAGTGGGACGCAATTTTGGCGATCAATCTATCGGCCGCGTTCCACGGCATTGCGACAGCGGTCCCGCAAATGAAGAAGCAGCGCTGGGGACGGATCGTCAACATCGCCTCCACACACGGGCTCGTCGCGTCAACACACAAGGCCGCTTACGTCGCGGCCAAGCATGGGCTGGTCGGCCTGACAAAGGTGGTTGGCCTCGAGACTGCAGGGAGTGGCGTGACCTGCAATGCCGTCTGTCCCGGCTGGGTCCGAACGCCTCTGGTCGAGAAGCAGATCAGTGACATCGCCGCAGAGAAATGCATCAGCCAGCAGGCGGCGACGAAGCAGTTGCTGGAGGAAAAGCAGCCATCGTTGGATTTCGCCACCCCGGCACAGCTGGGCGGCACAGTCGCCTTCCTCTGTTCGCCGGCAGCAGACCAGATCACGGGCACGGCGATTTCCGTCGATGGCGGCTGGACCGCGCAATAGCGGAGATGGCGTGGCCGGCGCTTCAACAGAGGATATGGAGGCCCATTATGAGTGGAGAGCAGAAAGTCGCCATTATCACCGGCGCGTCGCAAGGCATCGGCGCAGGCTTGGTCGCGGCATATCGCGAACGCAATTTCCGCGTGGTCGCGAATTCGCGCGCCATCAGGCAGCCGTCTGATCCGGAAATCCTGGCGGTTGCCGGCGACGTCGCCGATCCCGGAACCGCCGAACGCATCGTGTCGCAGGCGCTCGAGCGCTTCGGCCGTGTTGACACGCTCGTCAACAATGCCGGCATCTTCATCTCAAAGCCATTCACCGATCATACCGATGAAGACTATGCCAGGATGTTGGCGATCAATCTCAGCGGCTTCTTTTATGTCACGCGGCGCGCAGCGGGGCAGATGCTGAAGCAGGGATCCGGGCACATCGTGCAGATCACGACCAGCCTCGACGAGAACGCGAGCAGCAGGGTGCCGTCAGTGCTTGCAGCCCTTACAAAGGGCGGCTTGAACGCGGCAACGAAATCGCTGGCAATCGAATACGCCGGCAAGGGCATCCGCGTCAACGCTGTGGCACCTGGGGCGATCAAGACGCCGATGCATGCGCCGGAAACGCATCAAATCCTGGCCAGGCAGCATCCGATCGGACGAATGGGCGAGGTGAGCGATATCGTCGATGCGGTGCTGTACCTCGAACGTGCTGCCTTCGTGACCGGCGAGATCCTGCATGTCGACGGTGGACAGAGCGCCGGCCACTAAGAAAGGGATGATCGTCATGCCGATCATGACCAACAGGCATATTTTTCCGATGCCGATCGCTGCCATCGCATTGGATCGCGCCACGCCCGCGGCGTTGGTAAATGCGATCCCCAACTTCCTTGCCTAATGGAGAATATCATGAAGACGTCTTTGCTCGGGAGGATTGCCGCTGGCTGCTTTGTGGCTTTGGCATCTGTCGCACACGCGCGGTCGGCCCATGACGGCTCTTGGGACCTTGCCTTTGTGACTCAAAGAGGCGCTTGCGACCCCAGTTACAACTTCACTGTCAATGTCTCAGACGGAATCGTCTCGCATCCGAATCTTCCTAAATTCAGAGGATACGTGGCTAGATCCGGCGCGGTTCACGCCTCGGTCACGGTTCATGACAAATACGCCTCGGGGTCCGGCAAGCTCGCCGGAACCACGGGTTATGGCAGGTGGAGCGGCCGCACGGGGAGTTCGCAATGCTCGGGCTATTGGACCGCTCAGCGCAATTGACCGAATCAAACGGCGAAGCACCGGGGCAAGAGCCGCTGGCTTGCGAGGCGACATTGAGGACCGCCGCGTTGGCGGCCGCGCTGCTGTTCACCCACGGGCAAACGACGGAGCGGACGGTGGTCACCGCCCAACGCCTCGGGCGCGCTCTGGGTATGTCGGTGAGGGTGCTGCCAGATTGGGACAAGCTGACGATCGAGATCGAGGGCACATCCCTGTTGCGGATCCTTCCCGCGAAGCCTCTCGGCGTCGACATGAACAGAGTGCTGGCCGTTACGGCAGTCGTGGATCGGCTGTGCGATGGCACACTTCGGGCCGAGGAAGCGCGGCCGGCACTATTGTTGGCCGGGAACTTGCCGCCCGCCTCCACACCAAGGTTCACCGCTTTTGCGGCCATCGGGGCAACCTCGCTCGGGGTCATTTTCGGCGCGTTTGATCCCACCAGCCTGATCCTGATCGCGGCGAGTGCCACCCTTGGTGCGCTCGTCCGTCGCTGGCTGTCAGGCTTCAGCAGCAGTCCTTTCATCCAACCACTTTGCGCGGCGATCATCGCTGGCGCTGTAGCGGCAACGGCCGCCGGTCTGCACGAACCAATCGCAACCGCTCTCGTGGCATTCTGCCCCTGCATGGTGCTGGTACCCGGACCGCATCTTCTCAACGGTGCGATCGATCTCGTGCGCACGCGGATCGCGCTTGGCATCGCTCGCCTGACCTACGCTGGCATGATCGTGCTCATGATCTGCTTCGGCCTGCTGTTGGGTCTTGCCGCCGGCGGCGCGGCGCCACCTACCGCAGGACCGTCCGCGCCGATACCGCTCGTGGCCGATGTGATTGCGGCGGGATTCGCGGTCGCCGCCTTCGGCACTGTCTTCTCGATACCATGGCGCCTGCTCCCGCTCCCGATCGCGGTTGGCATGCTCGGACATGCCGCGCGCTGGGCGCTCATCTCGCTCGCCGGGGCAAACGTCGCGACCGGAACGCTCGTCGCCTGTATTCTGGTGAGCATCATCGTCACGCCCGTCGTGGATCGACTACACCTGCCCTTTGCGGCGCTTGGCTTTTCGGCGGTCGTCTCGATGATGCCGGGCTTCTTTCTATTCCAGGCCGCAAGCGCCCTCGTGGAACTGGTCGCGATGGGATCGCATGCGCCGCCAGCCCTGCTGACGAGCGTCGTGGCGAACGACGCCACGGCATTTCTGATCGTCCTGGCCATGACCTTCGGGCTCATCCTGCCGCGTATGCTGCTTGAGGACCGGTCGTGATGGCACGCATCGTCCAAGAGATTTACAGGTGGCTACCATCGAGTGCACGAAAGCGCAGGAAATCGTAGATTGGTATAGGACATAGGAGGAAAGGGTGGCGGCGAAACGAGTGGAACCACTGACCCGAACATTCGGGTTTTGGCTCTGCGACAAGTGGCGTCCAACTTCCATTACGTCACAATGGCACATCGCTTGTATGCTGCTGCGCAGTTATTGCCGGACGGATCTCAGGATGTGACGGCAGATTGGCCCTTCCGACGGCGGCGCCATGGGTCAAGGCAAACGCGATCTCTTCGGCAACGATCGGCCAGCGCACGACGTCGGAAATGCCGGCGCTGACCAGCCTGTCGGCGCCGATTTCGATCGTGGCTCGGATCGCCAGCACGATGGACAGACGCGGTGCCGCCGCATGCAGGCTGGCCGCCAAATCGAGCGACCTTGCGGCTGATCCGAAATCTCCGACAATTATCGTGTCGAAGCGGCCCGGGCTGGCTCGGCATGCGGCAATAGCGGTATCGGATTTGCTGAAGCCGACCGGCTCGTAGCCGAGCGCCGCGAGCATCTCCTCGTCCCGCAGCAGCCGCTCGCTGTCCTGGGCCACCAGCATGATCGTCTCGCCGGTTCCGGTCGGCATCGTGGTCGCGTTCATCTCGGTCATCTGCTCCGCGGCCGCGGTCCGTGGCAGCCAAACCTCGAAACGGCTGCCCTCGCCCGGCCGACTGTACACATCGATGGCTCCGTGATGGTCGCGGACAATTTCGCGGACGGTGGCGAGTCCGAGGCCATTCCCGGACGAACGCGTCGTGAAGAACGGTTCGAAAATCCGTCCCAGCGTCGTCTCGTCCATGCCCTGCCCCGTATCGGTCACGGCGATGCGGACATAACGACCGGGACCGATCTCGCCATGGCTGAGGGTGCGCGTCTCGGATATCTCGTCGAACCCGGTTGCGACCTCGATGCGGCCACCGTCCGGCATCGCATTGGTCGCATTCCCGCAGAGATTGAGCAGCACCTGCTGCAATTGGGCATGCTCGCCGGAGACCAGTGTCGCCGCCGGCGGCTGGCGAATCACGAGCTCGACCGCGGGAGGCCGCGCGACCTCGAGCAGCGAAGCGGTCTCGGCGATCAACGCGCCGACGCTCAGCGGTTTGCGACACACCGCGCGGCTTCGACCGAGGACCAGGATCTGATCGATGAGATCGCGCGCGCGTTCGGCGCCACGGCGTATCGCACCGAGGTTGCGCAGAAGCTTTGCGTCGGGACCCACGCGCTCTTCCATCACCTCGGAATGACCGAGAATCCCGCCCAATATGTTGTTGAAGTTGTGCGCGATGCCGCTCGTGAACATGCCGATACGTTCCATGCGCCGCGCCTGCTGCAGGCGCGCTTCCAGCCGGGTCCGCTCCTTCTCCATCGTATGCCGCCCGACGGCCTGAACGATCGTGTCCAGCGCCATGCGCATCAGCCCAAGCTCGCTGCGCCGTGCGACCCGGCAAGGCCGCCCGACCACGTCAAAGCCCAGCACCACACGGACGCCGTCGGCGTCCGCATTCGTCGCGCAGGCCCATCCGCCAAGGCCAAGCTCGAGACAGATCGACCTGGCTTCTCCGATCGGCATTCGCCGGACGCAGGGAACATGAATCACGCCGTCGGCCCCGCCCAGCCTGACGGCCAGATCGAGAGCTCGCGCGGGCCAGCCGGGCGGCGGCTCCATGCCTTCCTTGTGCCAGAGGTGGACGCGCTGCACCGGACCAAGCATCACGAAATAAGCGCGGTCCGCACCGCAAAGGCCCGCCATTTCGGCGAGCGCCCGATCGACTTCGGCATCGATCGCCTGCAGCGGCGCATTGATGAAGCGCATCGAGATGCTCGCGATCATATGCTCGATCGCGGCGCGACGGTGCAACGCCCTGGCGCGCGATTTGAGCCGAACTCCAAAAAACACCAAGGAGGAGACCAGCAACAGCGACGTGCCATAGAGCAGTGCGCGATATCTCCGGGCTGACATCCGCGACGCGAGCTGATCTTCGAGAATCAGCGTGCGGAGTGCATCGCGGTCCTGCTTTTGCGGCAACGCGCGCATGGCTTTCAAGGTGCTGTCGACCGACGGAAGCAGCCGTTGCAGGAGCCGGCCATGGGCAAGCAGCCCTTCGACGGCCTGTTCCTGGCCCCGCTGCCTCGCCTGCTGCTCGAGCGCGTCGAGCCGTTCCTGGACATCGCGTGCCGCTCCCGCCGAAGTGTCGAGCGTCAGCCGCAGGATGGCGGCGGCAGCGGCACTGACCGCTGGATCAAGGTTCGGCGCGGCCGAACTGGCCGTGAACCGGCCGAGGAAGGCCAGCGAGTTCTGCAGCAGCGCGTTCTCGCTCTTGAACAGTTCGACCAGTTCCTCCTGGCGATCAATCGAGGCCGCCAGCTGATCGATCACCGCCGTGGTCTCGGCATCGATTGCGGCTGTCTCGCGCAGACGCTGCAGCGAGGCCCGCAGTACCTCGACCTCGCGCACCAGAGGATCGTAGTTCCGCAGCGTACCGACGCGCGCGGCGAAGACATCGCGATGCAAGGCGTTCCCGATCATCGCGAAATGATCGAGGTCGGCGAGCGCGTGGTCGAAGAGTTCGGCTTCCGGATTGACGGCGCGAAAAGAGAACCAGGTCAGGGCGAACACCAGGCACGCGACAAATGCAATCGGCGGTGCGGCTGTCATGGCGCCGCTCCCACGGTCGGCGAGCCGCGATAAGTTCCCGTCAGCGTCCTCAGGAAAAGAACCAGGGACGCGACCTGCTGGTCGCTGAGCGTGCGGTCGAGCTGCGCGGCCGCCATCCGGCGGACCGCATCTTCGAGGGTTGCCGCGCTTCCATCATGGAAATAGGGCGCGGTCGTCGCGACGTTGCGCAGGCTCGGGACCCGGACAATTCTCGGCGACCCGGACACCAGGGGACGGAAAACACCCTGGCGTTCGAACAGATTGCCGCCGATATTGATGCCCTGGTGGCAGGCGCTGCATCCAAGCGATTTGAAGGTGCGGTAGCCTTCGAGTTCGGCGGGCGTCAGCGCCGATGCGTCGCCGTCAAGCCATCGGTCGAACCGCGCGCCCGGCGTGAGCAGCGATCGCTCGAAGGTCGAGAGCGCATCCAGAAAGGCGTCGCGATCGGGCGCGCGTCCATAGGCGGCGCGAAACTGGCTCGTCATGTCAGGATCATTCTGGAGCCTGCGAACGGCGGCTTCCGCGTTCGTGTTCATGTTGGCCGGGTTTTCGAGCGAGGCCTCTACATGCTCGGCGAGGCTGCGAAATTTGCCCTGCCAGCCCAGGCGAAAGCTCAGCGCAGCATTGAAGACGGTCAGTGTGTCGAAGGATGGCTTCGATCCCACAATTGCCGCCTTGCCGCCGGCGCCATTGCGCCCGATGTCGTGGCAGGACGCACAGGCCAGATTGCCATCCGCGGACAGCCTGACGTCGCCAAACAGCCGTTCGCCCAGCGCAAGCTTCAACGGATCGGCAGTCGGCGGTTGCGGAATGGGCGTGATCGGCTCCTCCTCGACAACGGTCAACTGCGAAGGCGCAGGTGCAGGCGCGGATTGCAAGGCCGCCGCTCGTGCGGGCGCGGCGCCGGCGCAGGTCGACGACGCCAGCCACCACAAGCACGAGGCCACCGCGCCTGTCCGCGTCATTCCCGCCAGCTTTCGTGCCTGAGCGCGGCGTCGATGTCCCTGCGGCAGATCCGGATGTCGTGCAGGGTCCGGTCATCGAGCGTCTCGAGCTCCATCACCGCCCGATGCCGCCTGTGAATGGCGCGCGCCTTCGACCAAAGCGCGATCGCCGCCACGCTGAACGAATCGCACCGGCCGGCAAGGCCTGTTCGCGCGGACTCGGGCTGCGGCAACAACTCCGTTCGGCACCTCGAACAAGCGTTGGGCTCGCTGCCTGCCCGTAGCGGCACCACGCCATCTCCGTCGAAGCCGCGCTCCGCCGTCGCGCGAACCAGAGTAAGCACCGTCCGCGTCCGCGGCCTGTTTCCGAGACGGGAAGCCGCAGTCGAAACGTTATCGCCGCGATCGACGTCGTCCTCCGGCGGGACGATCGGATACATTGCCTGCGCATAGGCGGCACAGCCCGCGCAAAACTCCGCGATCAGCCACGACAGGATCGCGATCGGAGCATTTGGGACTGCGCTGCCGGCATGCGCAACGAGTGCAACGGCCTCCGCCTTCAGGCGAGACAGCGCCCCCGGTGACGTCCCCTGCTCGGGAGCCCTGGGCAGCGATGTCTCGAATTTGTCGTCCGATCCGTGTGTTCGTCCCGAGGCAATGTGCTGATCAATCAGGCGCAGCGCGCGAATCCGCGATGACGATGAGGCAGCGGGCAATGACTTTGCAAACGGCATCGATATCTCCCAGTCGGTAATGACGAGGGAGACTCTGCCGGCGCCATGTTTCCGAAGCATTTTGGCGCGCGCCTTTATGGCTACCGCCGTAACAGCGGGCTTGGCCACGACCGCCGCAAGCCGCCGCGGTGTCACTATCCAGGATCGTGTCGCGTAGGCAGCTCGCATCACAGGCGTTCGACGGGAAGCGTAAAGACGTAGCCGACGCCGCGCTCCGTCCGGATGATGGATGGCGCGCTCGGATCACCTTCGAGCTTGCGGCGCAAGCGCAGCACCTGCACGTCGATGCTTCGATCGAAGACGTCTTCATGAACGCGCGTCGCCTGCAGCAGCTGTTCGCGCGACAGTGGCCGCTGCGGCGCATCGAGAAAGGCGATCAGAAGCGCATACTCGCCCTTGGTCAAAGCCACCGCTTCGCCGTGGGAATTGGTGAGGCGGCGGTTCCGCCTGTCGAGCTGCCAAGCACCGAAACCGCAGCGGCCCTTATCGAGCTCACGTTGCGCGGCGGCCTGGCCCGCTTCGCGGCGCCTCAGCACCGCCCGGATTCGGGCCAGCAATTCCCGCAAGCCGAACGGCTTGGTGATATAGTCGTCCGCACCGAGTTCCAACCCGACCACGCGGTCGATCTCGTCGCGACGATGCCCCGTCGTGATGATCACGGGAACATCGGAGATCGCACGGATCTCGCGCAGCAGATCCAGCCCGTCGTCCTGGCCGAGTCGCAGGTCGAGCACGATGAGGTCAGGCTGGTTGCGGGCGAGCAGCGCGGCGGCTTCCTCGCGGCGAGAGATCGAAATCGCGCGAACGTCATGATCTTCGAGATAGTTCGTCACCAGATGACGCATCGTGCTGTCGTCCTCGATGACCAGACACAGCGGCGATTTGCGATCCGCGCCGCCGCTGACGGGCAATGAGCCGGGCGTTTCGAAAACGTTGCCGTCGAATTGGCTCGCAGGGCCGCCCGCTGGACTTATGGTCCTTTCATTCATTCCATCTCTCCGGCGCCGTCTCTCCGGCGCCCCGGAATACCGCTATAGGGTACACATTCCTGCATCGCAGCACACGTTTCGGAGAGCAACTTCGTTATGTGTTGAAACTGTTGTTCGCACACCACGCGACGTCAGGAGGCAGGCCGCGACTGACGAAGCGTTACAGCCGTAACGCGAAGACCAAAACGACTTTAATTGACGGAGACAACAGCGCTGGATGTTCTGTTGGTTACCTTTGTAACCACTCAAATCAGAATGCAACGCAACTGTTGCCAGCCTGTACTACGCTTTGCTCACGACAACCCGCCGTCATCTGCTTGTCGCTTCACCATCCGAATTACCCGGCCTGCGATCGTCCCTTTTTAGCAAACTCGGCCGAGCCTTACCCATATCAAACTCGGGGACTGTACAATGACCGCGCTTCGCACCTGGGCCTTTTCTGCAGCTCTGATCCTAATGGCGATTCGTGCATGCTGCGCCGAGGATCAGACAATCACCCTCGAGCATGGAACTTCCTTTCCTCTGGTTTTCGAAATCCCTTTCGACACAGTCCTGATTGAGAATCCCGATGTCGTCAACGTTCACAGCCACGTTGATCTTTCCGTAACTCTGGAGGGGATCGGCCTCGGCACCTCAAACCTCGTTTTTGTCGATGGCAAAGGAATTGTGATCGCCAACGTCCGGGTCGTGGTCTGCGACGTAGGCGCAACTCGAACCGGCGACTAGAACTCGACCGGTCGCGATGCCCGCTAAGGAATCGTGGTGATGCACCGGGCGACCCGACGCCGTGGCCATGGCCCCCGACGCGAGCTGATCTTGAGGCCGCCCTCTGTCTCGGCCACGTCCGAGTCGTCCGCCGTCATTCTCCTGGTGGCGTTCGACGTCATTGCACAGGCGATCATGATTGCCGTGATAACAGCCGGGTTTTCGCTGGGCCAACACGAACTTGAAGTCCCTTGAATATTCGTGCGGCATTCATCCACGTCCGGATTGAGCAGCGTCCAGCCTCGTGCATGATCAGATTGATCAGAAATGCCGCGGTGAAGACATTACGGCTCCGATCGGACCGGCAGGCGAGCCCGGCGCCGGTGCACGGCATTTCTCTGTTGCATGTAGGCGACGCTTGGTGATGCCGACTATTCTCAGAGCCAACGCCAATTTTCCGTGCATCATGATCGGCGAAAGGCTGACTGCCTGGATGGCGCAGGACAGTGACTGATCGCCGGCATCGACAGGCATGAAACGGGCTACCGGCTTACGCGATGATAGCCGGTCAAGGCGACAGCGGCTTCTTCGTCAGAATGATTACTACGGAAATCGGATCCATGCTCCGGAAATCTTGTCGTAACAGCGCAGCACTAATATCGAAAAGCTGGCCGCGATCGCTCGGGGCCCGATGAAGAACTCGACCGCCCATTGCAACAGAAAGACTGCCATGATCAATTTTCGTCCGCGCAGTGAACATTTTTCCGCCTGTACGTGCTGCGGGAGCACTCGGCTATCGCGTCGTCGATTTGTCGGCGGTGCGGTTGCCATGGGGACCGCGGCCATCCTGTCCGTAAGGCCGGCGGCCGCGCGAGAGCGCATGCTGATCGACACTCACCATCATTTCTATCTGCCGGAATATCAAAAGCTATGGCTGGATTGGGAGGATCAGCGCACGATCCCGCATTTTGCGGGTCAGGTCGCCTGGTCGAAAGCGAAGGCAATCGAGGACATGGACCGAGCCGGTATTAATGCGGCCGTCCTTTCGCTCGCATCGACTCCCGGCGTTTGGTTCAATCTCGATGCGGAACAAGCAAGTCGGCTCGCCCGCGACTGCAACGACTTCGCCGCGGAGATGATGCGGGACAATCCCGGACGGTTTGGACTGTTCGCGACGCTGTCGATGCTCGACATCGACAGGACGCTCAAGGAAATCGAATATGCCCTCGATGCGCTCAAGGCCGACGGGGTCGGCCTGCAGACGAACTACGGCGATAAGTGGCTGGGTCATGCCGTTTTCAAGCCCGTGTTCGACGAGCTGAACCGGCGCAACGCGGTGGTTTATGTGCATCCGCTGGTTGCGACTTGTTGCGCTCAGCCCAGTATCGGGGCAGCTCCGGCCGTGATCGACGTTCCCCACGACACAACCCGGACGATCACCAGCCTTCTTCTGTCTGGAGGACTCGCACGCTGGCGGAACATCAACTGGCTGTTTTCACATGCCGGCGGCACCATGCCGATGATGGCAGGCCGGATCGAGGCCTTCTACGCACGTCCCAACGGCGCATCCGGGGCGCCCGCATTCGCCCCGGAGGGAATTATGGGCGAGCTCCGACGTCTCAACTACGACACCGCCAACGCCACCAGCGCCGCGGCGATCGCAGCCCTGCTCGAACTGGTGCCGGTCTCCAAGATCACGTACGGCTCCGACTACCCCTACTTCGGACTTGACCAAATGAAGAAGCTCGAACAGCTCGACTTCGACGAGCCTGATCTCTGGGCGATCGGCGGCGGCAATGCATGCCGTTTGATCCCGCGCCTGAAGGCATAGCGGGGCAACGCTCGAGACTCTCGCATGCACGAGCGCTGGCTCATTCTCGCCGTTTTCACCTTCGCGGCCAGCCCTGGGTTCCAGTCGGTTTCCGCCGTTTCGCATCTCTTGATTGAAAAGTTTCACCTCGACCATACCGCGCCAGGCTCGCTCATCGGGCTCTATGTACTGCCAAGCCTCGCGCCGGCAAAGATTGCGGCGAGGCCATCAATGGAGAAGGCCGCCGATACGGAAGCGAGCGCCAGTGCGGGCGAACTCGCGGCCGATCCGAAAATTGACAGCATCTCATCAGGATATTGACGCGATCAACTCCAATTATCGACCATCGTTGTTGTCGCAATCTGCCAGCGGCGTCAGAGCGGACGGAGAAGCCCGATGATGTACTGTTTGCGATCAATCACACGCCCCCTCAGAATCATCGCTTTCCTGATCTGTGCGTTATCGCTTGCGGGGCTCGGCGCGTCACGGGCCGGCCCCTCGACACCGTCGCCATCCGTGCATGGAGATGCGCTGCCGTGCAACTCCGTCTGCAAAGACTACATGGCCTGGTCGGCCCGCCTCACGGCCACGCTGCATCCATCGCGGCCTCCGAATACAACGGCCGATCGCCATCGCACACCGCCGCAACGGGCGGCCAGACATGTGCCGAGGTTGGGCCAGCACGGCTTGAACTCATTCGCCCAACTGCGTGCGGCGAATGATGCGGCCGCCTCGGCCGCGGAGCCGCGAGGCGCGGCGGAGATCCGGCCGGTTCCGGAGACGCCGCGATCCCCTGATGCGGCGCCGGAGACGCCAGCTGCCGTGGCTGTGACGCGAGCCGCAGCGACGCCGCAAGCCGCCGAGACGGCGCACGCCGGGCAACCGCCGCCCTCCGAAGTCGCACCATCCCGGCCGATCGACCAGATCGCCGAACGGTTTCCCGCACTGCGTGAGTTCATGGCAGCAAGATTAGCTGGCACCGCCGCCCCGACGGGTGATGTTGCGGAACAGGCTTTCGCTGCGCTCGCCGACAGCCCTGCCCCTCAAGCGACTGCAACCGTCGATTCCCCCGCTCCCGCTCCGGATCGGCGATGGGCTGTGTCGCTGGTGCTCGTGCTTTGCCCCCTCGTGGCGCTGTTCGCGTGGCGGCGGGCCAGGGGCCGGGCCCGCGACCGCGCCTGGCTCCTGATGTTCGACGCCGCGCTGAAGGCGAGCGGCAGCCCGCCTCGGTAAGGTAAGGCGGACGGCGGCGCGGCTGCGGCGCGATTGCCGAGCGATATATCAATGGCTGGGGCGGGAGGGATCGAACCATCCAATAATCCGTTGCCACACAAGCGCTTTTCCCTTCCGGCCCGCCGGCTTGATTCCATCTTTGATTCCAAAGCCCCCACCCGCCCCCAAACTGCGAGCGGATAAAGAACGCCTGGACGCCGGCAAGCCTGTCGCCCTGATCCGTGTCGTCGGCCCGGGCTTCGTTGCCGGTTTCCGAATTTGGACTGCCTCGCGGTTTCCCGTCGATCGTGAATCGGATCAAGGTGCATTCGCAATTTTTGGACCCCGGACATTCACAAGGGCAACACCTGACCTGCCGATTTGCGGTGCCTTGTTCGAGGTCTGAATTCAACTTGCCCGGTCACGAATCCGACGCAGGGGACTAAGGCGGGAGAAGGTGAGCGATCCACCAAATATCCGTACCGCGATTCTGCGTGGTCTGCGGAAGAACTCTTGATCTGCTGTTCCAGACAATGCTGCGCGCCCGACCGCGGGTTATGCCCACTCCACGCCGGACTCGGCCGCGAGATCGATCGTGCTGCGTTGGCCGACGTCGTCGAAATGCCGGTCCAGAAATTTCCGCGCTGCGCGTTGGCCAACGCGATAAAGCAATTCGAAGAACTCAAAATCGGTTTTCATCTTGCTTGAACCGGTAAGACGGGTGCCGAGCGCGCCCAGGTCGATACGGTGAATGTTGAGGCGCCGGTACTGGTCATCCGCGACGCCGCGCGGAAGCCGCCCATCCTCAATCAGCTGATTGACGAACTCCATGGCGCGAAATTCGGAAATCAGCGCCGAGTTGAATGTGATCTCATTCAATCGACCGATAATCTCGGGCGAGGTCCGGGGCACCATTTTACGCATGATAGGATTGATCTGAACTACGAGAAGGTCTTCGGTATCCGTGGTGTGCAGAAACGGAAGGATGGCGGGATTTCCCGTGTAACCACCGTCCCAATAAGGCACGCCATCGATCTCGACCGCATGAAACAGCAATGGCAGCGCTGCCGAAGCCATCACAGCGTCCGCCGTGATTTTCGTGCGTGGAAAAACACGCAGCCGCCCGGTGTGAACGTTGGTGGCGGATATGAACAGAGCAAGATTGCTGTTGCGCACAGCCTCGAAATCCACGAAGCGTACGATCATATCCTTCAGCGGGTTGATGTTGAGCGGATTGAGCTCATAGGGTGAGAAATAATGAGACATCGCTCCGAGCCAGCTCTGGACCGGGGTCGTCACAAAAGGAACCAAAGTAAATAGCCGGTTCGCGACCGCCCGTTGAATGGGCGCCAGTTCGCCGCCGGCGCTCGCCGCGCGCCAGAAATCCGCAAGACGCCTGCGCGCTTCCTCGCGCCCCCCGCGCGCAAGCCCGTCCACGATCATGATGGCGTTGATTGCCCCCGCCGACGCGCCCGAGACGCCTGCAATCTCAAGCCGCCGGTCCGCCAGCAAGTGATCGAGGACGCCCCACGTAAAGGCGCCGTGAG
>Ga0070709_10000608_pt1 | contig 20741 bp, 16 predicted proteins | sample LARL51metaG_FD_65449 | JGI IMG/M metagenome (GOLD analysis project Ga0070709, IMG submission 65449) | Corn, switchgrass and miscanthus rhizosphere microbial communities from Kellogg Biological Station, Michigan, USA - LAR L5-1 metaG | ecosystem: Host-associated > Plants > Roots > Rhizosphere ... | reverse complement strand
TCGTCATCGCCTCCGCGCTGAAGATGGCGAACACCTGGCAGAAATTCGTCATCCTGCGCGCCGGCAAATTGCGCGGCGTGAAGGGGCCCGGACTCTTTCTGATCATTCCTGTCATCGACAACGTCGTCGCCGTCATTGACGAGCGTATTCAGACCACCGCTTTCAGCGCCGAGCAGGCCCTGACGAAGGACACCGTTCCGGTGAACGTGGACGCCATCATTTTCTGGTTCGTCCATGACGCGCAGAAGGCGGCCTTGAACATTACGAACTATCGCGAAGCCATCGATCGCGTCGCCCAGACCTCGCTGCGCGAGATGATCGGCGCGTCCATGCTGTCAGCGCTTTTGTCGGAGCGGACCGCCGCAGACGAGCTGTTGCGTAGCGAAATCGGACGCAAAACGGCGGACTGGGGCATCTCGGTGAAGTCGGTCGAGATCCGCGACGTGGCGATCCCGGTGGCCTTGCAGGATGCGATGTCCCGGCAAGCCCAGGCCGAGCGCGAAAAGCAGGCCCGTGTCATCCTCGGATCGGCCGAAGCCGCGATAGCCGGCAAGTTCGTCGAGGCGGCGTTGATCTACGCGGGTCAGCCGGCGGCCCTGCAACTCCGCGCCATGAACATCATCTATGAGACGACGAAAGAGCGCGGCACGACGATCCTGATGCCGACATCGATGGTCGACAGCATGAATCCTGTCGTGGCCTTGGCTTTGGCGGGGCAGGACAAGACCGCGCCGGCCAATGCAACTGGATCGCTGCCCCTGAGCAGCCGTTCCACCCAACAAAAGAACGCTTCCAGGATCGACGAGCCTTCACTCGCTCTCCAGACAACTTGATGCACTGGCGAAGCGGTCTTGGATCTGTTGCCCAAGGGTTCCGTTGGTAGACCGTGCCGCGCATGAGCAAAAGCAGTCCAGACATGGTTCAAAGCCCACCAGAAACCCGGGCGTTGGCGCAGTTGCTCGCCGGCTATCGCGAGCCCGACAGCGCGCGGGGCGTCTTCGAACTGGTGATTACAACCGTACCATTGCTTGTCACGTGGACTTTGATCTGGGCGGCTGTTGTCCATGGCCATTGGATTGGCCTGCTGCTGGCGGCGCCCGCGGCGGGCTTGCTCGTCCGCCTGTTCATGATCCAGCACGACTGCGGACATGGGTCGTTCTTCCAAAGCCGTCTTGCCAACGATTGGGTCGGCCGGGCCATCGGTGTCGTAACCCTGACGCCATACGATTACTGGCGACGCAACCATACGCTCCATCATGCGAGTTCTGGCAATCTCGACCACAGGGGTTTTGGCGACATCGACACCTTGACTTTGCGCGAGTTTCTCCATCGGTCTCGATGGCGCCGGTTCCTTTATCGTCTATATCGCCATCCGATCGTGATGTTTGGCGTGGGTCCCACCTATCTGTTCATCTTACGGCATCGGTTGCCGGTCGGGATGATGCGCGGCGGTTGGATACCCTGGCTAAGTACAATGGTTACGAACGCCGCCATCGCGATTCTGGTCGGCACGATGATCCGGCTGGTCGGCCTTGGGCCGTTCCTGCTGGTGCACCTGCCGATCATGGTTCTGGCGGCGTCGATCGGTGTCTGGCTGTTCTATGTCCAACACCAGTTCGAGGACACCTCCTGGTCCCATGACGAGACCTGGAGCTTCCACCAAGCTGCGCTGCATGGCAGTTCCCACTATCGCTTGCCGGGTGTCTTGCGCTGGTTCACGGCAAACATCGGCGTCCACCACATCCACCACCTATGCAGTCGAATTCCCTGCTATCGATTGCCGGATGTGTTGCGGGACCACCCACAGCTCGCTGCCGTCGGACAAATCACCCTGCTGCAAAGTTTGCGGTGTGTGCGGCTGGCTTTGTGGGATGAAAAGCAGCGGCGGCTAATTTCGTTTAGGGAGGCGGCCGTGGGGGCCCGTCGGTCAAACGAGAATAAGAACCGGCACTCCCGGGCTCACGCTGAATTGTGAGCGCGAAATACCCACGAAGGTACGGCGTTCAATCGCCAGCTCCCCTTCATCGAATCCTTGGATCGGACATCGCGAAAAGCGACGAAATTTGAGATCTGGACAAAAGAACGGCAACACCCCCGCCGTGAGATGCAGGTCACCGCAACATCGTTCACCTTCCGCGCGGCGCCCATTAAACCGGATCACGCGTACAACATTGATCTCGAGCTTGACGGTGTCGGGCGGACATACCGGTCGGGGCTTTACGCACTGACTACTACGTCGAATTTGCGCCGATCGAGAAGTCATTAGCTCAACAAAGTACGGACCTTGTTAGCGGCGTCATAGATTTCGATCTGAAGCATCGGATAAGCCGACTTCAGGTTTCGAGCCGATGCTTCCGCGGCGTCGACAGTGTCAAATTCGGACTTGAAATGACCATCGATAATTGTCACGAACCCTTCGGTAGGTGGCCGGTCGGCTCGTAGTATTTTCTTCGTCTCTGTCTCGTCAGTTGAGATAGTAGGTTTTCTCACCAAGTAATCCTTCTGCGATTGCCGCGAAGCGGGTCGTGCCGCGTTTATTCGCGAGGTAAGTTCAAGTCAGCCGATGAAAGTCCAGAGGCAAAGGATCGCGAACGAGTTCGCTTAGATTTAGAACCTCGCCGCTTTCACTGATGTCCGAGAACAGGACCTCGACAAAAGGGTGCTGGCGATTGAACGCCGCGCCTCGCTGATATTTCGCGCTGACAATGCGCTGGATCGCTGCAAGGTTGATCTTGCCAAGCGCATTGTATTGACCACGGAACAAGCTTTGTCGTTCTCCGCCGTGCTCGACAGCGTCGGCCCAGGCGTCCATCACCCTGCGGCCGATGAACGCCTCGATCCGTTCTGAGCCATCCTGAGCAAAAAGCCGCAGCCCGTCCATGCTATGCGGTTCTTCGTCGACTCTGAATTGTGCGAGCGACATTGGGGATCCTCCTCTTATCGGCTCAACGAGGGTTGCAAGAACAGCTACAAGCACCACAGCGTTCGATGACAAATGCGCCATCACGGACCGCAAAAGTCATCGCAGGCCTGGAAAATTGGTTTCAGTTCCGTGCTAGCGACAGCGACCGGCAAATGCTGAGCAGGCGACCGCATGACACACTGAGGCGCCTACGAGCGAATAATGGGCGCGCCGGCAACCAGCACCTAAGAAATGCGGCACAAATATTGGACGTACGAGCCACTCAGACAGATCGAATTTCTTGGTGCTGGACATACTGACCGCCCTTCCTTAGTGGCGGGAGTCCCGAACTCTCAGTCACCGGTAGCGGCCAATATCGGCGGTGATGGCTTTAGCAGACGCTCTTTCCGTCATGATGTAAAGGGAAACTTCAAGGAACGACGGCAAACGCAAAGGTTCCTCGACGTTGGACTGGAAGACTGGTCGGTCAGCGCTGATGACACGTCTGCGCGAGAGAAACGGCCTTCCACTAAATCGACGGCGCTCATCGCAGAGGTTGATATCGGGTGCCGGAGTATCCATATCCAAGTTAGCGTGTGCCGTTCTTTTCAAAGGCGCGTCTAGAAGCACGCCGCCTTAGCCACACATATCCAATGCACAATATCGACCACCGGCATGTCGCTCCGACGTGCGCGTCACGGGTAAGGACAACCTATGACTATCGAAAAGGCCTCCGTGCGCGTCGTTCACAAGCCATGGGGCGTCCGCGATCTCGAACCGTGGATTAACGTCGACGTTGGAGATGACGCCGTAGGAGAGCTTTGGTTCGAGCGGGCTGACAAACGGGCTCCGATACCTGCCTTGCTATTCAAGTTGCTGTTCACCAGCGAGCCACTATCCATCCAGGTTCATCCGGGGGATACTTTCGCACGCGCCATGGGAATGCCGAACGGCAAGAGCGAGGCGTGGTACGTCATCTCGGCAAGACCTGGCGCGCAGATCGGCGTTGGCCTAACGCGTCGCGCAACGCCACAGGAATTGCGCGCATCGATCAGGAACGGCTCGATCGTCGAGCTGGTTCAATGGCGCCCGGTCGCAACAGACGATGTCATCTTCATCCCTGCCGGCACGATCCACGCGATCGGCGCCGGCATCGTTCTTGCCGAAATCCAGCAGCGTAGCGACACGACCTTTCGGCTGTTCGACTATGGCAGACAGCGCGAGTTGCACGAAGACCACGGCGTGGCTGTGGCCGACACCTGGCCGCTTCGATCTCCACACAATCCGACCCGCCTTACGGATGGACGGACGCTTCTGGTCGCGAGCCGGCATTTCGTTCTCGAGCGATTTGATCTGCCCAAGGGATCAAGCTGGGCGCTGCTGGCCGAACCGGAAACGTGGATTCTTGTTCTCGATGGGCATGCGGCGATCGGATTGACCGCGGTATCCATTGGGCAGGCGGCCTTCGTTGGCGGCGGCCGTACCAGCGTCGAAGTTGGGATCAACGGGTTGACCGCGCTGGTCGCCTATCCGGCGGCGGCTCCAATCGGTTCCCTGCTGCAGCGGCTTGGTGAGCCATCGGGCAATCCTGTTGCACAGGCTGCCAGCGCTATTCCACGATTGACCGGTCTTGCCAGGGCGCGGACATGACGCCGCTTTGCAGGATCGCCCTGATCGGCAACTCACTGCCGCGCCGCTGCGGAATCGCAACATTCACGACCGATCTGCAAGAGGCGATATCGACTTCACGCTCAAATCTGGAGACCCGCATCGTGGCCATGAGCGATCGCGGTCAGGCCTACGACTATCCTTCCTCTGTCGCTTTTCAGATCGAGGACGGCGACATCAAAGACTATATGCATGCAGCGGATTTCCTCAATGCCGGCGGGTTCGACGTCGTGTGCCTGCAGCACGAATTCGGAATTTTTGGTGGCGAAGCCGGCGGGCACATCCTTGTATTGTTGTCGCGGCTCACCATGCCGGTGGTGACGACATTCCATACCGTACTAGCCAATCCGAATGCCGCTCAACGTGCGGTGATGGAGCATATCGTCGATACGTCGTCGAAGGTCGTGGTGATGGCCAATAAGGGCCGCGAACTGTTGCGCAGCGTCTATGAGGTGCCGGACGACAAGATCGAGGTGATAGCCCACGGCATTCCTGACGTCGCATTTGTCGGACCGGATGCGGCGAAGGCCAGACTCGGATTTAGCGGCAGGTCGGTCATTCTGACTTTCGGCTTGCTGTCTCCCAACAAGGGCATTGAGGTCGTGATCGATGCCATGCCGTCGATTTTGGAGCGCCGCGCAGATGCAGTGTATGTCGTGCTGGGTGCGACCCATCCCAATCTGGTGCGGGACCAGGGCGAGGCCTATCGCGAGAGCCTGATGGCTCGTGTGCGCGAACTCGGTGTGGAGGACCACGTCGTATTCCTCGACCAGTTCGTTGACCAGCCCACGCTGCTCGAATTCATTTCGATGTGCGATGTTTACGTTACGCCCTATTTGAACGAAGCACAGATGACGTCCGGTACGCTGGCCTATAGCTTCGGCCTCGGAAAACCGGTCGTCTCGACGCCGTATTGGCACGCGAGCGAGTTGCTGGCCGATGGGCGCGGCGTTCTGGTTTCCTTTGGCGACGCGGCGGGGATCGGCAATGAAATTGCGCAGTTGCTGACCGACGACCCTCGCCGGCAGGCGATGCGCGAGCGGGCGTACGCCGCCAGCCGATCGATGACATGGGAGCGCACCGCGGAGCGTTATATCACCGCGTTCGAGAATGCACGGCATGGCCACTCGCTGAAGGTCATCGCGCGCACCGAGCCCGTTGCGATCGCGCCGCTCGGCCCCGTGATGCCGGCCATGCACACGGGGCACTTTCTGTCGATGTGCGATGATACCGGTCTGTTCCAGCACGCCGTGCATTCGGTACCCGATCGCTCGCATGGCTATTGCCTGGATGACAACGCCCGCGCGCTGCTGTTGGCGTGCGCCCTCAACAATCCGGGCGAACAGCGCCTGTCGGAAGTCTTGACGGCCCGCTTTGCAGCTTTCGTGCAGCATGCATGGAATCCCGACACCCGGCGATTCCGCAACTTCATGGGGTTCAATCGAACCTGGCTCGAAGACCAAGGCTCCGAAGACAGTCACGGGCGAACGCTTTGGGCCTTGGGTGAGGCCGCGCGTGGAGATGCAAGCCCGTCGCGGCGCCGCTGGGCGGCCGCCTTGTTCGTCCAGGCATTGAGGACCGCGGAGAGCATTCGCTCACCCCGAGCGTGGGCGTTCATCCTACTGGGTCTGGACGCTTATTGCACCGCAGCTCCGGATGATCTCCACGCCACGGCAGTCCGGCATTCTCTCGCGGACAGGTTGATGTCCTGTCTGGCGTTGGTCGAGACGTCGGACTGGGTGTGGTTCGAGGAGGGGCTTGCTTACGACAACGCGCGCCTGCCGCAGGCGTTGCTGCTAACAGGCATGGCCACGCAGGCGCCTGGCTACGTGGCTGCCGGATTGAGGTCGCTTCGCTGGCTGATGACGCAACAAACGGCACCGGCAGGTCATTTCCGCCCGGTGGGCACCGCCGGCTTCGGCGAACTGCGACAACATCCCCGTACCTTCGACCAGCAGCCCGTGGAAGCAACGGCGACGATCGCGGCTTGCCTCACGGCATGGCGGGCGGACGGCGATACCGAGTGGAAAGCCATGGCAACGCATGCTTTCGCCTGGTTCCTCGGCAGCAACGATCTGTCGCTGGCGTTGGTCGATCCGCAAACCGGGAGCTGCCGCGATGGACTGCACCCCGATCGCGCCAATGAAAATCGCGGCGGCGAGTCGGTTGTGTGCTATCTCCTCGGACTTGCGGAGATTCGTCAGCTTGCGCGCGTCAACGCCAGCCTGACAAAACCCACGGTGCTTCGCGCCGTAGGCGGTTGAGCTTCACCTGCTTCGCCCAGAGAACTGAGGACATCGTGTCACAAGCAACCTTCCTGAATCGGCAGGCGCTCTCTCTGCGTCCCGATCCCGCGCGCGTGATTGTGCGGCCGTTCAAGCCGGCGACTGAACCGCGCGATTTGAATCCGACCGACAAAATGCGCGCAAATCATATCGTCGACAGGGTCCTCGCCCTCGATCCGGAAGCCGTTGCCAGCCAGCTCGCGGAAGTCCTGGACAGCTTCGAGGACCGGCATCGTAACCTGTTGGACACATTCGAGGCCCGCGCCGACGAAATGGAGGAAGCGTTCGCAACGCATGGACGGTTTTCAAAGACCCAGCGCCAGCTGGTCGGCGCCTATTTTCTCAATGAGTATTCGTTCGAAGCCTCTGCGCTGTTTAACCCCAGCATCGTGCCGCACCCCAATCAATCCGATGCGCCGGAAGGCGGCATGCGCTTCATTCTCAGTCTCCGCGCCATAGGCGAAGGGCATGTGTCGTCACTGACGTTTCGGACCGGAACGATCGCAACCGGTGGCGGCCTGACGGTTGATCCGACGGCTCGCCACGCCTCGATTCCCCGGATCTGCCATCGCGTATCCGGGCCGGACGGCGACCATGTCGAGCTGATTTTCAAGCCCGAAGAAGATTTGAGCGAGCGCGTCATCTTCCCCGTCACCGAATCCCAATCGAACGGTATCGAGGACGCGCGCTTTGTCGAATTCGGCGATGGCAATCGGAAAACCTACTACGCGACTTACACTGCCTACAGCGGACGGGCGATCCGTTCCGAATTGATCGAGACCGGCGATTTCACCTCGTTCCGACTGGCGCCGCTAAGGGGTGCTGCGGCACGGAACAAAGGCATGGCGCTATTCCCGCGCAAGATCCGCGGCAAATACGCCATGATCGCGCGGCAAGACAATGAGAACCTGTATCTGATCTATTCGGACGACTTGTACACATGGGACGGCGGTCAGGCCGTTCTGAAACCGCAATTTCCCTGGGAGTTCGTCCAGATCGGAAATTGCGGGTCGCCGATCGAACTCGACGAAGGCTGGTTGCTACTGACGCATGGTGTCGGTCCAGTCCGCAGATACTCGATCGGTGCGGCGTTGCTCGACAAGGGCGACCCGTCCAGGGTGTTGGCGCGCTCGCGCGAGCCGCTATTGCGGCCAGAGCCAGCCGAGCGCGAAGGATATGTCCCCAATGTCGTCTATACGTGCGGTGCGATGCGGCACAACGACACGATAATTTTGCCATATGCCGTGTCGGACACCTTTTCCAATCTCGCGACAATCAAGATTTCGGCGCTGCTGCAGATGATGGACGGTTGATCGCCGCTCCCGATGCCGTACACGCCAATCCTCGTGTCGCCGGATAAGGCCGGACCTGTAAATCGGCCTTATTGAATCATACTCTTCGGAACTCAATAAACCCCGATCGTGCATCATCCGCTACGTGCTCCGTCGAAATCCGGGCTCTGCAACATCGGCGCAGGGCGGAGCGCTTTTCGAACTCCTCTGAGTGAGGTGGCTACGCAATTGGCGCGCTCTTTATGACCTTTCTGGGAGGCGGATCGAGCTCGGCGATCTTGCGAAGGCAATCGGCCTCGGAATCGTGCGGTCCGGACACAAACGTTCCGCTCACTTTCGTGCTGTACCAGCCGGATACAACGCCCAGCCGGAGCGACTCTTCTGTCTTAACGTGGCGCGGCGAAAGGTTTTGCATGAAGGATATACTTTCAAGGGTTCGATCTTCTATCGAGCGCAAGCGCGGAGGCTTCCGAGCAAGGACAGACAACAATTCGCTCAGCTTTCCATCGAAAGTCGGACAAAGTCCGCGAACATGGCTGCGACAAGATCGCGATGGCGGGTGTCGGCCGGAGCCAACGCCGCGGCGTACAAATTCAAGAGGTAGCGCGCCTTGGCGGCTGCGTCCTGCCAGGAAGCGGCCGGAACCGACAGAAGCTGGTTTTTGAGCACCCGCTGCCGATCGCGCAGATCCCTCGCGTTGTTCTCGACCTCTGCAAGCGCGCGACGAATGTTGATCGCTTGTTGCGCTGCCCTGCCGCGGTACCTGTCGAGTTCGAGCGGCTCGTCACTCAACGGACGCGCTCGCGTCAATGCGCTGCACGTCGGAGAGAGCGACCGAGCTGATGGAAATCATCTCCATCGTTGAACTGCTCGGCGCTGGCGCCGGCACCATGATCATGGTGGCAACGCGGCGAAACGAGGCGAACCACAATCCTTCGATCATCTCGTCGTCCGTGATGACCTCGTACGCACCGGCCGCCAGCAGTCGATCGACACCCTCGATCTCGAAAGGATGTTTGAAGGTGATGATTTCCCGCCGCGAGCGCACGGTCATGCCGAGATGCCTTTCGAAAAAGGTCCGTCCGTCTCTCTCGTGCGCCCTTTTGATGCGATTAGCTATCGCTTTCTCGAGAAATCGGCCGCGACGGGTTGAATAACCCCTCGCTCTTTCTTGTTCGGCCGCTTTCGTTGCCATCTCCGCAGCGCGCCGAATGGTCCATTTCCGAAAAATGCCTCGGCGCGCTGCGGAGATGGCCCCGAAACAACATTCCGCGGATCGGCGGCGTCCCGACCGCCTAGGCCGCGATGCCGCGGACGTTGCAATTACCCAGACTTTCGGGCCAAACACCCTGGTCAGCTTCAAAGTCTGGACGCACGAACTGCTGTAGGTGATCAGGCTGCGGCAAGCACCTGTAGACTTGCGCAGAAATCCGATTTGCCTCGCTATTTAGCGAGGTGACTGCTACATCCAACCTCATCGCAACGCCCCAGCTTTTTGCCGGTGACTGAGGTCTTCGTCCCCGCCCCAAGCCAAAAAGGGCGGTTAGATATCGGTTGGCCGCAGCTTCGATCTTCGTGACTAGCTGGTATCACGACGCTGCTGGCGATCGTTCTTTCGATGCTGATCGCCGACATGTTCCGTGGTCGTTCGCTTCGAGCGACATCCGACGGTGCGCGGCCGCATCACGTTCACTGTTAGGGAATCAGGGAAGCCCTCATGGCTCGACAGACAGAATACTTCGTGCAGGCTTTCGACGCCGGCAAAGGCGGGCACTTGAAGCCCGACTCTCCGATCGCCTGCAAATCGGCAAGTGGCGCTCTTCGAACAGCGGAGAGACTGGCATTGAGCAAGTCTGCCGTCGTTGCATTCTCGTCCACCGGCGATCCCGAGATGGGTGACTACGACGACGAGCCCACTGTGTTCTTCCGGAAAGGCCGGCTTCCGGCTGCCTTCGACTGAGATATTGGTCGCGGTACAAGATATAGAAGCTAAGGAGCGTGAATGAGCGAGCGACTCGAAATGCTGAACAAGGCCCGTGCAATCGCAACCATGACGATCGGTATGTCGGACGAGCTTTCGATCGCCGATTTCAGGGCGATCTCCGATCCTGATGCGAACAAAATATCGACTTTTCGCCTGGCAAGCTCTTGGTACCCGACCTGATAGCCGTCGATTGCCTGCGTTACGATGAGGTCAAAGGAAAAGATTCCGCTTCATCGAAGATTGCCGCGCCGAATACCCGGTGAAGTCGAGTGGTACGCAAAAGGTCTTCAACTCTCCACTGAAGTAAAGCCCTCAGCTGCCGCTCGGTCTCGAGCAAGAGCTCGTTATCCGGGTCCTCGAGAAGCCGGTCGGGATCGACATCGCCGGGTTGCCGGTGACGTTGAACGGCATGGTCTGGACCGGCAGGTTGGACGGGTTGTTCGGATCGATATCGGCGAAAGCCGGCGAAAGCCGAAGCGAACAGCCTCAACTGGATCGTTTATTGCCCGCCTAGTCCAAGCACCCCGACTGCAGCACAAGCTGGTCGCCTGCCTTCGCGATGATGCTCCAGTCGTACAGCATCGGCACCATTTCCATGGAAGCCCATGCCGAATGCTGATCGGCATAATGCGGGCTTGAGGGATCTCCCGACGCGCCGTGAAACACCACCCAGGCGCAGTTGTCCCAGTTGCCGACATCGAAGACGTAACGCGCGACCGCACCATAGGCCGCGGGGAGACCAGACGCCCAATAGCAACCATTGGCCATGACGGTGTCGTTGTCGCCGCCAACCGGCAGCCCGGGCGGTTCGAGCTGCGAAGCTGCCCGCGGGAAAGCGGCCGACAACGGATGCACCATGCGGACATGATGCAGCTGCGACCATGTCTTGTCGTCGTCGATCCCGGCTGCACGCTCGAGCGCCGTCACTAAGGCGCGATCCCAGTCCCAGCCGCCAAGGAAGGCCGTATCGTCATTGCGCAACCACGACGGCAGCGCCCACCAGATCTGACTGAGCGGCACCACCCCGGGCGCGACCAGGCTGACGGGATCACGCGCGACGGCGCTCAAGCCGGACCGCTCGAGAACGATACGCGCCAGTTCGAGCCGCGTTCGGGCATAGGCTGCGGCCGCCTTTGAATCGGCCGACATCTGCGCATCCCAGCCGGTGATGAGATCGCGCAACGCGGCGGCCGCCCCAGTAATCCCCGGGAGCCGGCCGAGGCGGGCGATGAACTCCCGTGCCGTAAAACTGTGCGTGTCGGCATGAATGCGGCTCATGTCGTCGACGGTCGCCGCCGGAAGCTCGGCCAGCCGGTCAGCGATGCGCCGCGCCCGATACGGCGGATGGCAGTCGGTGCACAGATAGTCCGGGTGGTCATCGGCGATGACGCGATTGTTCGCGGTGACCAGAAAGCCGCTGGGCGGATCAAAGGCGCGCGGCATATTTTCCCAGGGAATCATGCCCTGCCATTCGTACTCACCAGTCCAGCCGGGGACCGGCAGCCAGCCGTTCAGTCGCGGGCGACGCGGCACGATCGCGCGTACGAGATTTCCGATCCGTCCCGTCGTGTCGGCGGCGACCAGATTGTGATCGATCAGGCCCCAGCCCCGCGTTGCCTCATAGAGCTCATCGACGCTTCTCGCGCGCAGCATCGGCAGCAGGCAGTCGAACGACAGATCGCGTTCCGCGAACTGCATCGACCGCAAGGTCAGCGCCGCGCCTGCGCGAGGATCACCCGCGATCACGGGCCCGTGCTGGGTGGTGACGACCTCGACGTCGACGGCCGGTCCGCCGCGCACCGCGATGCGTTCATGCGTGAGACCGGCCTCGCGCCATTCGCCGCGGAACAGATAGTGCGAGGCGTCGCCTGGCTTGAATTTCTCGACATAGATATCGTGGATATCGACGAAGGCGTGGGTCACGCAAAACGCGACATGGCCATTGTGGGCGAAGTGCGGGAACGCGGGCACGCCGGGCACGGAAAAGCCGATGGCGTCAAACGCATCGCAGGCCAGATGAAACTGCGAGTAGAGGCTCGGCATCTCGAAGGCGCGATGCGGATCGCCGGCCAGCAATGGCCGCCCGGTCGCCGTCCGCGACGGCGCCACCGCCCAATTGTTGCTGCCACCATCGGTGGCCTCCGGCCCGGCGAGCGCCGCCAGCGCCTCGATGGCCGGTGCGAGATCCCTGAGCGTGGCGATCCATCGCTCGCCTTCCGCACCTGGCGGCGTGCCGAGCAAATCCTTTCCGCCGTCGTCATAGCGTAGCTTGGCCACGTGGTCCGGTCCGATGCTGCGCAGCGCGGCCGCGCGCCACAGCTTGAACCAGACCGAACCCATCAGATAACCGCGCTGCCTCATGACGAGGATCGAGTGCCATGGCTCCCAGCGCTCGACCTCGCCGCCGACTAGGCCGTACTCGAACGGCCGCGGCACGCCCTGCTCCAAAAATGCGTTGACGCCACTTGCATAGCCTTCGAGCATCGCGCGCCCTTCGCGCGACAGGCCCGCGAAATCGCGTTGCGAGGCGCCGGCGATATCGAGTCGTCGCGCTAGCGCATCAGCCGCGACAGCCGCGCTGCCCTCCCATTCCGCCCAGCGGCCCAGCATGCGCCGGCGCGCCGCGTCCATCTGCCAGAGCCGATCCTGCGCGTGGACATAACCCTGTGCGAAGAAGGCATCCGCCATTCCGAGCGCGCGGACATGCGGAATGCCCCAGGCATCACGATAGACGTCGACATCGGCATCGAGACCACGCAGCGTAATGCCTTTGGTCCGAGGCCGGCCTGATTGATCGCTTGTGGCAGCGTTTGGCACGCCATTCTCCTATCGTTGATACGCTTGCGCTCGCTTCGTTATCCAATCTGGAGGGACGGCCGACGATCCGCCCATGGACGAATCCGCTCCAAAATGGCGCCAAGGCGCAGTACATCGGTGTCTCGCCACCAGCGGCCGACGATCTGCAGGCCGGTCGGCAATCCATCGGCGCCAAAACCGTTCGGCACCGACAGCGCCGGATTGCCGCTTTGGTTGAACGGATAGACGAAGGCGTTCCAGCCGCGATTGAACAGCGCGTCCACGGTCTTCCCGGCTTCGGCCGGGATCGCGGTGGTGGGCAACGTCGGCGACACGAGGAAATCGTAGCTCTCGAGCAACTTCTGCACCTCGCGATACAGCCGCGACCGCGCGACCTGCGCCTTGCGAAACTCGACCACGGTCGCGCGGCTGCCGACAGCGATCCATTCCACCAGCACCGGATCCATGCGATCGCGCCACTGCTCCAAATGGTGGCCGAAATAGACGTTAAGGTTGGCGAGGTACATCAGCCGGGCGGACCCGGCGATCCAATCCATTCCGGCACCAGCCTCCTCGACCTCGGCACCGAGAGCTGCAAGCGCCGCAAGCGACGCCTTTGCATTTGCCGCGACCTCGGGGCTCGGGCTGCCCATGCCGGACAAATATCCGATGCGGACCCCCGACAGATCTTCGGAGATGAGGCTCGGCAGCAGCGTTCCGTTGGCGGGTGCCCCAAGCGACCATGGATCGAGCGTCGACGGACCGACGAGTGTCTCCATCATCAGCGCCGCATCGGCGACGGTGCGCGTCAAAGGACCGGCCGCGGCATAGTTGAAAAACGAGTCCGAGGTCTGCTCGTAGGGGACCGCGCCCGTGGTCGGCTTCAGTCCGACCACGCCGCAGGCGCCGGCGGGAATGCGGATCGATCCCGCGCCGTCGGTGCCGAGGCCGAGCGGTCCAAGTCCGGCCGCCACAGCGGCGGCGGCGCCGCCGCTCGATCCGCCCGCCGTCCGCTCCGGATTCCAGGGATTGCGCGTGATGCCAAAGCTCGGACCGTCCGTATGACCCTTATGGCCGAATTCCGGAGTGGTGGACTTGCCAACCATGATCGCGCCCGCGTCCCTCAGGCGCGTCACCAGAATATCGTCCTGTGACGGAATGTTGTCGGCAAGGATCGCCGATCCATACGCGGTGCGCACGCCCTTGGTGGCGAAAAGATCCTTGATGTTGACCGGCACACCGTGCAGCGGCCCAAGCGCCCTGCCCGCCATCACGGCCTCTTCCGCAACGCGTGCCTCAGCCCGCGCCGCGTCGGCGGTCACCGTCGCATAGGCGTTGAGCGTCGGCTGCGTCCGCTCGATCGCCCCCAGCACGGCATCCACATACTCGACCGGAGATAGCGCGCGTTTGCGGATCAGGCGCGCGGCGGCCGTGGCCGGCATAAACAGAAGATCGCGATCAGACATCCGAAAAACTCCATCAACTTGCAAGCGACGGCTGGTATGGTGGTTCATGAAGATGGCAGGCGGCGAGGTGCCCTGACGCAATCGCGCGCAGCGTCGGCTTCTCGACCCGACAGCGTTCGAAGGCGAACGGACAGCGCGGATGGAACGTGCAGCCTGCAACGCTGTCGATCTGGCTCGGCAACTCGCCGGCGACGACGGCGGCGCCACGGGTTTTGTTCGGCCTTATGCGAGGGACCGCCGCAAGCAGCGCCTGGGTGTAGGGATGCCGCGGCAGCGTGTAGAGCTCACGCTTGGGCGCAATCTCGACGATGCGGCCGGCATACATCACGGCGACCCGCGCCGAGATGCTGCGCACCACCGCGAGATCATGGGCAATGAACAGATAGCTGAGGCCGAGACGCTCCTGCAGGTCCAGCAGCAGGTTGACGATCTGCGCCTGGATCGACACGTCGAGCGACGACACCGGTTCGTCGCAGACGACGAACTCCGGTCGCATCGCCAGAGCGCGTGCGATGCCGATGCGCTGACGCTGGCCGCCGGAAAATTCGTGGGGAAACCGGTCGCCGCAGGAAATCGGCAGGCCGACCATCTCCAAGAGCTCCCGGACGCGGTCGTTGCGGGCGGCGCGCGTCAGCCCGCCGGCGATGTCGAGCGGTTCCGCGATCGCATCCCGCGCGCGCATGCGGGGATTGAGCGAATTCTGCGGGTCCTGAAATACGAATTGCAGACGCCGGCGCACCGCGCCCAGCGCCGTTTTGCCGGCTTTCGACGAAATCTGTTGTCCGAACAGGTCGATCGATCCGCTGGTCGCAGCGTCTAGGCCGACGAGGATACGCCCGGTGGTGGATTTTCCCGAGCCGGACTCGCCGACGAGGCCCAGCGTCTCACCCGGGCCGACATCGAAACAGACACCGTCGACGGCGCGCAGCACGGCGCCCCGTACCGCAAAGGTCTTCACCAGGTCGCGCACGACGACGATGGGAGGTGCGCTCATGCGATCCTTCCCATGGCGATGCGCGGCGGACAGCGCGCGAAATGCCCCGCACCGGCATCGATCAGAGCCGGCCGCTCCGCCAGGCAAGACTTGATCGCGTGGCGGCAGCGCGGATTGAACCGGCATCCTGCAATCTGGGTTGAGGGATCTGGAATATTGCCGGGAATCGTGGCCAGCCGACGCACGTCCCGGTCGGGATCGGGTACAGCCTGGATGAGGCCTTCGGTGTAGGGATGCATCGGCCGCTCGAACAGCGCTGCGACCGAAGCGGACTCGACGACCCGCCCCGCATACATGACGACGATACGCTGCGCAAACTCCGCGACCACGCCGAGATCATGGGTGATCAGTATCACTGACATCCCGATCTCGCGCTGCAGGTCGCGCAGCAACGCGAGGATCTGCGACTGGATCGTGACGTCGAGCGCGGTGGTCGGCTCGTCCGCGATCAGGAGCTTAGGACGGCACGCGACCGCGATGGCGATCATGACACGCTGGCGCATGCCGCCCGAAAGCCGGTGCGCGTAATCGTCGATGCGGCGCGACGCGTCGGAAATTCGTACCATATCCAGGAGTTCGATGGCCTGTCGCCGGGCGGCGCGCGCGGAAAGCCCCTGGTGCTGCCGCAACGGCTCCGTGACCTGGTCGCCAATGGTCAGGACCGGATTGAGCGACGACATCGGGTCCTGGAAGATCATCGCGATCTCTCCGCCGCGAATCTGGCGCAGCCGGTGTTGCGGCAGCGTCAGCAGGTCACGCCCGCCATAGTGGATGGCACCCGAAGCGTAACGCGTGCTGCGCGGGCTGTGCAGCCTGAGAATCGACAGTGCGCTGACACTCTTGCCGCTGCCCGACTCGCCGACGATGCCGAGGCATTCGCCGGGACGAACCGAAAAATCGACGCCATCGATCGCGGTCACCCAGCCGGCGTCGGCACGAAACTGGACCGTGAGATTCTCGACACTGAGAAGGGGTTGCTCCGCCATTCAAGTCTCGACCTTCAGGCGCGGATCCAGCACGTCGCGCAATCCGTCGCCCAGCAGGTTCATGCCGAGCGCGGCAAGACTGACCGCAAGGCCCGGAAAAAGCATCACCCACCACGCCTCGACCGAGTAGTCGCGTCCCTCGGCGATGATGTTGCCCCAGCTCGGGGCCGGCGGCGGCGGCCCGATGCCGAGGAAGCTGAGAGCCGCCTCCGCGAGAATGGCGTAGGCGAAGACGAAGGTAAGCTGGACGATCAGCGGCGCGAGGCTGTTGGGCAGCACGTGCTTGACGATGATATGTAGGTCGCCAGCACCGCTCACCCGCGCAGCCTGCAGATACTCCATCTCGCGAATGACCAGCACCGAGGCGCGCACGATGCGCGCCGTGCGTGGCACATAGGCAACCGCCAGCGCAACCACGATGCTGGAGGCCTGCGAACCGAGTGCGGCCCCGATGCCGATCGCGAGCAGGATCGCGGGGAACGCCATCAAGGCGTCCATCGATCGCATCACATACGGATCAAGCGTGCGAAAATACCCCGCCGCCACCCCGATCAGAGCACCGAAAATGCCGGAGAGCAGTGCCACCGAAAACCCGATCGACAGCGACAAACGGCCGCCGTGGAGCACGCGCGTCAGGATGTCCCGCCCGTACTGGTCGGTGCCGAACGGGAATCGCGCCGACGGCGGCTTGAAGCGGAAACGGATGCTCATCGCGGTCGGATCGATCCCTGTCAGCATCGGTCCGATGATCGCGCACAGCACGAGGATGGTCACGAGCACCAATCCGATCCTGAACGAGCGGTGCGCGGCGAGCTGGCGCAGCATGCGAAAGCGCCGCCGCTCCGCCAGGACCTGGGTCGAGGCTGCGGTGAGCACGGCGTCAGTCATACCGCACCCGCGGATCGACCAGGGTGTAGATGATGTCGACGGCGACATTGATCAGTACGAAGGCGAAGCCGAACAGCAGCATGGTGCCCTGAATCAGCGGATAATCCCGCGCGAGTATCCCTTGTACGACCAGCCTGCCGATGCCCGGCAGCGCAAACACCTGCTCGACGACGACCGAGCCGCCGATCAGGAGACTCAGGATGATGCCACTGACGGTGACCACCGCAACGAGCGCGTTGCGGAAGCCGTGCTTGCCGACCGTCCGCCACTCGCTCAGGCCCTTGGCCCGCGCCGTGCGGATGAAATCCTGGTCGAGCACGTCGAGCATCGCCGAGCGCGTCATCCGCGCGAGGAAGCCGATCTGAAACAGGCTGAGCACCATGGCCGGCTGGATCAGCGAGGCGAACCAGGCGCCTGGGCCCGCCGTCAGCAACGGCGCGTAGCCCGCGGACGGCACCCATCCGAGCGTCACGCTGAACAGGATGACCGACACGATGGCGATCCAGAAGCTTGGCACCGAGACCCCGACCAAGGCGACCGCCATGACGCCCGCGTCGATCCAGCTGCTGCGGAAATACGCGGCCAGGATGCCGAGCGTGACGCCGATCGGTAGCGTGATGGCGAGCGACAGCGCTGCCAACGACAGCGTCACCGGCAAGCGCTCCACGACCGCCGAGAGCACGGTCTGGTTCAGCACCAGCGAGCTGCCGAACTTGCCCTGCGCGAGGTTGAGAAACCAGGACAGCAGCTGTTGCCAGATCGGCTGGTCGAGGCCGAGCTCGCGACGGATCCGTTCCACCGCCGCGGGCGAGGCATCGGCGCCGGCGATCACCACCGCCGGATCTCCGGGCAACAGGTGCATCAGGATGAACGACAGCACCGCGACCAGCAACAGGACGGGGATGGATTGCATGAGACGGACGCCAATCGCGCGAACCATGAGATATCCGATCCGAAGGCTGCGTCCCTGCCCTGCTTGCCGTTTGTCGACGAGGCTACTTCAGCCACACATCCCAGAAATGAACGATATAATAGGGTGCGAAGTTCTCGACCTTGGCGGCATTGTAGCTTCGCATCGTCCCCATGTCGGCGATCTTGATCATGTAGGCCTGGTCGAGCACGCGCTTCTCGATGTCGGCCCAGGCGGCGATGCGCTTTTGCGGGTCGAGCGAGGTGTAGAACGCATCATAGGCCGCATCGAGGACATTGTCGTCCTTCACATGCGGGAAGGTGTAGAACATCACCTTCCATTGCTGCGGTCCGAGCAGCGGATTCGAGCAATAGCCCGTGGTGGAGACATTCCAGACACCGGTGCCGCGCTGCATGTTGCTGGCGTTGGTGGTCCAGTCGACGATGTCGACCGCGACGTTCATGCCGGCGTCCTTCATCTCTTCGGACAACACGAGGATGGCATCGCGGAAGTTCGGATAGTTGGAATTGGTCTGCAGCACGATCTTCTCGCCATTGTATCCGGCCTGCTTCAGCAACGCCTTGGCTTTCTCCGGATTGCGCTGGTCGTAGTAGGGCTTCATCGCATCGCCCTGATAGTAGGGGCTTGACGCGTAGACCAGCGAATGGCCCGGCCGCGAGATCTGTCCCATGGCTCCGGTGATATCGTCGACATTGACCACCGCCTCGATCGCCTGGCGGACCAGCGGATTGGTGGTCGGCGCAGCCTGCGTGTTCACGACGAACACCTGCATGCAGTAGGGAAAAATCTTCTGCGTCGTGATGTTCGACTGGCCCTCGAAGCGCTTGGCGAGATCGCGGGGAACATCGCCGATGACGTCGGCGTCGCCGGTCTGCAGCGCGGCGATGCGGGCGTTCGCCTCGGGTACGAAGTTGTAGCGGACCTGGTCGAGGTAGGCGGTGCGTCGCCCGGCGAGACCATCCGGCCCCGGCGCGCTCTCGTCGGGCACGTAACCGTCGAAACGCTTGATCACGAGATGGCTGTCCTTGACCCACTCGCCGAGCATGAACGGACCGGTTCCGATGATGTCGATCTCGCGTGCGGCCTTGTCCTTCTGTTCGGCGGGCAGGATCTCGAACGGATAGACCGGCGACTTGAGGACGTCGATGAACACGGCGTTCGGCTTCTTCAGGCGGATCACAAAACTGTAGGGATCGGGCGCCTCGAAACTGTCGACGTCGGCAAGCACGGAGGCGTTGGGGCTGACCTTCCGATAGCGCTCGAACGACGCCAGCACATCGGCCGACGTCATCTCCTTGCCGTTGTGGAACTTTACGCCCTTGCGCAGCGCAAAGCTGAAGACCATGGCATCGGCGCTGGTTTCGATCTTCGAGGCGAGAACGGGCTTGGCATTGTAGTTACCGTCGATCGCCACCAGCGGCTCGAAAATGTGGTGGATGACCTCGAGCTCGACGAGGCTTGATGCGACATGCGGGTCAAGCGTGCCCGGCCCTGACAGATAGGCGTAGACGAGGCTGCCGCCACGGTGCGGCTCGGCGGCATGGAGCGGGGTCGCAAGCGCGGTGAGAAGGAAAAGCGCCAAGCCCATCCTGGCGATCGAACGAAACAGGGTCGAAAAGCTCGTCATCACAACCGCCTTCCCGTTAGGCCCGTGCATCAACCGTCGTTCACCTGCATGGACGCCCGCATTTGCCACTCGGACATCGGCCCGGACAACCGCTTCAGATGTGCGCCGCCGGGCGACGTTCATTGGGCCGCCTTCGCAGGTTGGCGCCTCTCGGAAATCCCGGCAACCTGTTTGAGAGCTGCATCCGTCACCTCGAGCACACGATCGATGTCGGCCGGCTGATGTGCCGCCGACAGAAACATATTGTGCCAGGGATGCATGTACACACCGCGCCGCAGCGCCTCCTGCACGAAGCGATTGCCGAGCAAAAAATCCGGATCGTCGTCGAACATGATCATCGGCATCTGCACCGGTCCGGTCTGCCGCAACGGCAGGTCGTGCGCGCGCGCCTGCAGCTCGAGCCCCTCGCGCAGCCTTTGGCCCATGGCCTCCATCGTCGCGATCGCACCGGTCGCGCGCAGCTTGTTGATGGTGGCGACCGCGGCCGACATCGGCACCGCCGAGCACCAGAATGAGCCGGTGACATAGACTTGTTGCGCGGCATCGCGAAACCGATCATTGCCGGTCACTGCCGCAAGGGGATGACCGTTGGCGATCGCCTTGCTCCATCCGCACAGATCAGGCCGCACGCCGTAGGGCTCCCAGCTGCCGCCAATATGGAGGCGAAAGCCCGCCCTGACATCGTCGAGAACCAGCGCCGCACCGGCCGCATCGCAGACCCGCCGCGCGGCTTGCGCGAATACAGTCGTGGGCAATTCCTGATGCCGTCTGACGTCATGACGAAAGGCGGTCACCAGCACCGCGGCGAGGTCGCGGCCGGCCTCATCGCCGGCGCGCTCGAGGCTCGCTACGTCGTTATAATCATAGTGCAGGATATGCGCGCGATCTTCCGCGGTCACACCGGCGAGCGATGGCGTGCACC
>Ga0070709_10000607_pt1 | contig 20755 bp, 19 predicted proteins | sample LARL51metaG_FD_65449 | JGI IMG/M metagenome (GOLD analysis project Ga0070709, IMG submission 65449) | Corn, switchgrass and miscanthus rhizosphere microbial communities from Kellogg Biological Station, Michigan, USA - LAR L5-1 metaG | ecosystem: Host-associated > Plants > Roots > Rhizosphere ... | reverse complement strand
CTCGATCTTCCAGTCCATGACCGGAGTGTAGAAGAGGGGTCCGACGATACCGCGAACCCGGGGGGCTGCGCGCGGTGCCGGGGCCGGACGAGGACGGGCCGGCCGCGGATGATCTCGTGGCAGCCCGGCCGGCCCGCTGGCGGTCGGCGGGCGGCCGGGTGGAGGGTTCGCTCTCACCGATCCCGGCGCGTTCGGGGACAATGACTTCAATGGTGCAATCCGCGGCTCGTCCGGCCGACCCGGACCTGGTGCGCCGGGCGCTGGCCGGCGCGGCGCGGACCGGGCCGTACTTCGTGCTCAGCGTCGGGGACGACGGGCAGCGATGGCAGCCGGCCTCTGCGCTGTGCTCGGGTGGGCTGGCCGGCCTGATCGAAAGGACCGGAGCGCAGCTGAGGGTGACCGAGGCCAGGGTGGCGGCCTCGACCGTCCAGCTCGGCTACGCCGCCCGGCTGTGGTCGCCCGTGCTCGGCTGCGCGCTGCAGGACGGCATCGTGCCGGACCTGACCGAGCTGCGAACCGGGGTGGCGACGCCGATGCGGCTCAACCTGCCCGAGCCGCGCGGCTGGCGGCCCGACGGCGAGGAGGAACTGGCCGAGCTGGCGTACCGGATGGTGATGACCTGCCACCTGGAACCGCTGGGCGCCGGCCTGCCGGTGAAGGTGGCCGCGGGTCTGCTGCACGGCAACGCGGCCGCCGCGATGACCGGCGCGCTTCGGGTGCTCGCCTGCACTCGCCCCGGCCTGGGGCGGCCGGCTCGGGCGCTGGCCGAACGGCTGCTGGACACCGGCGTGATGCGCGGGACGGGCGAGCTAACCGGGCCCGGCCTGGAGTTCTTGCGCCGGTCGTGCTGCCTGTTCTACCGGGTGCCCGGCGGCGGGCTGTGCTCGGACTGCCCGCTGCCCGAACCAGCCCTATAACCGCCGACCCAGCCCGACAGGAGCTGCCATGATCGCCGCCGCCGACCTGCTGCTGGTCAACGCGAACGTGCTGACCATGGACCCCGGGCGGCCGCACGCGACCGCGGTCGCCATCACCGGCGGGCGCATCCTGGACCTGCCGGACTACCCGGACCAGGTCAGTGCCGGGCGGGTCGTGGATCTGCGCGGGGCCACCCTGCTGCCCGGCTTTCACGACGCACACAATCACATGACGTGGTTCGGCCTGTCGCTGATCGAGATCAACCTCCGCTCCCCCGGCATCGGCAGCCTGGACGAACTGTATGCAGCGGTAGCCGGGCGAGCGCAGGCCGCCGACCCCGGCGAATGGGTGGCCGGGTCCGGCTACGACCAGAACAAGATCGGCGGCCACCCCGATCGCGACGCTCTCGATCGCGTCGCGCCGGGCCGCCGGGTCTGGCTGCGACACACCTCGGGGCACATGTGCGTGGTGAACAGCCTGGTCTTGGCCGACCTGGGTCTCGACGCCGGACCGGTCGAGGTACCCGGCGGGCGGGTGGCCACCGACGCGGCCGGGCGGCCGAACGGGCTGCTCGAGGAGCGGGCACAGGAACTGGTCGGCCGGCTGGTCCGGCCGTTCCCGGTCGCTGCGCTCGCGGACGCGATCGACCGGGCCGGAGCGCAGTACCTCAGCGAGGGCATCACCAGCTGCACCGAGGCCGGCGTCGGCGGCGGCTGGATCGGCCAGAGCCCGGTCGAGGTGGCCGCCTACCAGGCCGCCAGGGAACAGGGCAGGCTGCGGGTCCGGGTCGAGCTGATGGTCGCCAGCGACGTTCTGCATCCGGTGGTCGCGCATGCCGACGACGGCCTGGACCTCGGGCTGGACCTGGGGCTGCGCACCGGATTCGGCGACGACTGGCTGCGGCTGGGCGCGATGAAGGTGTTCAGCGACGGATCCCTGATCGGGCGCACCGCCGCGATGACCGAGCCGTTCGCCGACGCTGCCGAGGCCGGGGCTCCCGGCGACGGGACCGGCTACCTGCAGGCCGACGTCGGCCAGCTCACAGAGACGATCGTCGCCGCGCACCGCTCCGGCTGGCAGGTCGCGACGCACGCGGTCGGGGACCGGGCCATCGACGTGACGCTCGACGCGTACGCGCAGGCCCTGTTGCGGTATCCGCGGCCGGACGCCCGGCACCGGATAGAGCACTTCGCCGTCGCCCGCCCGGATCAGGTGGCCCGGGCGGCTCAGCTGGGCATCATCGCGGTGCCGCAGGGCCGGTTCGCCACCGAGATCGGCGACGGGATGCTGGCGGCGCTCGGGCCCGCCCGGCACGGGTGGCTCTACCGGCACCGCTCCCTGCTGGAGGCCGGGCTGACGCTGCCGGGCAGCTCAGACCGGCCCGTGGCGCTCGGCGCGCCGCTGCTGGGGATCCACGACATGGTCAACCGGCGCACCGGTTCCGGCGCGCCATACAACCCCGGCGAGGCGATCGGTGCGCAGGAGGCGGTACGCGCCTACACCTACGGATCGGCATACGCCAGCCACCAGGAGCACACCAAGGGGACCATCGCGCCAGGCAAGCTCGCCGACCTGGTGGTCCTGTCGGAGGACCCGACGGCGGTCGCCCCGGACCGGATCGCCCGCCTCGAGGTGCTGGCGACCATCGTGGACGGCCAGTGCGGTTACGACCGGGGCGCCATCGACGGCCTGAGCTAGAGGCGCGAGCCCGCCTCGGGACCAGAGTCGCCCTTTCCGTTAGGAAATGCGGCTACTCGTAGTGCAGCGCGGGGAAGTTCGGATCGCTTCCGCGGCCGCCCGGAGTCATGTCGAGGACGTTCCAGATCGGCCAGATCGAGTCCACGTGGCGGGGGTCTTCGCCCTCCTCCCGGGGCGCGAACATCAGCTCAGTGGCCCACCGGTGGCGAAACCCGTCGCCGTCGCGCGTGAACACGTTCAGGACCGGGCTCTGCTCACCATCCGGCCACTCTGCGTGGTAGTCGCGGTTGTAGCCGTTGTTGCGCGAGGACAGCAGCCGCAGCCGGCGCCAGCCGCGCTCGCCGGCGAAGGTGCGGATCCGGGCTGGATCGGACTTCGCGACCACGACGAGGCCGAGTTGGGAGCCGAGATGCGGCGCAGCACCGTCGAGCGAGTCGAGGATCGACGTACACGACGGGCACGGTGTCTCGGCGAGGGGCAGCCGGGCCGTCTCGCCCTCAGCCGGGCCCGGCCTGGTGTCACCAGACCAGCGCGGGAACATGAAGCTGTAGATGACGAGCGTGTCCTGGTCCGGCGCAAGCAGCTCCGAGAACCTCACCTCGCCGCCCCCGGCGGCCGCCTCCTCGAAGACGTAGTCCTCCGGGACGGCACCGCCCGGCGGGAGCGCGCGACGCTGCGCGGCGACCCGCTCGATCGTCCGCCGCAGGTCGATCTCCGCCTCCAGCAGACGGTCGCGCGCGAGCCGGTAATCTCCCGACTCGCCGGGAAACCTTACGCCCGGATCCACGGACATGTGCCCCAGTCTAAGCCGCCCCGCCGTCAGCCGGCCGGGTTCCACTCATACGCGCGGTACGACCAAAGGCGGCCCGATTTGCGGGGGTTGCCGTGGTCATGCGGTGTGCAAAGTGGCGGGACGGCTATGCCCTCTGGCCGGTACCGGGTGAGAATCAGCCTGTGCTATTGCTTCGCGGCGGGCTGGTGGCCGACGGGATCGGATCGGTGACCCGGCGGGGTGACGTGCTGATCGACGGGCCGCAGATCGCCTCGGTCGATGCGCGCGGCGCGGCCCCGGCGGACTGCGAGGTGATCGACCTCGCTTCCGGCAGCGTGATCTGCCCGGGATTCATCGACGCGCACGCGCACGCCGAGGGGCCGCTGCTCGCCGACGGGCGGGTGGACGGCGCGCTGGCGCAGGGGGTGACGACGCTCGTCGTCGGCCAGGACGGGGAGTCGTGGATCGGTGCCAGCGCGGCCACCGCGCGGTACCTGAACCAGTACTTCGCGCCGGTCAACGGCGCGCTCGACCCGCCCCGCGACCTCGACCTGGCCGCCTACCGCGACGCGGTCTCGGGCAGGCTGACCCAGAATGTCGCCGTGCTGGCCTCGCAGGGCACCATCCGGCACAACATCGCCGGCCTGCGGCCCGGCCCGCTGGAGCCCGGTGAGCGTTCGGCGGCGCGGCAGCAGGTGGAGGACGCGCTCGCCGACGGGGCGGTCGGGTTGTCCAGTGGACTGGACTACCTGCCGAGCCGGTTCGGCGGCATCGAGGAGGTCGCCGGCATGGCCCGGCCGCTAGCCAGGGCGGGCCGGCCGTATGTCTCGCACCTGCGCGGCTACGGCTCCGAGGTCAGAGCCGGCCTGGACGAGCTGGTGGCCGTGGGGCGCGGGGCCGACATCAGGGTGCACGCCAGCCACCTATGGGGTACGCCCGCTGACCTGCAGGCCGCGTTCGCCGCGGCCGAGACGGAGGGCGTCGGTGTCACCTTTGACATGTACCCGTACCGCAGGTCCAGCACGATCCTGGCCATGCTCCTGCTCCCGCCCGAGATCCAGGCCCGCGGCCCGCAGCACACGCTGGCCGCGCTGGCCGACCCCGGGCAGCGCGCGGACTTGCTGGCGCGGGAGAAGTTCACCGGCGATTTCCTCCAGCATGTCTACCTCGGCTGCGTGCCGGCCGAGGCCGCGCGGTTCGCCGGCCGGTCGGTAACCGAAGCGGCCCGCGCTGATGCGCGGCCGCCGGGCGAGTGGGTTCTCGACCTGCTCGTCGGCAGCGGCCTGAACGTGGGCGGTCACCTCTACCGGCCGGCCCTGACCGAGGGCGACCTGGCCTGGCTCGAGGCCGACGACCGGCACTGCGCCGGGTCGGACGGCATCTACCAGGGACAGCACCCGCATCCGCGGGGATACAGCGCGTTCGCCCGGCTCGCCGAGCACTACCTGGCCGGCGAGCCAGGAGCCGACGGGCCGGGGCACGAGTACCAGCGGCTGGCCCGGCACCTGGCGGCGACCGCGGCTGACGCCTTCGGGCTCACCGGGCGCGGCCGGCTCGCTCCGGGCCTGGCCGCGGACATCTGCGTGATCGAGCCGGGCGGCATTACCGCGCGTGCCAGCTACGATGCTCCGCAGCGGCTGGCGACCGGGGTGGGCCTGGTGCTGGTGAACGGCGTCATCACCTGGCGCGACGGGCAGCCGCAGCGGGCCCGCTTCCCCGGGCGGCTGGTCAGCTAGTCAGCCGTGCGCCGGGCACGCCGGGCCGTTGCGGTCGCAGGGCCCGGCGCGGCGAAATCTCGGTTGACGGCGGCGCACCGGGATCGGCATTCTTTCCGCGTGGCAGCTCAGCTGGTCCGGGCCGACCGTCTGTACGGCGGCGTTCCTTATGCGTACGCGACGGTGGGCAGGCCGGGGACCGTGGTGTTCACGGCCGGCGCGTGCCCGCTCGACGAGCATGGGTCGGTCGTCGGGCGGGGCGACCTGCGGCTCCAGGCCCGGCAGGTGCTCGCCAACCTCACCGAGGCGCTGGCCGCGGCCGGCGCGACCCTGGCCGACGTACTGAAGACGACCGTGTACGTCGCGTCCGCCGATCGCGCGGACCTGGTCACCGTCTGGGATGTCGTCAGCGCCGCCTTCGGGGATCATGACGCCCCGAGCACGCTGCTCGGGGTGGCCACGCTCGGCTACGACGGCCAGCTCGTGGAGGTCGAGGCAGTCGCGCTGATCAGCGACCCCGCAGCCGCGGACTGACATCCCGGGTGTGCCCGGCGGAAGGGATCGGGCATACCGCGTGTTGGCCCAAGCATGCAGGTGGAAATCTGGTCCGATCCGGTGTGCCCGTGGTGTTACCTGGGCAAGCGGCGCTTCGAGCGGGCGCTGGAGGCGTTCGACCACCGGGATGAGGTCACGGTGGTATACCGGTCGTTCGAGCTGGATCCGTCCGCGCCCCCGGGGGCGACCTCGCCCACGGTCGAACGGCTGGCCGACAAGTACGGGATGACCGCCGGGCAGGCCGACGATGCGCAGCGGCAGATGGAGCAGCGCGCGGCCCAGGACGGGCTGGAGTTCCGGATGGACAGCCTGCGCAGCGGCAACACCCGCGACGCGCACCGGCTGCTGCACCTGGCCAAGGCCCACGGCGTGCAGGCCGAGCTGGCCGAGCGGCTGCACCGTGCCTACTTCACCGAGCAGGCATCGATCTTCGATCACTCCTCGCTGACCGAACTCGCCGTCCAGGCAGGGCTGGACCGGGACGACGTGATCCGGGTGCTGGGCAGCCAGGAATACGGCGACGCGGTCGACACCGACGAGGCGATGGCTCAGGCCCTCGGGGTGAACGGCGTGCCGTTGTTCGTCATCGACCGCCGGTACGGCATCTCCGGCGCGCAGCCGCCCGAGGTCATCACGGGGGTGCTGGATCGGGCCTGGGCCGAAGCCCAGACCGCCTGATGCCACACGGGCCCGGCCGCGGCGCGGCGGGCGACCCGCGGATCTGAGCCGAGGTCACGGTGCCCGGACGGCGCCGGACGGCAGGATGCGGGCCGCGGACCGGCCAAAATCCTCTGCGGAGAGCCGGGCGATAAAGGGGACGGCCCCGCCGCCGGGCACGGGCCGACCCTGCGTAGTGAACCAGATGGGGTAGATCCGGGCGTGCTCGAACCGGCCGGCCGATGACAGCGTCACGTGCAGGATGGCGCCCAGGTCGAGGTCGCCACCGGTGCCGAAGTTGCCGTAGCCGGCGAAGTTGCCGAGGCTGTAGGCGATGAGGTGCCGCTTGTAGAACTGCATGCCCCGCACGACGTGCGGGCCGCTCGCGATCACCAGGCTGGCGCCGGCGTCGATCGCCAGGTGCGCGAACGCCTCGGCGTCCCCCCGGTCCTCGCCGAGGTAGTACTCCTCCCGGCCGGTCACCTGGTCGGCGTCGGCGCCCTCGGCTCCGGCGTGCATGTAGACCACGACCACGCTGGCCTGGCTGGCCGCCCGCTCGATCAGTGCCCGTGCGGCCGCCACGTCGAGCAGGCTGGCGTCGTAGTCATAGGGCGCGAACGCCACGAACGCCACCCGGGTTCCGTGGGCCTTGACCAGGGTGATCTCGCCGGGCAGGCCGGTCTGAGCCAGGCCCGCCGCGTGGATGGCCCGGACGGTCTGGGCCTGTCCGGCGGCGCCGAAATCGAAGGAGTGGTTGTTGGCGTCGTTCAGGACCGTGAACCCCGCCGCCCGGAAGTACCGGGCGTAGTCCGGTGGGTCCCGGAAGGCAAAGCAGTCCTGCTCGCGACCGCGACTCGGGCCGCACTTGCCGACGGTCGCCGTCGTCAGCGTGCCTTCGAGGTTGCCGAAGACGATCTGGGCCCCGGAGCCCAGGATGGGCTTGACCGCGTCCAGGTAGCCCCCCGGATCGGGGGGCAGACGGGGAGTGTTCCCGAGCATCATGTCGCCGACGGCAGAGATGGTCACGGCCCCCGGGCCGGCCGCGGCGGCCCGGCCGGGCTTGCCCTTCCCGTCCGCGGCGCGATGGCTGGACGGCCCGGGTCCCGGCGTCGCGTCCCCGGCCGGGCCGCGATCCCCGGCCCGATGAGGCCCGGACGAGCCTGCCGTCAGCCCGCAGCCGGCTAACAGTCCGATCGTGGCCGTCACCGCGAGCCCGGCCGCTGACCGGAACAAGACCGAAGCGGGCCGGCCAGGCCAGATCGTCCTGCGCCGCACCTGGATCTGCCGCGGGTAGGTGTCCTTCCTGTCGCTGCGTCAGGGATGCGCGCAGAAGCCGTTGCGCGGGACGCCGAGGCACGGGTTGGGCATCGACGGCAGCCGCGGGATCGGGGCCATGACGATCCGGGTCTGCTTCGGGTAGTGCGATCCGCTCGGGCAGGAGCCGAGACCGGTCGCGCCGGTGGCACAGATCAGCTGACCGAGCAGGTCGGCGTTGGAAGTGGTTCCCGGCTTGCTGCACGGCCGCCCGTCCACGCCGGGCCGCTGGATGTGGGCGGGGGACGAGGTGACCGGACCGTTGGTGGCACGGTTGGCGAAGAAGCAGTTCCGCGGGGTCGCGGCCGAGAGCAGGCCGACGGTGCCCAGGTCACCATTGGTGACATTGCCGAACGAGCCATTGCCGGAGAACACGTTGCCGTAGACCCGGTTGCCGCGAGCCGGGAACAGGCAGAGGGTCTTCGAGATCTGGACTCCGCCCTGGCAGTGCGAGCCGGGCGGGGGCGTCTCGGTGTCCGGGTAGTCGTGCGTGACGACCCCCCACCCCCCCTGATTGGCGATGAGGTTGGCCCGCACGGTGTCGAACGCGCCGCCGGAGATCTCAACGCCGGCCCCGACCGCGGGCATGAGGCCCGACGTGGGCACGTTCGCGTTGTTGTTGCCGGTGATCAGGTTGTGCTCGATGACCGTGCAGGACCTGGTCGCGCTGCCCGGGCACCGGCCATCCTGCGGCGGCGGCGCGTCGTCGTTATTCAGCGAGTTCGGCGCGAGCCCGGTGCGGTTGCCGCTGAACACCGAGTCGCGGATGGTCAGGCGCCCGCCCGCGTTGGTGCCCGAGTAGCCGAGCGCGGAGTTGGTGCCGACGTCGAAGGCCAGCGTCGCGTGGCACTGCTGCTGGCACGCCCCCACGTAGTACGAGGCGTCGGCCATGTTGCTGGCATAGGAGAGGGTGACCTGGCCGGGGCCGCGGGCATTGCTCACGAAGATCCCGTACTGGGCCAGGTTGGGGCTGTGAATGTCCTTCGGGGCGTACATCGACGTAGCGGTCAGGAACGAGCCCTGGTAGGAACCCATGCCGATCTTGCCGCTGCCGTCCCCGCCGTTCCACCAGATCTCGTTGCCATGGCCGTTAGAGCCTGCGAGGTAGTCACAAACGGTGAGGTTCTGAATGGTGACTCCGCTGGCCTTCGAGACCACGATGCCGTCCCGCCCGAGGCCGCCGTTGGTGTCCTGGAGCTTCGCGCTGGCCGGACACGGGTGACGCACGGAGCCGTTGCTGCCGTCGATGATCACCCCGTTGCGGTCCAGGCCGCGCAGGTGGATGCCCGGAGTCTGGATCCAGACCCCGGCCGTCGGCCACCGCTTGCTCTTCTCGTGGTAGACGCCGGGCCAGATCAGCACCCAGTCGCCGGGGCGGGCCGCGTTCACCGCGGCCTGCACCGTCGTATAGTGCGGGACCTTCTTGGGGCAGGGCACCGTGCTCGCGTTGCAGACCAGCAGCGCGCGGGAGGAGTGGTGGGAAGCTGGCTGATCTGAGGCCACCGGCGCGCCGAGCGCCTGGCTCGCGGTGCTGGTCAGGCCCGCGACCGCCAGCGTTAAGGTTGCTCCCAGGAACCACAACCGTTTCATCATGCTCTCCCGTCCCCGAACGCCGACCACGGAGTTCGTGCTATTTCGGGAGAGTAGCGCGCGACCTATGCGTTTCGGGGCAAACCCGCCGACTTCGTACGCGAACTGGCCACGCGCGGGCCCTTGTCCCAGGTGAGTGATTCGACGGTTCCGCTGAACCAGTGCCCGACCGGGCACCGGATCTTCGCGCTTTCGAGCACCCCGTCGGTTGACTGCGCCCCGTACCGGTACTCCACCTCGGCTGGCAGTCCGCACCTGGCCGCGCCGTGCTCGTCCAGGTACGCCGGGCAGTCCAGGAACATCATCCGGCTCTCCATCACCGACCCCCGTTCACATCCCTTTGCGGTCCAGAGGACACCAGCGGCCCCCCTGATACATCCGCGTGCGACGTAGGCTGCGATGGAGAGAAGGAGGCCGCCATGGGGTTCGAGCACGTCCTGGTCGAGCGGTCCGGCGAGTTCGCCACGATCACGATGAACCGCCCGCGGCGCCGCAACGCCCTGTCGCTGCAGCACATGGGCGAGCTGATCGAGGCGTTCACCCAGGTGGGCGGCAGTGACGTGCTAGGCATCGTGCTGGCCGGCCACGGTCCGGTGTTCAGCGCCGGGCATGATTTCGCCGACGTCGCCGACGCCGGCCTGTCCGAGGTGCGGTCGCTGCTGCAGATCTGCACCGAGCTGATGACCCTGATGCAGCAGGTCCCGCAGCCGGTCGTGGCCAGGGTGCACGGGCTGGCCACGGCCGCCGGCTGCCAGCTCGTCGCCTCCGCTGACCTCGCGGTGGCCAGCGACAACGCCGGCTTCGCCGCTCCGGGCGGGAAGGGCGGCTGGTTCTGCCACACCCCGATGGTGGCGATCGCCCGCAACGTCGGGCGCAAGCGGGCCGCCGAGATGGCCCTGTCCGGTGACGTCATCGACGCTCAGACCGCGCTGCAATGGGGGCTGGTCAACCGGGTGGTGCCCATCGCGCAGCTGGATTCCGCGGTGCAGGACCTGCTTGAGCGCGTCACGCTCGGCTCCGCGGAAAGCAAGGGGATCGGCAAGCAGGCGCTCTACGCGCAGATCGACCTCGACCAGCCCAAGGCCTACGCCCACGCCATTGAGGTAATGGCCGCCACCAGCCAGCTGCCGGACGCACGCGAGGGAATGCGCGCCTTTCTGGATAAGCGCAAGCCGCAGTGGCGCCGCGGCCGCTCCTGATGGGTTAACGGCCGCGCTGATTTGGCGCGAGCTCACACATCGCGCGGCGGTTTCCGATAGGTGAGCAGGTCCCCGGGCTGGCAGCGCAGTACCTCGCAGAGCCGGGCCAGGGTGCTGAACCGGATCGCCCGGGCTCGCCCGTTCTTGAGTATCGACAGGTTGACGATCGTGATGCCGACCCTGTCCGCCAGCTCGGTGAGCGTGATGCCGCGCTCGGCCAGCAGGTCATCGAGGCGCACCTGGATCGCGTCCGCCTCGGCCGGGCCGTCACCGGCCTGCCGTGGCGGCCCGGCGTCGGTGCGCACGGTCACACCGTGGCCTGAATCTCTTCGTCCATCGCCGCGCCGAGCCGGATGATCCGCGCGAACGTCAGCAGCGCCGCCCCGGCGATCAACGGCACCGGCAGGACGCTGCGGAACTGCGGCACCGCGTCGCCGAAGAAGGTTTGCGCCCTGAGCAGCGAGTTGAGCAGCGCATCCGTGGCCGCGCCTTGTGCCGATGCGGCCACCAGGCTGCCGATGATGATGAACCAGCCAAGCCGGCGCATGCCGGCCGCGAACGGCACCGTGAACGGCCCGTTAAGGCTCGCGGTCCGGACCAGCCGCCAGAGCAGGAACAGCACCCCCGCCCAGACCAGTACCGAGGGCAATGCGGTGAACGTGTACAGCAATCGCTGCTGGAGGCTCGGATGCACCGCACACGCCTGGAGTGTGCCGTTGATGCTGAGGGAAGCTCCGGGCCGCGCGGCGATCCGAAGCTGCGCCACCCAGTTGTCGCCGCCGTACCCGGTGCCTGGCTGGGTCACGCAGACCGACGCGTTCCCGAATCCGCCGATCGACCCCGATCCGGCGATCGCAGCAATCGCGGCGATCAGGGTGAAGGCCAGGAGCAGCCCGCCGAAGACGTACGTCACGCTACGTAGTGGCTCGGTCAGCCTGCGATCGGTTGTCGTCACCTCGACACCAGCTTCCGGACAGAGCCGCCTTGGAATGTTAACGATATTCGATAATATCGACATTCGATAAGCCGCTGTCAAGACCAACGCTGTCAAGACCGACGCCGTCGAGACCGACGCCGCCCTGACTGGCCCGGGCCGGACGCCGCGCTACCGCCTCACAGCATGAGGCGGCGGCCGCGCTCACGCGCGACCGCCGCCTCTGTTACTGCGTCCTTGCTCAGGCCGCGACCGGCGTCTGCGACGCCGGCTGCGCCGTCGCGGGCTCGAGCGCGAGCTCGAGCACTTCCCGGACGTCACTGACCGGGTGAACCTCGAGCTGCTCGCGCACCGCCTCCGGCACGTCCTCCAGGTCCGGCTCGTTGCGCTGGGGGATCAGCACGGTGGTGATCCCGGCGCGGTGGGCGGCCAGGAGCTTCTGCTTCACGCCGCCGATCGGCAGTACCCGGCCGGTCAGCGAGACCTCGCCGGTCATCGCGACGTCACTGCGCACCAGGCGGCCGGACAGCAGCGAGGCCAGCGCCGTGGTCATCGTCACCCCGGCGCTCGGGCCGTCCTTGGGCACGGCGCCCGCCGGCACGTGCACGTGCACGCCCCGGTCCTTCAGGTCGCCGACCGGCAGTTCCAGCTCCGCGCCATGCGAGCGCAGGTAGGACAGGGCGATCTGAGCAGACTCCTTCATCACGTCGCCCAGCTGGCCGGTGAGCGTGACGCCGGTTTCCCCGGTCTCCCGGTCGGCCAGCGACGCCTCGATGAACAGCACGTCGCCGCCGGTACCGGTGACCGCCAGGCCTGTCGCCACGCCCGGGACGGCGGTCCGCTCGGCGGACTCCGGCGTGTGCCGCGGGTGCCCGAGGTAGCCGTGCAGGTCCTCCGGACCCACCGTGACCGGGAGCTCGGACTCGCCCGAGGCGAGCCGCGCAGCGATCTTCCGCAGCACCCGGGCGATGCTCCGCTCCAGTGCGCGCACGCCCGCCTCGCGGGTGTACTCGCCGGCCAGCCGCCGCAGTGCGTCGTCGGTCACCGTCACGTCGGCCGGGTCGAGCCCGGCCCGCTCGAGCTGCCGGGGCAGCAGGTGGCCGCGCGCGATCGTCACCTTCTCCTCTTCGGTGTAGCCGTCCAGCGAGATCGGCTCCATCCGGTCGAGCAGCGGCTCGGGTATGGCCTCGGCCACGTTCGCGGTGGCGATGAACAGCACGTCGGACAGGTCCAGCTCGACCTCGAGGTAGTGGTCGCGGAAGGTGTGGTTCTGCGCCGGGTCTAGCACCTCGAGCAGCGCGGCGGTGGGGTCGCCGCGGTAATCGGTACCGAGCTTGTCCACCTCGTCGAGCAGGATCACCGGGTTCATGGACCCGGCCTCGCGGACGGCACGGACGATCCGGCCGGGCAGCGCGCCGACGTAGGTGCGCCGGTGGCCACGGATCTCGGCCTCGTCGCGGACGCCGCCGAGTGCCACCCGGGCGAAGTTACGGCCCATCGCCCTGGCCACGGACTCGCCGAGCGAGGTCTTGCCGACGCCCGGCGGGCCGGTCAGGGCCAGCACCGCGCCGCTGCGCCGCCCGCCGACCAGGGTCAGGCCCTTGTCCGACCGTCGCTTGCGGACCGCCAGGTACTCGATGATCCGGTCCTTCACGTCGTCCAGCCCGGCGTGGTCCGCGTCGAGGATCTCGCGCGCGGCGCCGATGTCGTAGGCGTCGTCGGTCCGGGTGTTCCACGGGATCTCCAGGACCGTGTCCAGCCAGGTGCGAATCCAGCTGGCCTCCGGCGAGGCGTCGGAGCTGCGCTCCAGCTTGGCGGCCTCCTTGAGCGCGGCCTCGGCCACCTTCTCCGGTAGGTCGGCGGCCTCGATCCGGGCCTGGTAGTCCTCTTCCTCGTTGGCCGGCTGGCCGTCCAGTTCGGCCAGTTCCTTGCGGATGGCCGCTAGCTGCTGGCGGAGCAGGAACTCGCGCTGCTGCTTCTCCATGCCCTCGCGGACGTCGTTCTGGATGGTCTCGGCCACGTCCAGCTCGGCGAGCGCGTCGCGGGCCCAGCCGGTCAGCTTCTCCAGCCGCTGCTCGGGGTCGATGGTCTCCAGCAGCTCGGTCCGCTGCTCGAGCGTGAGGTAGGTGGCGTAGCCGGCGCTGTCGGCCAGGGCCGACGGGTCGGTGATGTTCTGCAGCACGTCGACGACCTGCCAGGCGCCTCGCTTCTGCAGGATCGAGGTAGCCAGCCCTCGGTACTCGCGGGCCAGTTCCTGGGCGCGCGGGCTGGCCGCGGGCTCATCCACGACCGATCCCTCGACCCACAGCGCCGCGCCGGGTCCTACGGTCCCGGTGCCGATCCGCACCCGGGACAGGCCGCGGATCACCGCGGCGAGCTCGCCGGTGGGCAGCCGTCCGGTCTGCTCGACGACGCCGAGCGTTCCTACCGGGGCGTACTTGCCACCCAGCTTGGGTACCAGCAGCACCTGCGGCTTGGCGTCGGCCGCGGCGGGCACGGACGCCGCCAGCCGCGCTGCCTCTATGGCCGCGCGGGCATCCCCCGACATCTCGACCGGGACCACCATCGTGGGCAGGACCACGGTGTCATCCAGCGGGAGAACCGGCAGGGACAGATTCTCACTCATCAAGTCACTTCCTGAAAAGGGTCAGTGGTGACAGCTTCAACATGAGGTTCCCGGAATTGCTTCCTGGGCCTTGTTCGCTGTCAGAGATCGCGGCTTTGCTAGATCGCGCGCGGGCCTGAATAGAGGAAATCCCCGACCAGTGGGCGGACGGGAGCTAGAAAGGGCCCAGGGCGCTGTCTGCTCGCCTTACTTGCGACCACGCTGGAATAACCTCCGGGCGTGGCCTGGTATTCCCGTCGCGGTGCCGCCCGGCACGGTGCCGGGGGGCACCGCATGCGATCGCAGGCGAGGCTGGTGGCGCGGGCGCAGTGCTCAGCGGAATGCGCTGGTGGCGGGCGGGCTGGCGTCCACCGTGACCGGGCCGGGCAAAGCGGCGTCCGGGCGACCCGGACGCGACCGGAGCATCCACGCGCACAACACCGCCAGCGCGGCGACGAACGCGCAGTAGATCCAGAATGCGGGCGTGAACCCGGAACTGATCGTGAGCCCGGCCTGTGCGGCCTGACCTGGCGTGAACCCGAACTGGGCCGGCGAAATGCCCTCGGCCAGCTGGATGACCGCAGAGATCGCCTGAGCCGCCATCGCGATGACGGCCCCGGCGAGCAGTGCCGCCCCGTACCGGACCGGGCGCCACAGCGCGGCGGCGGCGACGACCGCGACCAGTGCGACCATCACCATGACATCCCCGGCGATCACCGGGCCCGGGTTCGCGAACGCGTTGCCGGCCGTCACCGTCTGCGACACTCCGATCGCTGTGTGCAGGACGTAGCGATCCCACGAGGGGGCGAACGTGATCGCCGCGCCTAGCCCGGCGAGCGTCAGCACCAGGACCGAGTCCACCCTGGTACCGCGGGACCAGCCGGGCTCGCCGGTCCGCAGGAGCAGGAAGGCCGCTAGCGAGCCGGCCGCGCAGAAGAGCCAGCCCACCAGGCCGAGCACCAGGCCGGCGCCCATGCCCTGCGTGCCTCCGGCGATCACCGCGCCGAGGTCGGCGAAGAAGAAGCCGAACGTCACCACGCTCAGCCCCAGTCCGAGGAGCGCTCCTATTCGCGCGCGATCGCCGCCGAGCAGGATGAGCAGGGCGCTCGCGGTCCACCCAGCCAGGTAGATCACATGCGGCACGAGCTGATCCGCGTGCTGGGCCAGGTTCGCGCCGCCGAGATAAACGGGAAACAGCCCGATGATCCCGCAGACGACGCCGACCGCCAGCAGCATCGCCGCGACGACCGCGGGCCGGCTCGCACCGGCGAGCAAGGTCCCGCGCTCGCCGGCCGAGACCGACGCGGGCAGCGTGATGGGTGCCTCGGGGCGCAGGTCCGCCGGCCCGGTCACGGCCGGGCGGGACGGCATGAAGATGCGCGACCCGGACGGGGTATCGGCAGGCGGCGTCGACGTGGCCGACCCGGACGTGGCGGAGGCGGACGGCCCGGAGGCGGACGGGGCGGACATGGCCGGGCCAGATGGCACGGCAGGCGGCATGTGGGGTGGCGTGCCGGACGGGCCGGACGGCGCAGCGGTGCGCGGTCCCGTCGGCGTGACGCGGGGCGAGCCGGCCTGCACGATCGTGCCCGGCGCCTCGACGGCTGTAAACCGGGACCACGCACCGGACCAGCCCTCGCGGGTCAGGGGCCACCTCTCCAGTGGCTGCGACACCGACTCCCCTGCGGGCCAGATCCCGTAGAAGTCTCGTCCTCGTCCGATCTGGTACTTCGACCCTCGGTACCAGATGGCCACGATCTCACGCACCGCTGCGACCTCCCTGCTTGCCCGCCCGCCCACAGCTCACCCGTCGTGCCTGGGGCCAGGTTAGGAGGCTGATCTGCGTTTCGGCTGAGCATAACCTGAGGTCTTCCTTGACGCGCCCGGCTGCGGGGTCAGGAAATCCGGGGCTCTTACCGGCCTTGCAGCTGCAGGTCATACACGCTGGCCCGGTAGCTGCCGGACGGGTCGACCGGCAGGCTGGTGAACCAGATAAGCACGTACCGACCATGGGCGGGTGAGGCGAGCCGCAGCCGCGCGACTCCGGCGGGGACGCCGTGCGCGACGGGCCGTACGCCGGCCAGCGAGGGGCGGGAGCCGACACGCAACTGGAAGCTGCCCCCGTGGGCCGGGCCGAACCGTATCCGGGCGGCCGTGATGGTCACCGGCCGGCCCATGTCCACCAGCAGGCCGGTGCCTGAGTACAGGTTTCCGAACGCGGCGCTGGTGTACCAGTCGGTGCGCCAGGCCGTGCCGGGATTGCCGTCGATCGCGAGGTGCGCGTTGGCCGGGTCGTCGCCCTGGCCGGCGACGCCGAGCGCTTGCGCGCCGGATGGGGCGAGCGGCTTGGTCCGGGGGGTCGGTTTCGGACTCGGGCTCGGTGTCGGTGTCGGTGTCGGGCTGCTGTGGACAGCGGACGGGCTGGCCGGCGGGCGGGCGGGCGCCGAATGCGCGCTGCTGGTGGCCGGGGATGAGCCTGCGACGAGGTGGTAGGTCAGGTAGCCGAGCCCGGCCAGCAGCGCCAGGGCCAGCAGCGCGGCCCAGTTCAGCGGGTGCCGGCGGCGGGTTCGGCCCGGCGGGACCGGCGGGGGCGGCACCGAGTGCGTACGCGGTTCCCCGGGCCGGACCGGCGGGGGCGGCAGGCGCGGGCCATCTGGCGGGGCCGACCGGGCACCGGCGGCCGCGACCGGCTCGGCGAAGAAGGGGAAGCCCGGATCGGTGCCAGTCGCCTGGCCCGGATCGGTGCGCGTCGGCCGGAACGGCTCCGCTGGCTCACTCCAGCCCGGCTCCGCTGGCTCACTCCATCCCGGCTCCGCAGGCTCACTCCAGCCCGGCTCCGCGGTCTCACTCGACCCCGGCTGCACGGGCGTACGCCAACCCGTCTCCGCGGCCCCACTCCAGGCCGGCTCGGTGTGCTCAGTCCAACTCCGCTCCGCGGGCTCAGTCCAACTCCGCTCCGCTGGCTCACTCCAGCCCCGCTCCGCGGGCTCACTCCAGCCCGGCTCCACGGGCGTACGCCAACCCGTCTCCGCGGCCCCACTCCAGCCCGGCTCCGCAGGCTCACTCCAGCCTTGCTCCGCCGGCGTACGCCAGTCCGGCTCTGCGGGCCCAGGCCGGCTCGTCTCGGTACCGAGGGGCACGCCCGGTGGAGAGCCGAGCGGCGGGCGCGGCTCAGTGCGCGGCGGAATCCCCGGCTGGATACCGACGGCCATTCCTGGCTGGGTGATCTCGGCCTCGGCTGGGTCGTCCGGTTCCGGCTGGACCGCGTCGTACTCGCGGATGAACGGCTCCGGGTCGGTCCCGATGGCCCGGGCGATGCTGCGGATGTGTCCCCGCGCGTAGAAGTCCCCGCCGCACGCCGAGTAATCATCGCTCTCGATATCCGCGATGATCTTTTCCCTGATGCGCGTCCGCTGGCTGATCTGGGCCAGGCTGAGCCCGGCCTCATGTCGCGCCTGGGCGAGACCTTCGCCGATGCTCACGGGCGCCTCCGCTGCGGTATCGCACTGCGCAGCGCCTGGCTCGCCGAGCGCAGCTGGTCGTGGGCTCCACTTCCGACATTACGTCCGCCAGGCGACGCAAGTGCGGCGAAATGGCGTTACGGCGCCGTGCGGGCCTCCTACCCGGCAGAGCCGTCGCGACACCGCCGACCCGTCAGTTTGACTGCCTGATCGGACATCGGGCCGACAGATTGCCTGTCCGCTGGCCGATTCGCTACCGGTTCGGCAGACTAGGCCCGGTGAGCGACTCCGACATGCCAGCCGCCGACTTCCGCGCGCTGTATCAGCGGCTCCGAGGTCAGGCGCAGTGGGGACCCGATGACCGCCGCGGCGCGCTGAACCATATCACCCCGGCGCGGCTGGCGGCCGCCGCGGGCGAAGTCCGGGCCGGGCAGACGGTAACCATGGCGGCTCCGCTGGCTACCAGCGCGGCGGACAATCCCGAGCCGGGGGCGCGGCACATGAAAAGCCTCCCCGGTGAGCCGTCCGACGTAGCCGGGCTCACCTTCGCCGCGGATCAGCTGGTGATGAACATACACGGCGATGTGGACAGCCACATAGATGCGCTGTGCCACGTCAGCTACGACGGGGCGCTCTACAACGGCATCGCGTCCGGGGCGGTCACCTCGAAGGGCGCGAGTGAGCTGTCCATCGAGGAGGCCCAGGACGGCATCGCCGGCCGTGGCGTGCTGCTCGACATCCCCCGGCTGCGGGGCGTGCGCTGGCTCGAGCCCGGCGATCAGGTCACCGCCGCGGAACTGGCCGCGGCGGAGGCGGCGCAGCAGGTGCGCGTGAGCCCCGGCGACCTGTTGTTCATCCGACTCGGTCACCGGCTGCGGCGGCAGGAGCTCGGGCCGTGGGACGTGCCCCGGTCGCGCGCGGGACTGGACCCCCGGGCCATGGACTTCGTGGCCGACCGGCAGGTGGCCGTGCTCGGCAGCGACAGCAACAGCGACGCCGCGCCCAGCACGGTGGCCGGCGTCGCGTTTCCCGTGCACGTGCTCGCGATCAACGCGATGGGCCTGTACCTGCTGGACTACCTGCAATTCGAGGACCTGGCGCCGCTGTGCGAGGCGGCGGGCCAGTGGTCGTTCCTGTGCGTCATCGCCCCGCTCCGGCTGCCCGGCGGAACTGGCTCCCCGGTGAACCCGATCGCGATCATGTGACGAGCCCGCTCACCGACCGGTGGCACCGCAGACAGCGCAGCGCGGCTATGGGAACTGGGTGAGCGAAAGGGTGTTGCCGTCGGGATCGGCGAACCACGCGATCCTGCCGCCGCCGGGGCAGTCCAGATACCGTGCTCATCCTGGTCCATGCCGTCGTGCCGCTGGAACACGACTCCCCTGGCGGCCAGGCCCCGGACCGCCTCCTCGATATCGCGAACGCGCCAGCCGAGCACGGTGTAGCCGGCTCGGGAGACGTGCGGCACCGCCGTCACGCGCAGCATGGTGCCGTTGGCATTGAACACGCACGCGAAGTCGTCCTGGCTGACCAGCGGCAAGCCCAGCGTCTGCTCGTAGAAGACCCGCGCCCGGGACAGGTCGGCCGCGGCGGTGAAGGCGATGACATCGCAGGACCCGAGCAAGTCAACCCCCTGGCCAGCCGCTGACGAGCTCGTCCGGGGCGCGCATCCGCCACGCATCGATGACGAGCTCCTCCAGCCGCTCGCCGTCCACCGCGGCCAGCCGCAGCATCACCAGGGGCCAGCCGCCGTAGCCGGGCGCGGTGAAGAACAGCCCGGGCTCGCCGAGCAGCAGCGCCTGCTTCTCGGCCTCGTCGCCGACGTAAAGCACCGCGATGTCGGTCCGGATCAGCCGAGGCTGGCCGGGCCTGCGCTCCGGGTACGACCAGACGAACCCCTGGCCGGCCACGCGGAAGTCGAAGCCGTCGCTGTCGATCTCCTCCACGCCAGGCAGGGCCAGCGCGAGGCGGCGCACATCCTCGGCGTCAGCCATCGGGATCCCTCCCAGATCGCGGTATCCGCGTACGCCTCAGGACCGGCGGCACGGGGCCGATTCGCTCAGTTCGTGAGCTGTTCGACCAGGAGGCTTACCGGGAAGTACATGCGCAGTCGGGCGATCTTGTCGCCCGCCAAGTCGTACACGACGGAGTACGGGACCCGGACGGTCCGGCCGGTCGCCTGAACGCCGGCGAACTCGCCGGTATGGGTGCCGACGAAATCCGCTTCGATCGCCGCCTTGCCTTCGTCCACCAGCAGGTTCTTGAGCTCCGCATACGCGTCGAACGCGCTGCGGTGCAGGTTCCGGACAAACTCCGCGACGGCCTGCCGGCCCTCGGCCCGCTGCCCGGTTCCCTCTATGGAGGCGACGACGTCATCGGCGAAGTAGTCCGAGTAGTCGCCGGCGCGCTTGAACAGCGCGTCGAGGTATCCCTGCATCACATGCCGCTCTGTACCCATAAGGCTCTCCTTGCCTCGATCTCTGGCCTGGGTTTCATGCTGGGCGGGGCCGATGAATCGCTGGCCGGGATGGCGAGGGACGCCACGAGAATAACTGTCCCGCGCCGAGGCCCGCGAGGCGAGGCCCGGCAGGCGCCCCTCTTCCAGCGCCGCATCAGCATCGCTCCAGCGCTGCCCGGCAGGGTGTGCTCAGGCGGTCCCGTCGGCGGGGTCGCGCCACACGCTGGCCAGGCGGAATGGAGATGATCATGGAGTTCGCGGGCACGGCTCGTCCGCCCCGGATGATGCGGCTGCGTCACCGGGGCCGGCCCCGGACCGCGGCGAGCGGCAGCCAGGCGCGGCTGCGTGACGGATCGGCAGTGCTGATCCGGCCGATGCGTAGCAGTGATGCTCCCCTCCTGGCCGAGGGCTTCGCCCGGCTGAGTGCCCGATCCCGCTGGCTGCGGTTCCTGACCGTCAAGAACGAGCTGACGCCGGCCGAGCTGCGCTACCTCACCGACATCGATCACCATGACCACGAGGCGCTCGGCGCGCTAAGTCGTGACGGGCGCGGCGTCGGGGTGGCCCGTTACGTCCGGGACAACACGAACCCGCGCGCGGCCGAAATCGCGATCACGATTGCCGATGACTGGCAAGGCCAGGGCCTGGGCCGCGAGTTGCTGACCCGGTTGTCGCGGCGCGCCCGCCAGGAAGGCATTCGTCGCTTCACCGCCCTGGTCGCCGCCGACAACGCGGCGATGATCGCGCTGCTGCGCACCGCCGGCGGCACGCTGGCCGACGGTGGATCCGACACCGTGGAATTCGAGATCGTGCTGGCGCCCGCGGGCAGCGCACGGCCGCGCCGGGCGGTCTCGCTGCTGGCCGACAGCATGGCCAGCC
>Ga0070709_10000606_pt1 | contig 20823 bp, 15 predicted proteins | sample LARL51metaG_FD_65449 | JGI IMG/M metagenome (GOLD analysis project Ga0070709, IMG submission 65449) | Corn, switchgrass and miscanthus rhizosphere microbial communities from Kellogg Biological Station, Michigan, USA - LAR L5-1 metaG | ecosystem: Host-associated > Plants > Roots > Rhizosphere ... | reverse complement strand
CGGCATTTGTCCTAGGTGTCGACGAAATGCACCTGGGCAAGAAAGCCGACGCCCGCAATGCCCTCACGGCGGCCATCGCCCTGACCCCGAGTAGGTACGCGGGGGTGCTGGAGGACGCGAAGAGGCGGCTGACGAGCCTTACGCAGTAGCGTCCCAGGTTGCAACGCAGGTAGTCTGGCGGACCGTAACCACGTCTCCAGATTGATGTTTGCTCGCTTTGTTCGGGAACGCCGCATTGGCGGCCCGACCCGCCGCAAAAACGCCTGTCTGAACTGCGCACGGAGATCGCCGATGAGGGCACACCAAGCCGTCTGCTGTTTGCTCGTCGGATTCGCGTCAGTGGCGCGCGGGGCCGCGGCGCAGAAAGACAGCATCGCGCAGCTGGAGACGCGCATTCGGACCGGCGATTCGCTGGACGCGGAGACGCAATTCCGCCTGGGCCGGTATTACGAATTCGCGCGCCGGTATGACGACGAAGAGCGGGCGTTCCGAACCGCCATCGCCGCCGACCCGCGTTACGCGCCGGCGTACCTCTGGCTGGGCGACCTGCCCTACGTCCGCGAGCCGAAGCTCATCAAGGACGAGCAGAAGAACCGCGTGCCCCCCGAATGGACCAAGGCCCTCGACGACGCGGCGCGGTTGCGCGTCCAGGCGCTTCTGATCGACCCGCTGGTCGATTGGCGCGCCCGCGACGAAAAACCGATTCCCCAGGACATGGTGTCGGTGCCCGAGTACTCAGGGTACGAGAAAGAAACGACCAACTATCTGGGCTGGATCGGGATCGCCGGCCTCGCGTACGAGCGGTACGAGCTCTCCTACAGCGCGATCGACCTCTACCGGACGCGCCGCTTCGGAGCCCTTCCCGAGGACTCCATCCCGGCGTGGGTGTTCTTCGTGCATGGTCTCGCGGCCGGGCACCTCAACGCCTACGACAAGGCCAGCGCCGACTTCGAGACCCTGATGAAACGGGCGACGGCCGTGGAGCGGTCCGACTCGGTCATCAATTTCCCGCTCAACACCAACGACTTCCGCTACCTGCTGGCCATCTTCAAGGAGCGTATGCGCAAGCCGGCGGACGCCGTCCAGCTCTACCAGGACGCGATCAACGCCGACCTGGGCTTCTACATGGCCCACGTCCACCTTGCCCAGATCTACCGGCAATACCGGATGTGGGATAAAGCGGTGGCGGAGGCGCAGGCCGCCGTCGATGCCAATCCGGAAGATCCCTCGTTGCCCCTCGACCTTGGCGTCATCGACGCCGAAGCCGGCCGAGGGGCCGAGGCGGTCGCCGCGCTCAAAAAGGCGGTCGCGCTCGACCCGCGCTGCCCCACGGCGTACTATCGCCTCGGCGTCGTCGCCCAGCAGGCGAACCAGCCGGCCGACGCGCGGGACGCATTCACTCGTTTCATCGCCATCGCACCGCACCAGATGGCGACTCAAGTCGCCGACGCCACCCAGCGTCTGTCGACACTGCACTGATCCGAACCCGCGAGGTCATCCATGGTCCGTCCCCTGGCACTCGCCGTCCTGCTCGCGCTCCCGGTCACCCTGGGAGCCCAACGCATCAAGCTCCCCGCCTCGCTTTCCGAGCTCGAGTCCCGGGCCCAGAAAGACTCGGACGACGCCGCCGCCCAGTACAACGTGGCGCTCGCGTACTGGAGCGCGAAACGGTTCGACGACGCGGATTCGGCCTTTCACCGCGCCCTCAAGCTCGACGCCCGCTTCGCGCCCGCGTACGTCGGCCTGGCCTTCCTGCCCTACGCCGAACGGTCATCCTTGGGAGACGAGGTCTACGAGGATGAAGTGCCCGCGGACTGGAAGCCGAAGGTCAAGGCCGCCGACGAGATGTACTCCCGGGCCCTGATCATCGATCCCCTGAGCGACCTGCGGCTCGCCGGGGCGGTGCGCATCAGCTCCGAAGGAGCGCAGGCCTTCCTGAAGGAATGGTACGGCGAATGGGCGGCGGATCTCGAGGAAGGCGAGGACTTCTACTATACCGGAAACTTCGACAAGGCGTACAATGACTTCACCCGCGTCACCAGAGATTTCCGGGGAACCATCCCCAGCGACATTCTCGTCTACCATGGCCTGTCCGCGGCGCAGGTCGGCAAGAACGATGAGGCGCTCGCGGACTTCCAAACCCTGACCGACCGCCTCTCGAAAGAGGAAAAGCGCGACAGCACCCTGCACATCCCGCTCAAGACCAACGACTACCGGTACATCGTCGGGGTCATCCAGGAGCGGCTCGGCAAGTTGAACGACGCCATCGACACCTATCGCACCGCGGCCCAGAACGACCTCGGCCTCTTCATGGCGCACGTCCACCTCGCCAACATGTACGAGCAGCACGCGATGTGGGCCCAGGCCATCCGGGAGCGGCAGCAAGCGGCGAGCGCCAATCCCGACGATCCGTCTCTCCTGCTCGACCTCGGCGAGACGTACGCGCAGGCGGGCCAGTGGCAGGATGCCGAGAAGGCGCTGACCGATGCCCAGGCCGGCAACCCCCGTGATCCCCGGGTCCCGTACTATTTGGGCGTCATCGAGATGCAGCTCAACAAGAAGGATGAGGCCAAGAATGCACTCAATCGCTTCATCGCCATCGCCCCGAGCCGCTTCCAACGCCAGGTGGACGATGCCAAAAAACGTCTCGGCTCGCTGCACTAGGCTCCTGGCCGGCATCCTGCTCGTGGCCGCCCCCCTGACCCGGGGGATGGCGCAACAGCGCACGTCCTACGAGGAGCTCCAGACCTTCTCCCAGGTCCTGACCTACATCTTTCACAGCTATCCGGACTCGGTCGGCTACAGTGTTTTGGTCAAGGCCGCCATCAACGGCGTCCTCCGCGACCTGGATCCACACAGCCTCTTCTTTTCGCGGCTCGACTGGGAGCGCTTCGACTCGCTTCAGCGCGGCGACCTCGCCACTACGGGAGCGGGCCTCGACGAAGTCGACGGAGATCCGACGGTGCTGGGCGTGTACCCGAAGAGCCCCGCGGAGGGTGCCGGCGTCCGCCCGGGAGACCGGGTCCTCGCCATCAACGACACGGTGGTCGCCGGCCTGGAAATCGAGACGGTCCGGCTCAGGATGGCGGGAAACGAGGGGTCCAAGGTCCGGGTGCGCTTCGCGCGAGGGTCGCGCCTCGAGCCCGACACGTTCTCGGTGACCATGAAGCGGAAGAATCTCGAGGCGCGGTACGTGTGGGAGACGCGGATGGTGGACTCGGTCACCGGCTTCCTGCGGCTCGACGAGTTCGGTCCCAAGTCGGCCGACGAAGTTCACGATGCCATCAAGACCCTCAAGAAGCAGGGCGCCCGGCAGATCATTCTCGACCTCCGGAACAACCCCGGCGGCATCGTGGACCAGGCGGTGGACCTGGTTTCCGAGTTCGTGCCCAAGAACACCATCGTGTTCAGCACCAGGGGCCGGCGCGCCGACGTCGACACGACTTACCGCACCAAACACGACGGAGACTTCCGGGATTTGCCCCTGATCGTCCTGGTGAACGAGCTCTCGGCCAGCGCCGCCGAGGCCACCGCGGCATCGCTCCAGGATCACGATCGCGCCCTCATCGTCGGGCGGCGCACGTTCGGCAAGGCGCTGATGCAGACCGACTTTTTCCTCTCGTCCGGCGAGATCCTGCACATGACCATCGGCCATGTGATCTCGCCGTCCGGCCGGTACATCCAGCGCCGGTATGCGGGGCTCGCGGTGGAGCAGTACTACCAGCTGGCGGGCAAGTCCGGCGCCGCGGGCGACACCGACAAGGTCTATCACACCGACGCCGGGCGGACCGTCCGCGGCGGCGGCGGCGTGCTTCCCGATGTCGTGGACTCGGGCGGCGGTCAGCCCGCTGCCTGGTGGGTCGTGGCACAGGACTCGGGGTGGGTGGCCGCCGTGGCCGACAGCGTCGCGGCCACCTTGCCCCTGACCGGCGCGGGGCTCACGGCCTTCGAGTCGGGTCTTCCCGCGTGGGGCAATACCCTGATGCCTCCGCTCCTCAAGCGGATCCGGGATCGCCTGCATGTCGCCGCGGCAGTGGATTCCGCTGTGCAGTGGCGTCTGGGTTACGAGGTGGGGCGCCGGGTGGTGGAAACCCGCTGGGGGACCGACGCGAGGTATGATCTGGACTTGCGTCACGACTGGGATGTGCGGACGGCCGTCGCCTCCTTTCCCAGGCTGAGCGACCTTTTGAAGGGAAAGCCCAACTAGGCTACTTTTCAGACCCATGGCCACCAAAACCCAGTCCCGCGCCCAGTCCAAGTCCAGCAAGTCCCAGCTCGGGAAGCCCGAGCTCCTGGACATGTACCGCCTGATGCTTCTATCCCGCCGGATCGACGACAAGGAGATCCAGCTCAAGCGGCAGAACAAAATCTTCTTCCAGATCTCGGGCGCCGGGCACGAGGCCATTCTGGTCGCCGCGGGCAAGGCGCTGAAGTCCGGCTACGACTGGTTCTATCCGTACTATCGGGACCGGGCCCTTTGCCTGACGCTCGGCATGACCCCGACCGAAATGCTGCTCTCGGCCGTGGGCGCCGCGGAGGATCCCAACTCCGGCGGGCGGCAGATGCCCTCCCACTGGGGGCACCAGGCACTCAACATCGTCAGCCAGTCCTCCCCCACCGGCACCCAGTTCATCCAGGCGGTCGGCTGTGCCGAGGCGTGGTACCGGTCGACCAAGATTCCGGACGCGGCGGACATTGCGGTGAAGAAGGACGAGGTGGTCTATTGCTCGTCGGGCGACGGCACCACCAGCGAAGGCGAGTACTGGGAGGCCCTGAATACCGCCTGCAACCTCAAACTCCCCGTCGTGTTCGTCGTCGAAGACAATGGATACGCCATCTCCGTGCCCATCGAAGTCCAGACGGCGGGTGGCTCCGTGTCCAAGCTGGTCACGGGGTTCCCTGGCCTGTTCATTCAGGAGGTCGACGGCTGCGACCCCATCGCTTCATACGAGGTGATGCGCCGGGCGGTGGAATACTGCCGTGAGCGGAAGGGCCCCGCCCTGGTCCACGCCCACGTGACCCGTCCCTATTCGCATTCCCTCTCGGACGACGAAGTCCTCTACCGGCCCTCCAAGGAGCGCGAGGAAGAGGCCAAGCGGGACTGCATCACGGTCTTCCCCAAGCGGCTGATCGCCGACGGGATCGCCACCCCGGCGGAAATCGAGGCGATCCAGAAACAGGTGGACGACGACGTGCAGGTGGCGGTCGACATGGCGCTGGTATCCCCGCAGCCGAAGACCGACACCGTCTACAACTTCGTCTATTCTCCCGACGTGGACCCAACGTCGGAGCAGTTCGATACGGAGGACGATCCGCAGTTCAAGGGCGAGCCGACCACCGTGGTCGATCTCCTGAACGTGTGCATGAAGGACGAGATGGCGCGCGACTCGCGAATTCTCGTCTTCGGTGAGGACGTCGCCGACGCCAGCCGCGAGCAGGCGTTGAAGGACGTGAAGGGCAAGGGCGGCGTGTTCAAGGTGACCTGGGGGCTCCAGCGCCAATTCGGCGGTGACCGCGTCTACAACTCCCCACTGGCCGAGGCCAACATCCTGGGCCGCGCCATCGGGCTCGGCATGCGGGGCTGGAAGCCGGTGGTCGAGATCCAGTTCTTCGACTACATCTGGCCCGCCTATCACCAGATCCGGAACGAGCTGGCGACCATGCGCTGGCGGTCGAACAACGCCTTCAAGTGCCCGGCGGTGGTTCGCGTCACCTACGGTGGGTACCTGAAGGGCGGGTCGATCTACCACTCGCAGACGGGCGCCGTGGTATTCACGTCGGTTCCCGGTCTCCGCGTGATCTGTCCGTCCACGGCGCTCGACGCCAACGGCCTGCTGCGCACGGCCATCCGCTGTGATGACCCGGTGCTCTTCCTCGAGCACAAGCACCTGTACCGTCAGACCTACAACAAAGCCCCGAACCCCGGACCGAATTTCATGATCCCGTTCGGGAAGGCCCGGGTGGCGCGCGAGGGGACCGATCTCACCGTCGTCACCTACGGCGCCGTGGTCCAGCGCGCCCTGGTGGCGGCGAAGATGCTCGAGGACGAAAACGGCACCAAGGTCGAGGTCATCGACCTGCGGTCCCTGTCGCCGGTCGACTGGGAGACCATCGAGCGATCGGTCCGGAAGACCAACAAGATCCTGGTGGCCTACGAGGACTCACTGTCCTGGGGATACGGCGCAGAAATCGCCGCGAAGGTGGCCGACGTCTGCTTCCCGTGGCTCGACGCACCGGTCAAGCGCGTGGCCTCGACCGACACGTTCGTGGCGTATGCACCGGACTTGGAAGATGTGATTCTGCCGCAGGCGGAAGGGCTGGCGGCGGCCATGCGGGAGCTGAAGGCCTTCTAGCCGCCTACGACCGCATCAGGTCTTTGACTTCTCCAGCCGCGGCGATGGCGTGATCCACGTCGCGCGAAAGGGCCCGGGCTTGCTGGGTGGCCTGGGTGAGGTCGCCGAGGACGGCGCCGATCCCGGCTGACTTGAGGCGCAGGAGATCGTACCGGACGTTCTGCATCGCCAGCACGCAGGACTCGAGCTGTTCCCGCACGCCGTCACGCCGTCCAACCAGATCCGCCAGTGCCTGCCGCTGCCGATCCAGCAGCGCCAGCTGGCGCTCGCGCTCCGGGCCTTCCGCCTGCCCCTTCACCTGGGCCATGCGGTCGTCGAGCCGGGCCACGCTGGTTCCGTCCACGTCCGCGCTCATGGCGTGCAGCATCTTCGCCAGGTTCTCGGCGCGCTCCATCAGGGCGTCCACCGTCTGCGTGACCTCGGGGAGCCGCTCCTTGTCGGACTGCGGCAGGCGCTGCACCACGCCGAAAATTGCCTGACGGTCCCGGCGGACCTGATCGATGGTCGCCGCCTCGTTTCCAAAGTCGTCCGAGCTCGCAGGGATCAGCGGCGTGCCCACCGCGGGTGACGCCCTGGACCCGGCCGCGTCCGGAGCCGCGGGGCGCATGAATACGTCGCGCCACGAATAGCCCGCTTCCCACAGACGCCAGAACCGGGGCAACACCCCGAAGGCACCCCACAGCCCCACCGGCCAGATGGACCAACCCACGCCGCCACCGGTGACCAGATTCAAGAAGAGCAGACCGCAGGAGACCGACGCCCACGACACGAATGCCCCGCGCGTGGCCTTCACCATCGCGGCTTCACCCCCGGGCGCCTTCTGTACCTGATTCCGGTCCCGGTCGCGCTGCTGGCGCCGGGCGGGGCGGCCGCGCCCGACGTCGGGAGAACGGGGTACCGGAAGTGGTGGGCGTCCCTGGGGAGCCATGGGGCGATTCAACCCGCTCGAGCCGCGGCTGGTGACCACCCGCGGCGAGGGCCGGAAGGCCGGCGTGGACCGGGACTCCAGTGCCCGGCGCAGGGCGTCCGCCGTCGGCCACCGCTTTTCGGGATCCTTGTCCAGGCACCGCATGACGCACGCGGAGAGCTCGGCGGGGCAGTCAGACCGCTTCCGGGTGATGTCGGGCGCCTCTTCGGTGATCTGCTTCATCAGGAGGCCCGGCACCGTCGGCGCGGAGAAAGGCAGCTCGCCGACCAGCATCTGATAGCCCACCACACCCAGGCTGTAGAGATCGGACCGCCCGTCGATCTCCCGCTCGCCGAGCGCCTGCTCGGGACTCATGTAGTGGGGTGTCCCGATGGCCACGCCCGTACCCGTGAGGGTGCCCCCACCGGTGGCGGAGCTCAACGCTTTGGCGATTCCGAAGTCCGTGACCATCACGCGGCCACGGGAGCCTTCGAGCAGAATGTTGTCCGGCTTCACATCGCGATGGACGATCCCCACCGAGTGCGCGGCGCCCAAGGCATCCACGGTTTCGAGCAAGATGCGACGGACTTCTTCCGGGGGCAGGGTGCCGCGGCGCTGTAGCTTGCCGGAGAGCGGCTCGCCGTCCACAAACGCCATCACGAAGTAGACCAGCCCGTCCGGGCCTTCGCCCACGGAGAAAATCGGGACGATGTGGGGGTGGGACAGGCGCGCGGCGGTTTCAGCCTCGCGCAGGAAGCGGAGGCGGATTTCTTCCCGAAACGCGAGCTCGGGGGGGAGGACCTTGATGGCCACCCGGCGTTTGAGCCGTTCGTCGCGGGCGTTGTAAACAACGCCCATCCCGCCCCGGCCGATCTCACTGTCGACCGTGTAGGCGGTGCCGAGCGCCCGGGACAAGCGGCCCATTAACGAGTTGTCGTTCTCGCTCATTCCCCTCTAAAACCCGTAGACACAGACTTGAAAGATTAGCCCTCGGAGACCGGTACGGCAACCGCGCTTCCCATCGGTACTTACGAAGTCATGACTTGTGCGCTTCCCCGCCGAACTGGCCGCCCAGAGGACTTCTTCGGGCGCGCTTCGGCAGGCTCTGCCGGTTTGGCCGGAGGCGCGGGGAACGAGACGGCCTTGAGCGCGGTTTTCCCCTTGGCACAGTGGATGCACCTACGGGTGCCAGCCACTTTCTCTTAAATGGAGTCGATTGCGATGTACGAGCGTCTGACACTTCCAGTTCTGCCCCTCCGCGAGATGGTCCTTTTCCCCGGCGTGTCCCAGCCCATCGGGGCTGGCCGGCCGGCGACCCTGCGGGCCATCGAGGCCGCGTTGAAGAGCCAGTCGCACCTCATCTTCGCCGTCTCTCAGCGCGAAAACGTGGATCAGGTGACCCCGGGCATTCTCTATACCACCGGCACCATCGCGAAAATCAGCCAGCTCCAGCGCGGGATCGGGGGCGTTCAGCTGATGCTCCACGGCGAGGTCCGCGGAACCGCCCTGCACTATCAGGACGCGTCCGGACACCTCGAGGCCGTGGTCCGCGAGGCCGCCGACCTCCCCCCGTTGGATGAGCAGAACCAGGCCTTCGTTGCGCTGTACCGGGAAGCCCGGGAGCGGGCCAGCGATCTGGGCCGGAAATCGGGCCTTCCCGAGGATGTGGTCAAGCAGGTCCTCGACGGCGTGACCGAACCGGGCCGGTTCGCGGACCTGGTGGCCGGGTACCTCGAGATCAAGCCGAGCGACCGGCAGAGCCTGCTCGAGACCCTGGGGGTGGAGGACCGGCTTCGCCGGGTGCTGGTGCACGTCCAGCGGCAGATCGGGATGCTGGATGCTCAGGAGGACATCAAGTCCCAGGTCCAGGAGGAGCTGGGAGAGCGCCAGCGCGAGATGTACCTCCGCGAACAGCTCAAGGCGATTCACAAGGAGCTGGGGGAAGAGGAGGAGGCGGGGGATGACGACCTGAAGACGCGGCTCAAGGCCCTCGAGCTCCCCGAGGCCGCGCGGAAAGAGGTCGACCGCGAGCTGCTCCGCCTGGAGCGGGCGAACAAGGACTCGATGGAAGGCCAGGTCATCCGGACCTTCCTCGAGACTGTCGCCGAGCTCCCGTGGAACCAGCGGTCCGAAGAGTCGCTCGACCTGGAGCGCGCCGCGACCGTGCTCGAGGAAGACCATTTCGGCCTGCAGGAAGTGAAGGATCAGGTCCTCGAGTTTCTCGCCGTGAGAAAACTGAGACTGGAAACGCCCGGCGCACAGTCGAAGGGGAACGAGGACGACAAACAGGCGAAGGGTCCGATCCTGCTCTTCATCGGTCCCCCGGGGGTCGGCAAGACCTCGATCGCCAAGTCCATCGCCCGCGCGATGGGCCGTCCCTACGTGCGGATCTCCCTCGGTGGGGCGCGAGACGAAGCGGACATCCGCGGCCACCGGCGCACCTACGTCGGCGCCATGCCGGGACGCATCATCCAGGGCATGAAGCAGGCGGGGGCCAAGAACCCCGTGTTCCTGCTCGACGAGGTCGACAAGCTCGGTGTTTCGTTCCAGGGCGACCCCGCCTCGGCGCTGCTCGAGGTGCTCGACCCAGCGCAGAACGACAGCTTCACCGACCACTATCTGGGCGTGCCGTTCGATCTGTCCGAGGTGCTGTTCATCGCGACGGCGAACTTCCCCCAGAACATCCCGGGCCCGCTCATGGACCGGATGGAAACGGTCACCTTTGCGGGTTACACCGAGCGCGAAAAGCAGGAGATCGCCCGCCGGTACCTGATTCCCCGCCAGCTCCAGGAAAATGGACTGACCGCGGAGCAGCTCACCATCACGGACGATGCCCTGCAGGCGGTGATTTCGAGCTACACCCGGGAGGCCGGGGTCCGGCAGCTCGAGCGTGAGATCGGGAAGGTCGGCCGGAAGGCGGCCCGGAAGATCGCCGGGAAAGAGGCGTCGATCGTGAACGTCACGGCAGCGGACGTGCCGACGCTGATCGGACGGCCCAAGGTCCATCCGGAGCGGAAGGCGGGCGCGGACGACGTGGGCGTCGCGACGGGGATGTACTACACCCCCGTGGGCGGCGACATCATGTTCGTCGAAGCCAGCGTGATGCGCGGGAAGGGCGAGCTGACCCTCACGGGGCAGCTCGGAGACGTGATGAAGGAATCGGCCCGCGCGGCCTGGACGTACGCCAAGTCCCACGCGGACTCGCTGGGGATTCCGGAAGGCCGCCTCCAGGATTCCGACGTCCACGTACACGTTCCGGCGGGCGCGATCCCGAAAGACGGCCCTTCGGCGGGCGTGACCATGGCCACCGCGCTGGTGTCGGCGCTGTCAGGCAGACCGGCGCGCCACGACCTGGCGATGACCGGTGAGGTGACACTGCGCGGGAAGGTGCTGCCCATCGGCGGCGTCAAGGAGAAAGTGCTGGGCGCAGTGCGCGCCGGCATTCAGACCATCATCCTGCCCAAGGAGAATGGCCGTGATCTGGAGGACCTGCCGGCTGAGGTCCGCCAGACGCTCGACGTACATCTGGTGTCGGACCTCGGTGAGGTGCTGAGCCTGGCCTTGCGGGGAGCGCGCTTCGAGGCGGGTCACCTGGTGTTCGAGGGTGACGCCCCGAAGGAACCGAAGATGGTCGGGCGTTAAGGCAAAGCCGTTAACGCGCGGCGACGCCCGCGACCAGAAGCCGGATGGCGCCCTCGCGCCAACGCTGCCGGAGCGCGGGTTCATCCATGGCCAGGGAAGGCGCGCTGGCCGAGACCACCGATTCGAGATTCAGAAATCCCACCATCAGGACCAGGGCTTGAGCGGCGGTCAGGTGCGGGTCGACATCGTCCCGCACCTGACCAAGGCCCTGCCCTTCGGCCAGCAGCACCACCAGCCGCTTGACCACCGGAGCGAAGGGCGCGATGTCCACGCGGCCCGAGCGCGTGAGCAGTGAGACCAGCTCGGGGTGCGAGGCAAAGTAGGTGTAGAGGAGATCGAGTGAGCGTTCGAGCCGGTCGAGAGAGCGGCCGCCGGTGGCGGTAAGGCCTGCCAGAGCCTGCTCGAGGTCGGCGGCGGCCCGGCCGAGCACCGCGCGAAAGAGGCCGGTCTTCGATTGGTAGTAGTAGAACAACAGCTGCTTATTGACCCCCGCCGACCGGGCGATCCGGTCCACACGGGCGCCCTCAAAGCCCTCTCGGGCGAATTCCAGCAGGGCCGAACTGATAATCCGTAACGCCCTGTCATTACTGAGCTTGTGCTTCATTCCATAATATATCAACCGTCAAGTTGATATCAAGCTATCTCATTGCAACGTTCGGCGGCGGATTGGGAAGTCCTTGTTGAAGGAAGGGGATCAGAGATCTGAGGAGGGAGGCTGGGTCCTCGTCCGGGAGGTCGTGCCCCACGCCTGGTACCAGGACAAAGGCGGCTCTCGGTAGGGCGGCCGCCATCTGCATCCCGATCGACGGGGGGATCCAAATATCCCGCGACCCCCACATCACCAGGGCCGGCACCATGATCGAGTCGAGCCACCCCTTGAGCGCCGAAAAATCGAACTCGTGGGCGACCCCTGCCAAGGTCCTTCCAAAATCTCGAGTCCCCACCGGCGCGTAGTACTGGTCCACCTCCTCCTGAGTCATCCGGCTCGGAACCCCGAAGGTGGAACGCAGAGCCTTCTCGACGCCGCGGCGACTCCTCAGACCGGCCACCAGGCGCCCCACCAGAGGAGCGCGCGCGAGACGGGTCAGCAGTGGAAGGTGAGTGCCAAGCCCTGCGGCATCGATGAGCACCAGGGCTCGCACCGTCGCCGGGGCCCGCAACGCCGTGAGCCCGGCAACCTCCCCGCCCATCGAGTGTCCCACCAGGACCACGTCGGAGAGGTGCAGGGAGTCGAGCAGGTGCACCGTCAGCGACGCATAATCCGCAGCTTTGTATCCCGACCCCGGGCGGTCTGACCCCCCGAACCCGCGGTGGTCGAAGGCCATCACATGAAAGCCCGCTGCCGCGACGGGGCCCACGATATCCCGCCACGTGTAGATGGATGCGCCGAGCCCGTGGAGAAACACCACCGTCGGCCCGGTTCCCATCTCGATGTAGCGGATCCGGGTGCCATCCACCGTGACGTACTTGGCTTGAAGCGGCGTGCCGGCCGGGTACCACTGGGCCTCCGGGATCGGCGCCGCCCGGCAGGCAGCCGCCAGGGCCAGCAAGCCCAGCAGCGGCAGGCGTTTCACCTGACCGCGGTCACTCCGATCTGGACCAGGAGTGGATGTGCGCTCCACATCGCGGTCATCAGATCTCCGCTACCCGAAGCTGAGAACACCCGGGCCTCGTCGATCACGAGAATGGTCGGTGTGTCCGCCGGCGCTGACCCCTGGGCCAGCGACTCCGTGTCTCCGGCGTCGCCGGCGATCCGGACGCTGAGAACCGCACGCGCCGCGGCCCGCCGCCACGCGGGCAGCGACGGCCGCCAGAGCTCCGCCCCCACCGTGCCCTTCACACTCCGCTCGGCACGTGCCACCAGCTGCTGCAACGCATTTACCGTCCCCCGCAGCCCCTCGGCGCTGTGAATCGTGGGCTCCGCGCTCCCCCCTGCGCCTTCCAATGCCCGCGCCAGACGGTCGAGTGCCTGCCCCTGGGAGGCCGCTACGCTTGCCACCAGCCCGGAAGGATCGGCCGCGCGGTATTGAGCCGGACGCCCCCCGCTGGAGGTTGCCGCCCCCCGGGTCACCAACCCCTCGAGGCTCGCATACGCGTTGGCGCGAGCCAGACGGCAGGCTCGCGCCACCGCGTAGCCCGTGCTGGGGCCCAGGCGCAGCAAAGAGGCGTAGACGAGTGACTCGGTGGGGGTGAAGCCGAAGGGGGTGAGGTCGATCGAGGCCATTTAGTAGTAGCCTAAGCTACCACTAAATGACCTCTATGGGGAGTCCCATGAGCCTGGCGATCAAGGCCAGCCGAAACGTGATGTCCGTCTGGCGCTGAGCGGGGCTCTTCCCTGCCCCCTCGAGCGGGAAGTAGTGGCTGATCACCGAACTCTCGGTCTTGGGCAGGGAGCGCAGGGCCTTCGGGCTCCAGATCCCCTGGTCGTCGCACTCCGAAAATAGCCGTGCCAGCACCTTGGACGCCGAGGGGATTTGGCGAACCAATCCCAGGCGGGCCAGCAGCTCCAGCCAGTAGACCGCAAACGGTACGTCGGGAATGTGGCCATGCGCGTCCGCGCGCAGAGGATCTCCCATCACCACAAAAATGGGGGGCAGGATCTTCTTGCCGGCCAGCTGGAAAAAAGCCCGTTTGGGTGCCGGGCTCGAAAAGTAGGTCCCCAGGCGTTCGACAAAGCCCGACCGCTCCCGCTGCAGGGCCGGCAAAAAGGCCAGCATTTCCATCGCGAAGAACGTGGGTGGCATGGCCTCAGGCTCGACCACCGTCTTGCCCTGCGCCTTCTTGAAGGGCTTCTCCAGCAGCGGGCTCCGGAGGTAGGTCGAGATCCCGTTCAGGATGTTGTGTGCGGCCCCGCGGAGGCGCGGGTCCTCGCCGCGGGAAGCCCGCGCCAGGGCGGCCGCCGCTGCCTCGCGGCCCAGATTTCGGGCCCAAAGGCCCAGGCCCGGATCGGTCTTCGCGGGCCGTTGAAACTCCAGGAGCAAAGTGGGATCGGGGTCCCGGGAGAGGAGCCGGAACAGGAACCGGTCGGCGATCCGGAACACGCGCTCATCGTAGGACCATCCCATCTCCAGCAGATGGCGGTACTGGGTGACGGTCCCTGCCTCGGTCCACCCGAACGCCTTGTTGGGTCCGGGCGCGAGGAGATTCGCACCCCACAGGCCGGTGTCCTTCTGCTTCCGAGCGATGGCCTGAGCCGGCTTGTAGGCCGATGCGAGTCTCGCCAGCTCAGCTACGCGCTCCGGATCCCGGGAGCCCTCGGGTGCTGCTTCGGCCAACGCCCGATACTGGATCGGTGAGCTGGCGGCTTCCATCAACCACGACAAGGGAAGGCGATGTTGGGTGGGGAGTTCCAGGGTGCTCTCCAGGACTGACGTTTGCGCATTCCGACCGTCAAAAACGGGCGCAAACTTACCTGACCCTGGCGACTCCAGCAATGACTCGCAGATCGCCGCTCACCCAATCCGTGCTTACTCGCTACAGGACAACAACTTAGCAAAAACCCATTGTCATGCAACAAATTGCACTAATGGCGCTTGAAATCTGCCCCCGGCAACCAGGTGGGCATCTCGGCCGCGTCCGCGACCGCCAGCGTCAAGCGCGTCACCACCCTGACCTCCTGGCTCATGCCGTCATACCGAAAGAGCGGAGTCCACTCGTCCGCGGGCTGGTGGTACCGGTGCTCCTCGAAGTCGGTCTCCTGCTGCCTGCCCCACCCCGCCGGCTTTCCCACGAAATCCTCGCCCGGCTGAATGGAAAGGGCCGGCACGCCGGACTTGGCGAAGGGGAAGTGGTCGGACCGGAAAAACCCGCCACCCACATCGGGCCGGTTCTCCACTTTCAACGACTCGGCGGCCGCCGCCGCGGCGAACATCGCCCCCAGGGTCGACTGATCGCTGCCCAGTGCGGCGATATCCCGCGTGGATCCGCGCACATTCACCTCGTCCAGGTTGATGTCCGCCGCGGTCTGCGCGATGGGGAAGATCGGATGAGCCACATATCCCGCCGACCCCAAGAGCCCGCTCTCCTCCGCCGTGGTGGCGACGAACAGCACCGACCGCCGGGGACGATGCGGCATCGTCGTCAGCGCCTCGGCTGTCGCCAGCATGGCCGCCACCCCCGACCCATTGTCCTCGGCCCCGTTGTAGATCGAATCCCCGGCTACGGCGGGGCCGATGCCCTTGTGGTCCCAGTGCGCGGAGATCACCACTGCCTGCGACGACAGCGCGGGGTCCGAGCCGCGAAGGCGGGCCACCACGTTCTCACTCTGGACGTGCCGGACCGTGCTGGCGAGATCGATGGCCGCGTGAAGCCCAGTAGACACGGGGCTAAAGTCGCGGCGGGCCGCGAGGCGGGTGAGCGAATCGAGATTCAACCCGACCGACGCGAGCGCCGACTGCACGGCATCATGGGTGGCCCACGACGCAAAATCGAGTGACGGTCCCGTCCCACCCTCGAGCTGAAACTGCTCGACCGACCAGGATCCCCGGACCACATCCCACCCATAGGTGGCGCTGGGGGTGGTGTGTACGAGGACCACGCCCACCGCTCCCTGCCGGGCCGCCTCCTCGAGCTTGTAGGTCCAGCGGCCGTAGTAGGTGAGTACCCGTCCCTTGAAGAGCGTCGAATCCTGAATTCCGGGATCGTTCACGAGCATCAGAAGGACTTTGCCGTGCAGGTCCGCGCCCTTGTAGTCGTCCCACCGCCATTCAGGTGCCTTGATGCCATACCCCACGAACACCACGTCCCCGTCCACGGTGATGCGGGCCTCCGGCTTCATGGCCCATTCGACGAACTCGTCCCCGGGCTTGAGGCTCCGGGTGTCCGCGCCATGACCCCAGACGAACGAAGGCTGCTGCGTGAGCGTCCCGGCGAGTGCGACCGGCTGGAAGTAGGACCCGTCCGACCCCGCCGGCTCGAGCCCCAGAGCCTCGAATTGCGCCGAGATGTAGGCGGTGGCGAGGTGGCCGCCGCGGGTGGCGGGAGCCCGGCCCTCCAGGAGGTCACTCGCGAGAAACCGCAGGTGCGCATCCATGGCCCGCTCATTCGGCGCGGGGATAGCAGGCACGGGCGCGGGCGGAGCGGGGCGGGGAGCCGGTTTTTGAGCGAAGGCGACACCCGACGAAGCACCGAAGATCAAGAGGAGAGCGGAAAATGGACGCATCGGCTGAACCAATCGCCTTGCTCCGCCTGTAGCAAGGGGTCATTTTTCCGGCATGCTGGACGCGCTCAAGTCTCGCCCCGTCAACAAGCTGCCGGATCGGGTTCGCTTCCCCGGCCGCGTTCTCTTTCTCACGGAGGATGCCGGCCTGGTACGCGATCAGCTCGCCGGCAAAGACCTGCCCTGGCCCCCCAAGGTGGCGCTGCGCGACAACATCTCGACGGACGAGATCACGCCCGCCTACATCTGCTACTACTACGACGAGACCCTGGGAGAATTCCCGTACCTGGGCCTCAAGTGCGGCGATCAGTTCCCCATCACGCGCGGGTCGGTCAAACAGGGAGGGTTCGTCGCGTCGGTCTCCGGCAAGCGCCGGGGAAAGGGCTCTTCCCGAGAGCAGTCCCCTTACGCCGAGATGTGCGCCGGCATCAAGCTGGTCGTGGCCGAAAACATCGAGCGGATCTACCGGGAGAACTGCCAGAACCTTGGCGTGCTCACCACGACCGATTTCTCGATCATCGAGCGGGTCCGCCGGGGCGAGGACATTCCGCTGTCCGCGTTCACCGAAGGTGAAGGGGAAATCACCCGGGGCATCATCGAGTACGGCGGCCTCTTCAACTACAACGTCGCGCGCCTTCAGGGCAAGGTCGTGCTCAGCCCGCCCTCCACGCCGCGGCGCCCCATGACCCTCGGCGAGAAGGTCCTGGCGCGGCACTGGGTGGTCGACCCGTCGAAGGGGAAGGTCGGCGTTCCGGCGGTGAAGCCGGGGGATGAGGGGTTCGTGGTGACCGACATCCGGTTCAGCCACGAGTACGTCACTCCCATGGCGGCCATCTTCTTCGAACAGCTGGTGGGGAAGGACGAGAAGGTCCTCGATCCCGCTTCCGTGCTCCTGTTCCGGGACCACCTCACCTTCCTGGGCGAGGCGATGACACCGGAGCGCATCAAAGAGGGCCTCCTGGACGTCGCCAACCAGCTCGAGAAAAAGCAGCGGGCGTTCGCGGAGAAGCAGGGGATCCGGCTGTACGGCGAGCTCCGGCTGGGCCAGCACGGCTCCGAGGCCATCTGCCACTCGAAGATCCTCGAATCCCACGCGCTCCCGGGCCAGGTCATCATCGGCTCGGATTCGCACACGCCGCACGCCGGCGCGGTCGGGTGCGTGGCGTTCGGCGTCGGCACCACCGCGATTTTCAATTCCTGGATCACGAAGGACGTCCGGCTCACCGTCCCTGAGACCGTGAAGGTCGTGGTGAAGGGCACGAAGCCCGAGAACGTCACCGCCAAGGATTACATGCTGGAGATCCTGCGCCACCCGTACATCAAGAGCGGGCAGGCGATCGGGAAGCTGGTCGAGTACTGCGGCGATGCGGTGGAGGCGCTCTCGGTCGACGAGCGCGCCACCATGACCAACATGACGGCGGAAGTGGGCGGCTTCACCGGCTACGTGGCGCCCGACGACAAGACCGTCCTGTACCTGATGGACTACCGGAAGCTGTCGCGGGCCGACGCGGAGAGGGCCTGCGCCGATCTCTCCTCCGATCCCCAGGCCACCTATTGCGAAGTGATCGAGATCGATGCGTCCGAGCTCAAGCCGATGGTCGCGCTCCCCGGTGATCCGGGCAATGGCGCGTGCATCGACGAGCTCGGCGCGCCGGTGAAGGTGGAAATCGCCTACGCCGGGTCGTGCACGGCAGGCAAGAAGGAGGACATGGACATGTACGCCCGCGTCCTCAAAGAAGCCGTGGACCGGGGCCAGAGGGTGGCGCCCGGCGTGAAGTTCTTCATTCAGTCCGGATCACAGGACGTGAAGCGATACTGCGAGGAGCAGGGCTATCTCGAGATTTTCCGGCAGGTGGGAGCGACGTTCCTCGAGCCTTCATGCGGTGCCTGCATCAACGCGGGTCCCGGCGTCTCGCGCACCAAGGATGAAGTCACCATCTCGGCCATCAACCGGAACTTCCCGGGCCGTTCCGGCCCGGGCCAGCTCTACCTCGCCAATCCCTATACGGTGGCCGCCTCGGCCATCGCCGGCGTGATTACCGAGTGGTCGCCGGCGCCGGAGGCGCAGCCAGCGTCCCGGTAATCCCGATTTTGATGGCTTGAATTCCCGTCGCAAAACTTCTCGTGCCCGAAACGCTCGTCGACGAATCCGGCACGAGCTTGGCGGTCAGATGGAAATCCCCGCTCATGGTGCCGTGGGAGACGGAGAGTTGCAGCCCGCCCAGCCCGGTCGTCTGCGCCGAGCCGAAGCTCGCGCTGGCTACGTGGAAGGCGCCGGTGCGCGTCAGCCAGGTCTGGATCACCGAATCGGTCGCCTGCGCCAGAACGAACCCCACCCCGGTGCCCGCGGAATCCGGCGAAAACGTGGTCTTGAGTGAATCGGAGAAGGGGGGCGTGATGCCCGCGCCCAGCAGGAAGGTGATGCTGTCCACCGTCTGCGTGGCGGGACGGTAGTGACGCCAGTCGAGCAGCCCGGTGAAGCGCGCCACCACCGGGGTGTCCCCCTTTGTGGCGTTGATGTCGAGCAGGATGCCGACCAGCCGGGTGGTGTCCCCGCTTCCTTCGGCTACCTTGGTCGCCCGGTCGATGAAAGGGAACACGAAGGTCGAGAGCTCGGAATAGAAACTGTCGCTCGCCAGGGCCTGACCCAGCGCGGACCGGACCGCCGCGAGCTCCGCACCGTCGATGCCGTCCGGGCTCACGCTGGTGGTGCCGCTCGAGCACGCCGCCGCGACGCAGGCAGCGAGTACCAGTCCCACGCCGACCTTCCGCATGCCCATCTCCATTGTGAAGTGCTTGGTCCTAACGGCCGATGCCCGCTTCGGTTTCAGAGGGGTGGCTGGTGGTGCGGAAAGGCCGCAGGGCGTCACGCTGATAGACGCTCCGCGGGTTCCACAGGACCCACGACGTGATGCCCAGCTCCTCGGCCGCGCGGATCTCCTCACGGATCTCCAACGGCGTATACCGGGGCTTGCGCCGTCCCAGGGTGAACGCCTGCAGGTAGGGCCGGATGGTGGCCGCGTTCGGAATGTCCCGGCTCTTCTCCTGCGCGTCCCGCAGGGCGTCGTGTACCACGCGGTACGGCTCCCCATTCGGATGGGCGAACCCGAACGCCCCCGGATAGTAGTGGCTCGGATAGACCATCGGCAACACCACGTCGGCCACCGACACGAAGTCTTCCCACACCTGACCGATGCCCAGATCGCCGCTGGTGGTGGAGGCGGTGAGCGCGAAGATATCGAACGTCGCGGGGACGCCCGCGGCGCGCACCCGGTCCACGAGCAGCTGCACGTGGCGCCGCACCGCGACCCGCTCGGTGTCGCCCGGCTTCTTGGCCGGGAAGATCGCTTCGGCCAGCCGCTCCCGGGGCTCATCGGGGAAGCGGACGTAGTCGAACTGCACCTCGTTGAAGCCCTTCTCCACGGCCTCGCGCGCGAGCTGGGCCGCGTAGATCCACACTGAGTCGTTGTACGCGTCCACCCAGGCGATGTTGATCCGGTCCCGCCACAGCCCGCCGCGCCGGTCTTTCACCGACCACGCCGGCTTACGCTCGGCGAGGCGCGGATCCTTGGCGACGACGATGCGCGCGATGGTGTAGATGTGATGAGCGCGGAGCGTGTCCAGCCGGGCTTCGAGGTTCTTAGTCCGCGCGCAGGCACTGGCCCCGATCTCGATCGCCGTCGGCACCTGGGAGGGATAGAGCATGCATCCGGTGTCGTCCTTCACGTCGACCACCAGGGCGTTGATCTCCGTCGAGTCCGCCAGCCGGGCCAGCGTCCAGAGCTTGGGCGACGAGAACGCCCAGGCGTTCACGTAGAGCGCCTTCACGTTCCGGGAGTTCACGAACATCGGCTGATCGGGATGGGCGAAGTGAATCGGGCCGGGATGCAGGAACACCGGCAGCTGATCCGCGCGCACGGGGATCATCGCGTGCGCGGAATCGGGCGCAGTCCCTTGGGCGAAAAGCCGCCCCGGCAATGCCAGGGCGGCCAGGACCACGATCATCTGGCTGTTACGGCTCAAACTCATAGGGGTCAACACGATAGGAATTGGTGCCCGCCGAATCAAGAGCCCAAACTGCTACTTCACCTCTAAGCTGTTGAACAGCAACGGGTAGGTGGCCAGACTCTGGCCGCGGTACTGCGGCCGGAATCCGAAGAGAATAGCCTTTCCCTGACCCACCTTTACCTCGACCAGTGCCGCCCGCCCCGCCACGCGGTCCGGGTGCAGCACCCAGCCGGACAAGAGCAGGGTGTTGGGGTCGGCCGGATACCGGCCGATCACCCGCACCTGGCTCGAGTCGAGAACATCGAACGCCGGCCCACCTTCATACCACGCGATGCTCCGCGGCGGCATGCCATGGGCTTCGGCGGCGGTGGTGTCGAGCTCGAGGCGGAAGATCGACCCCGGCGCGTAGAACTCGTCGTCGCCGACGCCCTCGAGAATGTTTCGGACCGGGAGCAGGAGCGTCTGAATGAGGAAGCGGCTCGACTCGTTGAGCGCCACGAGCGTCCCGCCTTCCTGCACGAATTGCCGGAGCGCGTCCACGCCACTCGAGCCGAGTCCGCCGGCGTAGGTGGCGGGGTACCGCGGCGATGGGAGGCCCTCGAGCAGATCGTGCGGCGACTCGTCCGGCAGCACGATCACGTCGAACTTCGCCTTCAACCCTCCCGCCCGCACCGTGGAGTCTACGATCGACGTGTACGGCACCTTCCAGGTATCGAAAACTCAGCGGGTCCAGCCTTCATCCATGGAGGCCGCAT
>Ga0070709_10000602_pt1 | contig 21024 bp, 13 predicted proteins | sample LARL51metaG_FD_65449 | JGI IMG/M metagenome (GOLD analysis project Ga0070709, IMG submission 65449) | Corn, switchgrass and miscanthus rhizosphere microbial communities from Kellogg Biological Station, Michigan, USA - LAR L5-1 metaG | ecosystem: Host-associated > Plants > Roots > Rhizosphere ... | reverse complement strand
TGGTGGTGGCGAGGGCCTTCGACAGGAGCGCATAGGCGCGCTCACCGCCCTTGTCCGGTCCCAGGAAATAGGCCCGGTCGTAGTAGATGCGATCGACCTTGTCGGCGGAGATGAACTCCCGGATGTCGATGGCGCCGGTGCCCTTCTCCTCGAGCGCCTTGATCTCTTCCAGGGTGAAGGTGACGTACCGGCCCTTGGTGTACTCCCACCCCTTGATCCGGTCGTCCTTCTCGACCTTCTCGCCATCCTTGGAGCAGACGTACTCCTGTTTGAGCCTGGCGCTGTCTTTCTTGTGCAGCCAGTTGAACGAAATGGCGGCGGACGACTCGCCGGTCGAGAACATCTTGACGGGGACGGAGACGAGCCCGAAGGACACGTTGGCCGAACCGATTGCATGAGCGCTCATGGCGCTATCATACTTGGACCTCCCCGATGCCCGCAAACCGGAAGCCCCCCGCCGATCCGCTAAGCGCTTACCGCGCCAAGCGTTCCCTCGACCGCACGCCGGAGCCGGGGGCCCGGGCCGTACAACCCGGATCGGCGGGCGGGCTGTTCGTCGTCCACCAGCATGCGGCCCGGAACCTCCATTTCGATCTGCGTCTGGAAATGAAGGGCGTGCTGACCTCATGGGCCGTTCCCAAGGGTCCGTCGAAGAATCCCGCCGACAAACGGCTCGCGGTCCACGTGGAAGACCACCCGATCGAATACGGCGACTTCGAGGGAATGATCCCGGAGGGGAACTACGGTGCCGGCGCGGTGATCGTCTGGGACCGGGGGCGCTGGGTGCCGGTCGAAGACCCCTTCATCGGACTCGAGAAGGGGAAACTGCTCTTCGAACTCCACGGCTACAAACTCAAAGGGCTGTGGACGCTCGTGAAGATCAAACGCGGAGAAAAGGAGTGGCTCCTCATCAAGGAGCGCGACGGGGAGGTCTCCGAGAACGGCACGGACTTCCCGCCGAATTCGGTGCTCTCGGGGCTGACGGTCGAAGAGCTGAAGGCCGGCGCCGATCGGGCGGGCCCCATTCGGGAGGAGCTGGCGCGGCTCAAGGTGCCCCGCCGCGTGGTGACTCCCACGGAAGCCGAGCCGATGCTCGCCGAGACGCGCGAGGGGCCATTCACGAAGGAGGGCTGGCTCTTCGAGCTGAAGCTCGACGGCTATCGCGTGCGGGTGGGAAGGGAGAACGGCGTCGCCAAGGTGGTGAGCCGGAACGGTCACGACTTGTCACCGGTCTTTCCGGAGATCGCGCGCGTGGTGGCCGCGTTGCCGTTCGACGGGCTGGTGCTCGATGGTGAATTGGTGGTGCTCGACGCGCGGGGCCACCCGACCTTCAACGGCCTTCAGAACCGCGCCAAGATCTCGCGGGCCTTCGATGTCCGCCGCGCCGCCGTGGAGACTCCCACCACGCTGTTCTGCTTCGATCTCCTCGCCTTCGACGGCTACGACACCCGCGGCCTTCCCCTCGAGCAGCGGAAGGAACTGCTCCGCAAGGTCCTGCCGGCCACCGGCGCGCTCAAGTACTCCGAGCACTTCGTCAAGGAAGGTGAGGCGCTCTACCGGCAGGTCGAGCGGCTGGGACTGGAGGGCATCATGGCCAAGCGCGCGGACTCGACCTATCGCGCGGGCCGTTCCCCCGCCTGGCTGAAGATCCGGGCCGACCGCGCCGACGACTTCGTCGTCGTCGGATTCACCAAGGCGAAGGGGTCACGGGCGGGGTTCGGCGCCCTCCAGCTGGGTGCCTACCGGGATGGCGCGCTGGTCTACGTCGGTCGCGCCGGCTCCGGTTTCACCGACGCGGAGCTGAAGGACGTCGCCCAGGCCCTCGAGTCCTTGAAGCGGGACACCCCGGCCGTCTCGGGCCCGATCCCCACCGGCAAGGACACGACATGGATCGAGCCCAAGCTCGTGGCGGAGGTGCGGTTCAAAGAGTGGACTCCCGAAGCCTTGCTGCGCCATCCGGTGTTCCTGCGGTGGCGGGATGACAAGGATCCGGAGGAGTGCGTGCTGACGGGAGGCCGGGAGCCGGGAGCCGTACGCTCCGACCCCGAAGCCACCCCCGACGCCGAAGTGAACGGCTCCCGGCCGCCGGCTCCCGCCCCCCGCGAGGTGGTCTTCTCGAACCTGAAGAAGATCTTCTGGCCCGACGAGGGCTACACCAAGGGCGACCTCATCGAGTACTACCGCGCCATCTCGCCCTGGCTGCTGCCCTATCTCGCCGACCGGCCGGTGGTCATGACCCGGTTCCCCGACGGCATCAAGGGCAAGTCGTTCTTTCAGAAAGATGCGCCGGTGTTTGCGCCCGAGTGGCTCCGCACCGAACGCATGTGGAGCGAGGACACGCAGCGGGAGATCGACTACTTCGTCTGCGACGACCTCGACTCCCTCCTCTATATCGCGAATCTGGGCACCATCCCACTGCACGTCTGGGGCAGCCGGATTGCCAGCCTCGAGCGCCCGGACTGGTGCATCCTCGACCTCGATCCGAAGGAGGCGCCTTTCACGGACGTGGTGAAGGTCGCGAAGGCCACGAAAAAACTCTGTGACGCCATCGGACTGCCGGCGTACATCAAGACCTCCGGCTCCACCGGACTTCACGTGCTCGTTCCCATGGGCCGCCAGGTGACCTACGAGCAGTGCCGCCAACTGGGGGGACTCCTGGCGCGGGTGGTGGCGGCTGAATTGCCTGACATCGCGACGATCACCCGAGTGGTGGGGAAGCGGGGTGGGCGCGTCTACCTGGACTACGGCCAGAATGGCCACGGCCGCCTCCTGGTGGCACCCTTTTCGATCAGGCCCCTGCCCGGAGCGCCCGTGTCGATGCCCCTCAAGTGGACCGAGGTCACGCCGTCGCTCGAGATCGGGCAGTTCACCATCAAGAACGCTCCGGCCCGCATGAAAAAGCTCAAAGGCGATCCCGTGATCCCCGTGCTCGACGAGCGCCCCGACCTCGTCCACGCCCTCGGCCTGCTTCAGGCACGCGTGTGAGCGGGAAGGCGCTGTCGATCGCCGTGCCGGACCTCTCCGTCGAGGTGTCCGGACTGTTGGAGCTTCCCGCTGAGGCCCGGTCGCTCTACGTGCTCGCGCACGGCGCCGGCGCGGGGATGCGGCACCCCTTCCTCGAACGCATCTCACAGGCACTCGCCGCCGCCGGCGTGGGGACGCTCCGGTATCAGTTTCCCTACATGGAGCGGGGCAGCGGGCGCACCGATTCGCCCGACCGGTGCGTCGCGACGGTCAACGCGGCGGTGGCGCGGGCCCGCGCCGAAGCACCGGGGGTACCGCTCGTGGCCGGAGGGAAATCCTTCGGCGGTCGCATGACCTCGACGGCGCAGTCCCGCGCTCCTCTCGAGGGCGTTCGCGGACTCGTGTTCCTGGGTTTCCCGCTGCATCCGCCCGGCAATCCGGGGATCACGCGGGCGGAGCATCTCGATCTGGTGAAGATTCCGATGTTGTTCCTGCAGGGTACGCGGGACGAGTTCGCGCAGGCGGATCTCCTGCGCCAGGTTGTCGCGCGGTTGACACCACGCGCTACGTTGCATGCCGTCGAGGGCGGGGACCACTCGTTCAAAGTCCCCAAGAAGCAGAGCACCGAAGCGGCCGTGTTTGAGGAGCTGGTCACCACCATCACCGACTGGACTGACCGGAGCGCTCGATGAGCTACTGGATTCTCAAGACCGAACCGACCGCCTACAGCTACGCCCGTCTGGAAAGCGAGAAGACCGCCGTCTGGGATGGCGTCGCGAATCCCGTGGCGTTGAAGAATCTCCGAAGCATGGAGAAGGGTGACGAGCTGATGATCTACCACACCGGCGCGGAGAAGGCCGTGATCGGGACGGCGACGGTGGTCAAGGAGGCCTACCCGGATCCGAAGGCGGGTGACCCGTCCTTGGTGGTGATCGAGATCAAGGTCGGCAAGCGCCTGGCCCGGCCGGTGACGCTCGCGCAGATCAAGGCCGATGCCACGTTCGCAGAGATGGCCCTGGTACGGCAGGGCCGGCTGTCGGTCGTGCCCTCCACCTCAGCCCAGTGGAAGAGACTCCTGGCGCTCTCCGCGACGTAACGCAGGTCACACTTTCTGAATCGCGTTTGAGCGCTTGGCGGCAGGTCTTTGCCGCAGGGCCGCTAGGGTCTGTCGCCCGCCATTCTCGGGGTCTCCAGACCGTGGTAGACTAGGCCCATGTCCTTTCGTCCCGAACCGGAACCCCGCGCCCGTTTTTCCTGGAGAATCGTCCTGATCCTCTGGGCGATCTGGGGGTGTGTCACCTCCCTGCAGGAAATCATCGGGGCGTTGGCGTACGGAAGGCAGCAGCCGATCTGGTTCGCCTTCGCGCAGATGATCCCGCAGGCGGCGCTGTGGGCGCTCCTCACGCCGTTCATCCTCTGGTGGGGAAATCGGTACCCGCCCCGCGGGCCGGGATGGCCCGGCCGCGTATTGATCCACGTCGCGACCAGTCTCTTCATCGTGGTCTGCCTCGACTCCGCGTTCGAAGTGTACATCCCCTACATCTCGGCCCTGGGCAACGTGCCCATCTCCGATCTGAACGCCCCCTTCCTCACCCGGGTGGTTCGGGTCCTCGCGTGGTGGCTGATCTTCGACTCCATGCTGTACTGGATGGTGCTCTTCATCGGATCGATGCGGGACGCGGGGGCGCGCGCGCAGGCCAGGGCCATGCGGGAATCACAGCTCGAGACCCAACTGGCGCAGGCCGAGCTGCAGGCGTTGAAGATGCAGCTGCACCCGCATTTTCTGTTCAACGCCCTGCACACGGTCGGGACGCTGGTGCGCACGGGGAAGTCGGCCCTGGCGGTCCAGGTGGTGGGCCGGCTGGGCGACCTGCTGCGCCGGATGCTGGATGGGGCCGCGACTCAGGAAGTGGCCCTGCGTGAGGAGCTGGAATTCGCCCGGAACTACCTGGACGTGGAACAAGCCCGCTTCTCGGACCGTCTGAGAGTGACCTGGACGGTGGAGGCCGGAGCGCAGGACGCCGCGGTGCCCCACCTGATCCTCCAGCCCCTGCTCGAAAACGCGATCCGGCACGGCATTTCCGCGGTCACGGCCTCAGGGATCCTGATCATCGGGGCGCGGTGTACCAATGGGACCCTGCACCTGACCGTTCGGGACGACGGTCCGGGCCTGGCGGACGATCCGAGTCGCAGTGTGGGCTCGAGTGGGGTAGGACTGGCGAACACCCGATTGCGGCTGGCACGTCTCTACGGCGACCGGGCCGGCCTGGAAGTCTTGAATGCGGAGGACGGGGGCGTCACGTCCCACGTCTTTCTGCCCTTCCGCCCTACGGCACCGGGGCGCTGACGGCTGAATGGAGAGCACCATGCGCGGCATGCGAACGCTGATCGTCGACGACGAACCCGCCGCCCGCGAGGGCCTGCGGCACCTGCTGGCGGCGGACCCCGAGATCGAGGTGGTGGGGGAGTGCCGCGACGGTAAGACGGCCACCGCCGCCATCCGCGACCACGCCCCCGAGCTGGTCTTCCTCGACGTCCAGATGCCCGAGCTCGACGGACTGGGCGTCCTGCGCGACGTGCCGCCCGAGCAGCGACCCGTGGTGGTGTTCGTCACCGGGTACGACCGCTACGCTCTCCAGGCGTTCGAGGTCCACGCCGTGGAATACCTCCTCAAGCCGTTCACCGATGACCGGTTCCGCGAAGCACTGAGCCAGGCCAAGCTGCAGGTGCGGCGCACGCGCATGGGCGAGCTGGGTCGCGAGATGGCGACCCTGGCGGGGAACGGGACGGTGGCGGCACCCCCCGCCAAACCGGCGGCGGCCAACGGCTACCGCTCGCGGTTGGTGGTGAAGACCGGCGGCAACGTGGTGCTGGTGCCGGTGGAAGACATCGACTGGATCGACGCCGATGGCGACTACGTTCGGATCCACGTGGGCAAAGCCTCCCACACGGTGCGGGAGACCATGCACCATCTCGAGACCGAGCTCGATCCCTCCCGCTTCGTGCGCATTCACCGGTCCACCATCGTGAATCTCGCGCGGGTGAAGGAGCTCCAGCCGTTCTACCGCGGGGAGTTCGTCGCCGTCCTGCACGACGGCACCCGGCTCAAGCTCTCCCGCGGCTGCCGGGACACCCTGGAAGCGCGCCTGGGCCGGCGTCTCTAGCTCTTAGCCCGTCACGCCGAACTTGAACACGGTCCGGGTCCGGTAGGTCGCACCGGGCCGCAGAATGGTCGACGGAAACGCCGGATGATTCGGCGAGTCCGGAAAATGCTGGGTTTCGAGGCAGAACCCCCCGCGGTGCACGTAGGTGATCCCGCCTTTTCCTTTGATGGTGCCGTCCAGGAAATTCCCCGAGTAGAACTGCAATCCCGGCTGATCGGTAAAGACGTCCAGCGTGCGGCCACTGGCGGGATCGACCACCCGCGCTGCGTGATGCGGGCCGGTCCCCGGGGCACCATCGAGCACGAAGTTGTGGTCGTAGCCGCCGGCGATTCGGAGCTGCGCGTCGGGGGCGTCGATCCGCGCGCCGATGGCGGTCGGGGTGCGGAAATCGAAGGGCGTCCCCGCCACCGGCGCGAGTACGCCGGTGGGAATCAGCGTAGAGTCGACCGGGGTGTAGCGGGACGCGTCGATGGTCAGTACGTGTCCCAGGATGTCGGGCGTACGGCCGGCAGAGAGATTGAAGTACGAATGCTGACTGAGGTTGATCGGCGTCGCCTGGTCCGAGGTGGCGTCGTAGTCCACGATCAGCTCGTTGGCGCTGGTGAGGGTGTAGCGGACGCTGACCCGCACCGTACCGGGGTACCCCTCTTCGCCGTCCCGGCTGAGGTACGACAGCGTCACTCCGGTCGAGTCGCCCTGTTGGAACGGCTCGGCACTCCACATCACTTTGTCGAACCCCTTGATGCCGCCGTGCAGGGCGTTCGGACCGTTGTTCACGGCGAGCGTATAGGTCTTTCCGTCCAGCGTGAATTTTCCACCGGCGATGCGGTTCGCGTACCGGCCGACCAGGGCGCCGAAGTAGGGACTCTGCTTCTGGTACCCGTCCAGCGAATCGAACCCCAGTACCACATCGCCGAGACGGCCCTGGCGGTCCGGCACTTCGATGGACTGAACGATCCCGCCGTAGGTCAGGATCTTCACCCGCATGCCGCCGGCATTGGTGAGCGTGTAGCTGTCGTCCCCCCCGTGAGTCACTGAGCCTCCGCCGGTGAGCGGTGCGTAGAGCGTCGCCGCCGCGGCTCCCGATTCCCGGGGGAGCTTGATGACGCCGCGATCGTAGGTCATGAGTCCGTTGACTTCGACTTCCACATCGGTGGTCTGCGTGTAGACGGCGGCGGCGAGCCCGGGCGCCCGCAACGCCCGCACCCGCGTGAGCAGGTCACGGTAGCCGCTCCAGAGCGAATCCGGGGTCGGGTACTGGACGTAGCCCCAATTGTTCCGGTTCACCCAGGTGTGCCCCGGGACCGGGAAGCCGAGCCCGCCGAACTCGCCGAGGACGCGGGCCCGGTTGGAGTCGACGGCAGGGATCTGCGGTCCGGGATAACTGTGGATGTCGAGGACGTCTCCGGCGCCCCAATCGGTCCAGCCCGATGCGTCGTCGACGAGCCTGCTCGGGTCGGTCCGCTTCACCCATTCCGCCGTGGCCTTCGTGTCGTGCTGGCCCCACCCCTCGTTGAAGGGCACCCACATCACGATGCTGGGATGATTCCTGAGGGCCGCCAGCATGGCCTCGAGCTCGCGCCGGTATTCCACGCGCCCCGAGTCGGAGTCGACGTCCCCGCTCGGCATGTCCTGCCAGACCAGCACGCCCATGGAGTCCGCGTCGTAGTACCAGCGCTCCGGCTCCACCTTCACGTGCTTCCGCATCAGGTTGAAGCCCAGCTCCTTGAGCACGACGAAGTCGTTGCGGCGGGCGTCTTCCGTGGGCGCCGTATAGAGCCCGTCGGGCCACCAGCCCTGGTCCAGGGTGCCGTACTCGAAGAGCGGGTGGTTGTTGAGGAACAGGCGGAGCACGCCCGCGGAATCGCGGTCCACCGCGATCTTCCGCATGCCGAAGTAGCTCGCGACGGTGTCGCCGCCCGTCACGATGTGGAGGCGGTAGAGATACGGATCCGCGGGAGACCACAGCCGGGCTCCCGGAATGGGAATCGACACGGTCACGCGGTTGACCGCGGTGGCGCGCGCGACCAGCGAGTCGCCGGACCGGACCTCGATGTGTACCGGGAGTGTGGCGCTTCCCCCGGAGACACTCGCCAGCACCCGGACCGCTCCGGCGTCTACATCGGGTGTGATCGAGAGCTGGTCGATGTGAACACGCGCCACCGGCTCGAGCCAGACCGTCTGCCAGATGCCCGTCACCGCCGTATACCAGATGCTGCCGGGTTTCAGGACCTGCTTGCCGCGCGGCTGCTCCGCGTTGTCGGTGGGGTCCCAGACGTTCACCACGAGGTCATGTGATGCACCGGGCTTGAGCGCGCCGGTGATGTCGAAGGTGAACGGGTCGTAGCCGCCTCGATGACGGCCGACGGCATGACCGTCCACCAGCACCGTCGCGTCCCAATCGACGGCACCGAAGTGCAGGAGCCAGCGAGTCCCCGGTGCCTGGGCCGGGAGCGTGATGCGCCGGTGATACCAGAGACGCTGGCGGGGCGTGACCGCGCGCGTGACGCGCGACAACTGCGATTCCACGGGGAAGGGCACCAGGATGGCGCCGTCGTACGATGCCGGCGCGCCGGCGGTCCAGTCCCGGACGGCATAGTCCCAGAGACCATTCAGGTTCATCCACGATCTCCGGGCCATCTGGGGGCGCGGGTATTCGGGGAGAACCCGGTCGGGCGTCACGTCCTGGGCCCAACGGGTTTCGAGTCGTGACGACTGGGACAGCGCGCTGGTCCAGGGGAGCAGCGAAAAGCTCAAGGCGGCAATGACGGCGTAAGGGCGCATGGTGTTTAACCACTTGCTGACAAGTTGAATGGAGAACCTACGCCGGGAGGCGGGGTCCGTTAAGTGCTGGGATGCAACCTTTCCCTGATGGCCGCCGTCTGATGGACTATGAACGCCACCGCCTTGCTGCTCCTGGCCGTCACCAGTCGTCTCCAGGGCCCCGCGTCCAAGCCGGACTCCCCCGCGGCGCCTGTTCCCACGGCCGTTGCAGCCGTTCGCACCACCATTGCCCCGGTGCTCACTCGCTTCGACAGCGACCCGGCCTGGGCGGATGCGCCCGTGATTTCCGAATTCCGGGTGTTCCGCCCCACGGATGGCGCCATGCCGAAGTTCCGGACCGAGGCGAAGGTGCTGTACGACGAACGCGACCTGTATGTGCTGGTGCGGGCCTTCGATCCGCACCCCGACAGCATCGTCGGTCTGCTCGCGCGGCGCGACGTCCAGACGCCCTCCGACATGATTTCCATCTTCATCGATTCCTACCATGACCGCCGGACCGGGTACGAGTTCGACGTGAATCCGGTGGGCGTGAAGACGGATTACGCGATCTACCAGGACGGAAACGAGGACGGCGCGTGGGACGGCATCTGGGAGGTCGCCACCAAGGTGGACTCCCTCGGGTGGATCGCCGTGTTCCGGTTCCCGCTGTCGCAGATGCGATTCGCCGTGGGAGCGAGCAACACATTCGGGTTCACCATCGCGCGGCAGGTCGAGCGCACCGGCGAGCAGGACAGTTGGCCGCCGTATCACACGAACAAGCCGGGCCTGGCCTCCCAGCTCGGCGACCTCACCGGCCTTTCCGCCCTGGCGCCGCCGCGGCGTTTCGAGCTCGCTCCCTACATGGTCTCGAAGAACGTGTCGGTGGCCCGGGCCTCGAGCTTCGGTCGCGATCAGCAGGCCGCCATCGGGGCAGACTTCAAGGTGGCGGTGGCGTCGAATCTGACCCTCACCGGCACGGTGAACCCCGACTTCGGGCAGGTCGAGTCCGACCCGGCGGTGCTGAACCTCGGCGCGTTCGAAACGTTCTTCCAGGAGCGCCGGCCCTTCTTTGTGGAAGGGAACGGCCTCTTCCAGTTCAACGTCAATTGCAGCGCCGTGAATTGCAGTGGTGAAGAACTCTTCTACTCGCGCCGCATCGGGCAGACTCCCCAGTTGGGGGACGGCACCGGCTCCACCACCATCCTCGGCGCGGGAAAGCTGACCGGCCGCCTGCCGGGAGGTCTCAACCTCGGCGTCATCGACGCGGTGACGCAGCACGAGACCGGTCCGGGAGGGGTCACCACCGAGCCGGGCTCGAACTACGGGGTCATCCGGGTAAGTCAGGATCTCCGAAACGGCAACAGCGGCGTGGGCTTCATGTTCACGGGCGTCAACCGCGAAACCGATTCTGTCAGCTCGCCCTACCTGGCGCACAGCGCCTATGTGGGCGCCGTGGACGCGCGCCACCGGTTCCTCAATAACCGGTACGAGATCTCGGCATCGGTGGACTGGAGTCAGGTCAACGGTTCGAGGGCGGACATCACCGCTCTGCAAATGAATCCGGTGCACTACTACCAGCGCCCCGGTGGCCCCCTGCACGTGGATTCGACGGCGACCAGCCTGTCCGGGAATGCCGAGGAGGTGCACGTGGGGAAGGTGGCGGGCTCCATGATGTTCGAGACCAGCTACCTGCGCCGGTCCCCCGGGTTCGACCCCAACGATCTCGGATTCATGTTCCAGGCGGACCAGCAGAGCTGGAACAACTGGATGGGCCTGTTCTGGCGGAAGCCCACCAAGGTCTACCAGCAGTTCCAATGGAACTTCAACTGGTGGCAGTGGTGGTCCGCGGCCGGCTTGTCCACCGAACGCGCGGCGAATACGAACATCCACGTGAAGTTCGCCAACATGTGGTGGCTGCACGCGGGCGGGACCTACGGCCAGCTCGGCACCACCTGGTGCGACCGCTGCGCCCGCGGCGGCCCTGCGGTGCGGCAAGATCCCTATCTGGCGCCCTGGTGGGGGTTCCAGGGGGACGACCGGCACAAGCTGATTCCGTCCTTCTTCTCGAACATGTTCTTCGGGGACGCGGGGCACAATTCGTCGATCAACCTGCAGCCCCAGTTGACCTACAATGCGTCGACGCGGCTCAACGTCTCGGTGGGCGCGAACATCACGACGCAGCACGCCGACAATCAGTGGTTCGGGCATTTCGACACCCTGCTCGCCACCGGGCAGCAGCACTACACGTTCGCGCATCTCGATCAGCGGACGCTGGGGTTGACCGCCGACCTCGGGTATACCGTCACGACCAACCTCTCGATCCAGTGGCACATCGCGCCGTTTATGACGCGCGGGACGTATTCGAACATTCGCGAGCTTGCGAACCCCGGGGCGGCGTCGTACGACGGGCGGTATCAACCGTACGCCGATACCACGGTGGCCAACCATCCGGGCGGCCTCGACTACAAGCAGTTCAATTCCAACTTGGTGGTGCGGTGGGAGTACCGGCCGGGCTCCACCATCTTCGTGGTCTGGACGCAGGGGCGGAGCAGATTCCTCCCCTTCGCCGACGGCGCCGGACTGAACGACGATTTCAACAACCTGTTCCGTCTGCATCCGGACAACACCTTCCTGATCAAGGCGTCGTACTGGCTGAATTGGTAGGCTAGGCACCGCGGAAACCCAGCGGGCACAAGGCTCGTCGGGATGGGGTAGAGTCGGGGCACCGGGGTATAACACCCCGAGCCCCGAACCTCCCCGGAGCCGTCCCCGTGCTGAAGAAGAACAAAGGTCAATCGGTCCTCGCTGCCCTCGTGGTGGCGGGGATTTTTGCGTGCGGCCGCGCCGTCACGCGCGTCTCTCCCCCCGCGCCGAATCACTTCCCCGCGAACTGCATGGCGGCGGGAACGCCCGGCGCACCACGTGACTCCATCCGGGTCGTCGAGGACGGACCAGTCTCGAGTCAGGACGCTCCCGTGCCGAGATCGGGCGCCGAGCGGATCGCCTTCGGCCTCGCGTACGAGACCTTGGTGAAGGTGGATTGCCAGGGGAACCTGATGCCCGGCCTCGCTGCATCGTGGCGTCAGGGCACCGATGCGGTGGAGTTCGTGCTCCGCAAGGACGCGCACTTCTGGGATGGAGCCCCCGTGCTCGCCGCCGACGTGAAGGCCAGCTGGCGGTTGGCCGATTCCGCCCTCGCCGAGCGGACCTCCACTGAGGGAGACACGCTCGTCCGGATCGCGACGAACGGCTTGGATCCCCTGCCGTCGGTCCTGGCCCCGGCCGCGGCCATCACCAAGCCCGCCCCCGATCATGGCTGGCCGATCGGCACGGGGAGCCGCTGGCTCACGACTCCGACCAGTGGGGCCGGCGACGCCCTGCTGCAGCCGACCACGCCGGGGACCGCGCCGCGCGTCACGTTCGGGCCTGGCACCGACGACGCCCGGGACGCGCTGGAAAGCCATGCCGACGTGGTGATCACCCGGGATCGCGCGGCCCTCGCGTTTGCCGCCACCCGGCCCCGCTTCGCCATCCTGCCCATGGCGTGGACCGAAGAGTACGTGCTGATCGCCCCGGATCCGGTGGCGGTGGACCGAAACGATCTCGTGGCGGCAGTGCGGGTGGACGCGACCGCGGCGGAGCACGACGGGTGTCCCGCGACGGAGTCCCGGCAGACGAAACTCTCGGGACCGCACCGGGTGGCGTACCGACGGGGAGATCCGACCGCGGAAGCCCTGGCCGCCAGGCTGATCGGCTCAGGCGCTCTGGGGCATGGGGTGTTCGCGGTGCCGCTCTCTCCGGTGGAGTGGGATCGTGCGGTCTCGCTGGGCAGTGAGTGGGCTGTGATCGCGCACCGGACCGCCGGTGCTCCCTGCTCGTCTTCTTGGGGGCCCGGGACGCCGTTGATCGCCGTCCGCTCCAGTGTCGTCCTCGACCGGAGTCTCCTCCCCGTGCGCCTCGGCGGCGATGGAGCCCCGCGACTCGGAGATGCCCGGTGACTTTCCGGACCCGTCTGGCCGCGGCCTTTCTGCCGGCCGTGCTGATTCCCCTCGTGGTGTTCGGGTGGGGAGTGCGGCGCGCCGTCAGCTCGAGGCTCGAGGCGTTGTTCGACGCCCGAGCCGACGCCGCGATCGAGCACGTCCGCGCCCGCGTGGCCGGCACCAGCGCCGATCTGGCGCGGCGGCTGACGGGCGTTCGGCGGGCGGCGGGTGCCGACCTCCATCTCCGGGCGGCCCTCGCGGCCGACTCCGGCGCCGACTACGTGCGGGACTTCGCGGGGACGGCGATGCGCGCGTCGGGTCTGGCGAGTCTCCAGATCCTGGGGGCGGGCGGGACCGTAGTCTCCTCCGGGCATTTCCGGAATGCGTACGGGTGGGCGGAGCCCCGTCTCGCGGCGTATCTCGCGGCGTCGCCAGAATCGCTGGTGCTGATTCGGGTACGCTCCGCGGAATCGACATTCGTGACGCTCGCGCGGCTCGATTCTCTTCGCGTGGGAGACCGGGTGTACCCCATTGTCGGGGGGATCAGTCTCGATTCCGAATGGATGGCCCGCTCCGCACCCGACCCGGATGTGACGGTCGCCTTCGGTGACAGCGCCAGGGCCGGAGCCCACATCTTGCCCTTACCGTTCCTCACCTCGGAGGACGCGGATTCCCTCGGCACGGTGAGCCTGGCGGTCACACAGTCGCCTCAGCCGCTGGCGGCGATCTCGGGGAGCGTGGACCGGTGGCTTCTGGCAGGCCTGGTCGCCGCCGCGCTCACCGGTCTGGCGCTCGCGCTCTGGCTGGCCGTGCGGCTCTCACGGCCTCTCGCCGATCTCACCGCCCGGGCCGAGGCGCTGGATCCGGGGCATCCGGAGGGGGCGTTCGACACCGTTCGCACCGACGAGATCGGCAAGTTGGCCGTCGTGCTGAGCACGATGACCGGCCGCCTCCGCGACGGGGCGGAAGTGGCGCGACGGGCGGAGCGACGAGCGGCACTGGGAGACCTGGCCCGGCAGGTGAATCACGACATCCGGAACGGGCTCACGCCGATCCGGAACGTGTTCCGGCACTGGACCGACGCTGCCTCGGAAGGGCCCACGGAGCTGGCGCGGGTGTTCGCGGAGCGGCGGGGCACGGTGGAGTCCAGCGTCGCGTACCTGCACGCGCTCGCCGGCGAGTACGCCAGGCTGGCGGTGCCGGGGGTGGCAGAACCCTGCGACCTGAATGCGGCGGTACAGGGCGCGGCCCAGCGGTTGGCGGGGGATGAGGCCGTCACCATCCGCGTGGAGCTGGCGGAGCCGGCGCCGGTGGTGCGGGCCGACCCGCTCGCTCTGCGTCGAGTGATCGACAACCTCGCGAGCAACGCCCGTGAGGCCCTGCGGAATGGACGGGGCACGGTGACGCTCCGCACCCGCGGTGGCGATCACGTGTGTCTTCAGGTCATCGACACCGGTGCTGGCATGAGCCCTGCGGATCTGGAGCGGGCGCTCGCCGGGTTTCATTCGACCAAGCCGGCCGGGTCGGGACTCGGTCTGACGATCGTGCGCCGGCTGGTGGGAGATGCGGGTGGAGCGCTCCGGGTGGACACCGCGCCGGGAGCTGGGTCCTCCTTCACGGTGGAATTCCCGCGCATAGAGTGCGTGCGGGCGGCAGGAGAGAAAGAAGGCGATCGATGACTACGGTCCTGGTGGTAGACGACGTCCCGGCTCTGGCGGAGCAGTATGCCTATGATCTGCGCCGGCTCGGGAAGTACCAGACCCTGATCGCCGCCGGAGGGCAGGCCGCGATCGACGTCATCGAGCGGGAGCCGGTGGATGTGATGATTCTCGATCTGGAGATGCCCGTCCTGGACGGCTTCTCGGTGCTGAAGTCGGTGGGTCGCCGGGTGCCGGTGATTGTGTACACCGGGACCGGGAGCTACGACCGCTGTCTGCAGGCCGTTCAGCTGGGAGCCCGGAGTTTTCTGGACAAGGCCGAACCCATGGAACGGGTGGTGCGGGAGGTGGAGCATGTGCTGGAGCGGGAGCGTCTGACGCGGGAAGTCGCCACGCTTCGGGCCGCGGAGGGTGCGCTGGTGGGGACCTCGGCGGCGCTCACGCGGGTGCGGGAGCAGCTCCACCGGCTGGCGCCGATTCCCAGTCCCGTGCTCGTGTTGGGCGATTCAGGGACGGGGAAAGAGCTGGTCGCCCATGAGATCCACCGGATCTCCGCCCGGAAAGGCGTGCTGGTGGCGGTGAACTGCGCCGCGTTGCCGGCGGAGCTGGTGGAGAGTGAGCTGTTCGGGCACGAGCGGGGCGCGTTCACGGGTGCGCACACCCTGCGGAAGGGGGCCTTCGAGACCGCGGCGGGTGGCACCTTGTTTCTCGATGAGGTGGGGGAGCTGCCGCTCCCCGCGCAGGCCAAGCTGTTGCGAGTCCTCGAGCAGCGCGAGATCACGCGGGTGGGTGGCAACCGGACCATTCCCGTGGATGCCCGGGTGGTGGCCGCAACGAACCGGCAGCTCGAGCAGGAGGTCCAGGCCGGCCGGTTCCGGCTCGACCTTTATTACCGGCTCTGCGTGCATGTCGTCCGGGTGCCGGCGTTGGCGGAGCGCCGCACGGACATTCCGGCGCTCGTGGAGCACCTGATTGGCGTCGTGGGATCGCGGTTCGGGATGCGGCGCAAGCCCGTCGAGCCGGAGGTGGTGGAGGTCCTGACCCGGGCCGACTGGTCTCGAAACAACGTACGGGAATTGAAGAACGTAGTGGAGCGCATGCTCATCGCGGCGGATGGTGAGGTGCTGGGCGTCGGGGACATTCCGCGGGAGGTGCGGGAGGCTCCGGCATCTGAAACGGGCGCGATGGCGGGAACGTTCCGGGACCTGAGGGCGCAGGCGGAGAAGCGCATCTTGTTGACGGCCCTGGACCGCAATGCCTGGCATATCACCCGGACGGCGAGGGAGCTGGGTTTGGCGGACCACGCCAGTTTGCTCAAGATCCTGCGACGGCACGGGATTAGACGGGTAGGCGCGAGAAACTAGACGAAACTACTAGACGCACAGACGCGCAGATGGGGAACGGTGATCGGGGTTGCAGAAGATGCTCTGCCGCCCGACGCCTGTAACCCATCTGTGCGTCTAGGTTTTCGCGTCTGTGCGTCTAGCAGTAGATTCTCGGTTCATGCTGTCTCCTCTGATGCTCGCATTCGCGACCTTCGTGCCGGCTCCCCCCCAGACTCCTGTTGATCCCTCTCTGGCTGCGTACATCGCCTCGATCCGTGCCATCGACAACCACGCGCATCCGATGCGTCCGGTGGCGGCCGGTGCGCCGGCCGACTCCGAGTACGATGCCTTGCCGCTCGGCGGGATCCCTCCCTTCGCGCTCCCCTGGCGGCTCACCCTGGAGGCACCGGTTTGGGGACAGGCGGCTCGCGCACTGCGCGGCGTAAGTGACCCGGCCCAGGCCCTCGATCGGGCTGGGATCGACCTCGAGTTTGCGAACCGGATCGCGATGGGGCCCGGACTGTGGAAGGACCGGTTCCGGTGGGTGCCGTTCGACGACCCGTTGATTTTCCCGCTCGACAACCGGATGGCCGGCCAGACGCCCGACACGCGGGCGTTGTATCCCCTCGAAACCGCTTTGCTCAAGCGGTACCTCGCCGATCTCGATTCAACCATCGTCATCCCTCCGACCCTGGCCGAGTTCGAGCGGGATGTGTTGATCCCGACCTTGCGCCGCCAGCACGACGCGGGAGCTCCCGCAATCAAGTTCGAAGTCGCCTATCTCCGGGCCTTCGACTTCGCGACCCCGGACCCAGCCCGTGCGGCGGCGATCTACGCGCGTTACGCGGCTGGGGGCACTCCGTCAGCTGATGAGGTGAAGGTCCTTTCGGACGCGCTCTTTCGGGATGCGGCCCGAGAGGCGGGGAAGCTGGGGATGGCGGTGCACCTACACGCCCTGGAGTTCTTCGGCGGCTACTACGAGGCCGAGGGGGCGCGACCAGGCCTGCTCGAGCCCGTGTTCAATGATTCGACCCTGCGGGGCACCAACTTCGTGCTCATCCATGGGGGCTGGCCCCACGTCGGGGAGACCGAGGCGATGCTCGCCAAGCCCAACGTCTATGCCGACATCTCGATGATGGACCTGGTGCTCGCCCCTGAGGAGCTGGCGTCGGTCCTGCGGGGTTGGCTCCTGCGCTGGCCCGACAAGATTCTCTTCGGCAGTGACGCGTTCGATGGAGGTCCCCAGCAGACCTGGATGATGGGCGCCTGGGTGGCCTCGGCCACCGCGCGCCGGGCGCTGGGTATGGCGCTGACGGCGATGGTCCGTGACGGAGACATCACCATGGTCCAGGCTCGCGCGCTGGCGAAGAAGGTCCTCCGCGACAACGCCGTCGCGCTCTATCATCTGCAGTAGTGTTCGCCAGGACACTCCTTCTTGTTGGCCTTCGTGTTCCCGCGAACACGATCCAGAATCCGAACATCCCCTAAGTGCAGTAGCTGACACCTGATACCTGACCCCTGACACCTGGCACCCCGTCTGCCTCCAGTAACGGCAACCCCGTCCTGGAGGACGCATGTATCGCTTCACGCTCGCCGAGGGCTTCGAGCCTTCGCAAACCCGTCGCGCGGTCGGCATCGCGCTGGTCGTGCTGGCCATGGGCGCCGCGGCGCTCGCCGTCGGCTGTGGTCACAAGTCGACCGATACCACCACCGCCACGCTGCCGACCACGACCAAGGCCACACCCACCGGCCCCGCCGTTCCGGTGACGCCGCCGGCTCCGGCGCCGCCGACCGTCAGCCACTACAAGCTGGCCGTGAACGCCTGGCGGAGCGGTGACCGGGATGGCGCGGTGACGGAATTCCGCGCAGCCATTGCCGAGGATTCCAGCAAGCTGCCGCCGCGGCTCAACCTTTCCCGGGTGCTGATCGAGCAGGGCAAGGCGAAGGAGGCGGTCGACGAGATCCAGCAGGTGATCGCCCTCGATTCCACTTCCGGCTCGGCGTACCGCCTGCTCGGCCGGGCCCACGATTTCCAGGGGCAGACGGATTCCGCGGTGGCCGACTACCGGCGTGCCATCGTGCTGAACGATCAGGACGGCTGGTCCATGAACAACCTCGGGCTGGTACAGATCGAGCGGGGGGAATACGACGAAGCCCTGAAGACGTTGTCCCGCGCCGTGGAGCTGTCGAGCTCGGCCACGTTCCGGAACAGTCTGGGGCTGGCGCTCGAGAAGACCGGTCACTACACGGCGGCGACCGAAGCCTTCAAGTCGGCGCTATCGGCCGATTCGGGATACACCAAGGCACAGACGAACCTGACCCGGCTGGGTGCCTTGACCGAGGCTCCGGGGACGCCGGCGGTGGACCTCGCCGCACAGGCGCTCGCGTTCATGCAGGAAATCGAGTCGTGGAGGACACCTAAGAACTGAAGGCGTAGCGAGTTGACATGGGGGGCAGTGGCGCCTGCGCCATTGCCCCCCCGGTTCATTTGTTTAGGTTTCCCCTCCCTTGTAGCGCGACCATTCTTCTTAGTAGTGGGGCATTGCAATGAAGGCGACCGACATCCGCCGCGGGCACGTGATCATGATGGACGGCAACCCGTGCCGCGTGGAGGAGTTTACCCACCGCACTCCCGGCAACCTCCGTGCGTTCGTGCAGCTCCGTCTGCGCAACCTGAATTCGGGTAACACGTTCGATACGCGCGTCTCAGCCACCGACTTCCTGGACGAGGTTCGTCTGGACCAGAAGGAGTTCCAGGTGCTCTACCGCGACCAGAGCGGGGTGCACGTCATGGACGCGGAGACCTACGATCAGTACACGCTCGACGAAGGCGCGGTGGGCGACCAGGGTGACTGGTTGCAGCCTGAAATGCGCTTCCAGGCCGAGTGGCTGGACGGGAAGCCGATCGGGATCAAGCTGCCCGCGGTGATGGAGCTGGACGTGGTCGAGACCTCGCCGGTCATGAAGTCGGCGACCAAGACGGCCTCGAGCAAGCCGGCCAAACTGTCCAACGGGGTCACCATTCAGGTGCCCGAGTTCATCTCCACCGGCGACCGTCTTCGGGTGGATCCCCGGGAGGGGAAGTACCTGGAGCGAGCGAAGTAGCACCTGACGACTCTTGGACGACAACGATCGGCGCCCCCCTTCCGTAACGAGGGGGGCGCCGCAGTTTTGGGGGTCCCTTCCCTTTCCACATCAGGAGACGTCAATGCACCGCCCGGGTGTCCTTCCCGTACTCATGCTCGCCGGCCTCGTGAGTCTGGCGACCCCCCTCGCCGCGCAGGCCAAGCCGAACCGCAAGCCGGCGGCAGCGGATGCCACCGCGACGGCTGCGGCGGGCGTCCCGGCGGCCTCGCCGGCCGATTCACTCAACACGATCCGGTTCCGCAACCTTGGCCCTTCGGTGGCGGGCGGGCGGGTGGCCTCGGTGACGGGGATTCCCGGTCAGCCCCTGACGTACTACGTGGGAGCGGCGGCGGGTGGCGTGTGGAAGACCACCGATGGCGGGAACACCTGGGACGCCATCTTCAAGGATCAGCCGGTCGCGTCGATCGGCGCCGTGGCGCTCGCTCCGTCCAATCCCAATCTGGTCTGGGTAGGAACGGGTGAGGCGGCGATCCGGAACGATGTGGTCAACGGGCATGGCGTCTACTTCTCGCCCGACGCCGGGCACAGCTGGCACTTCATGGGCCTCGCGGACGTGGGGCAGATCTCGAAGATCATCGTCGACCCGGCGGACCCGGACGTGGTCCTGGTGGCGGCACTGGGTCACGCCTGGAGCCCCAACGCCGGTCGCGGGATTTTCCGCACGACGGACGGCGGCAAGACCTGGCAGAAGACCCTCTTCGTCAACGACACCACCGGCGCCTCGGATCTGATCATGGACCCCGGTAACCCGCGAGTCTACTTCGCCGGCCTGTGGCAGTTCGTCCGGCACCCTTGGGAGCTGGTCTCGGGGGGCGCGGGATCGGGGATCTACCGCTCGACCGACGGAGGCGTGACCTGGCAGCGGCTCTCTGAGGGACTGCCGCGCGGCATCTACGGACGCATCGCCCTCGGGATCGGGGCGTCCGATCCGAATCACATCTACGCGCTGGTGGAAGCGAAGACGGGCATGCTCTGGGAATCGCACGATCTGGGGGATCACTGGTCCTCGGTGTCCGACAACCATGCCCTGGACGTCCGTCCCTTCTACTTCTCGCAGATGGCGGTGTCGCCCTCGGACGACCGGAAGCTCTACTTCGCGTCGTACGAGCTGCTCGAGTCCGATGACGGCGGCAAGACGGCCCACGCGATCGACCGCAGCGTCCATGTCGATCACCACGCGCTCTGGATCGATCCCACCAATGCTGACCGCATCGTGCAGGGGAATGACGGGGGCGCGTACGCGACCACCGACGGCGGGAAGACCTGGAACTGGTTCAACAACCTGCCCATCGAGCAGTTCTACATGGTCGCCGCGAACAGTGCCGATCCGTACCTGCTCTGCGGCGGTCTCCAGGACAACAACGCCTGGTGTGGGCCCTCGGGGGCGAGTGACGGCGCGCAATGGTTCACGGCCACCGGCGGCGACGGCGAATACGCGGTGCCGGCGCCGAGCGACTCGACCATCCTGTATGTAGACTCGCAGAACGGGTCCATCTCGCGGGTGAACCTCAAGACCGGCGAACAGCGGGGCATCAGGCCGTACCAGCCGGGTGTGGAGGAGACCAAGCCGGCGGACCTGACCTACCGGTTCAACTGGACCTCCCCCATCGAGGTCTCGGCCACGAACGCCGACGAGGTGTTCATCGGGGCCAACGTCGTCTTCAAGAGCACGGATGGTGGTCAGCACTGGGCACCGATCAGCCCCGACCTGACCCGGAACGACAAGACCAAGCAGGTCAACTCGGGCGGGCCCATCGAGTACGACATCTCGGGCGCCGAGACCTACAACACGATTCTGACGGTGAATGTGGCGCCGAGCGACACCAACGTGATCTGGGTGGGGACCGACGACGGGCTGGTGCAGGTGACGAGGGATGGTGGGAAGACCTGGACCAACGTGGGCGGACACTTCCCCGGTCTCACGGCCGATCAGGAAGGCCGGGTCTATCAGGTGGGAATCTCGCCCTTCGATGCCGGCGCCGCCTACGTGACGTACGACCGGCACGAGTTCGACGACAATCGC
>Ga0070709_10000600_pt1 | contig 21074 bp, 20 predicted proteins | sample LARL51metaG_FD_65449 | JGI IMG/M metagenome (GOLD analysis project Ga0070709, IMG submission 65449) | Corn, switchgrass and miscanthus rhizosphere microbial communities from Kellogg Biological Station, Michigan, USA - LAR L5-1 metaG | ecosystem: Host-associated > Plants > Roots > Rhizosphere ... | reverse complement strand
TGGCGGGCCAGCTCCATGCTCAGCGCCCGGGTCATGCCGACGACGCCGGCCTTGGCGGCGCTGTAGTTGGCCTGCCCGGGGTTGCCCAGGTAGGCGCGCGAGCTGATGTTGACGATGCGCCCCCAGCCGCGGCTGCGCAGGTGCGGCAGCGCGGCGCGGGCGCAGACGAAGTAGCCGCGCAGGTCGATGTCGAGCACGGTGTCCCAGTCCTCGTCGCTCATCGTCTCCAGACGGCCGTCGCGGACCACGCCCGCGTTGTTGACGAGGATGTCGAGAACTCCGCCGAGCTCCTCGGCGGCGCGCCGCATGGCGGCCTCGACGGAGGCGGCCTCGCGCACGTCCGCCTGCACGGCCACCGCCTCGCCCCCGGCGTCGCGGAGCTGGGCGGCCGCCTCCTCGGCGGCGGGCAGGTCGACGTCGGCCACGGCCACCCCGGCGCCCTCGGCGGCGAGGCGCCCGGCGATGGCCCGGCCCAGGCCGCGGGCCGACCCGGTGACGAAGGCGGCGTGGCCGGCCAGGCGGCCGGGGACGGGGGTGGGAAGGGGGGCTTCCGCAGTCATGGCGGGGGACGGTAGCAGCCCGGCACGAGCACCCGGCAAGGTGCCGTTTGACGTGGCGGGACAATCCGTTTAGGCTTCCCTCCGCGCCGGGCGGACGGCGTTCCGAGGGGTTTGCGTCCAGAGGCCGGTACACACGTGGCCGGCCGAGCCCCCGGTTGGAGGGAAGGCGTTCCTGCCCGGCTGCACCCGCCGCAGCCGGGCGGGGCGCCGCCGTCGAGGCTCCACGGAACCTCGACCCGGCTCGGTATGGTGCAGGCGCGCCCGATGAAGGTCCTCGTCCTCGCACCCTTCGACCCCGCCGAGCTGTCGCGGCTCCGAGCCGGCCACGAGGTCGTCTACGAGTCCTGGATCGACCTGCGTCGCATGCTCTCGCCCGACGACCTGGCCGTGCGGCTGCGCGAGGACGGCTTCGAGGCGGCGGTGGTGGAGGCGGAGTTCGTCACCCGCGACGTCATCGAGGCGGTGCCCGGGCTGCGCGTGGTCGCCTCGGCACGGGGCAAGCCGGTCAACGTCGACCTGGCGGCCGCGACGGAGCACGGCGTGGTGGTGCTGGAGACGCCGGGGCGCAACGCCGAGTCGGTCGCGGACCTCTGCATGGCCATGATCCTCGACCGCCTGCGCCACGTCTCCGCGGCGGCGGAGGCGGTGCGGCGCGGGGAGTGGAGCTTCGGGCTCGACGAGGACGCGCTGGTGCCGTACATCCGCTTTCGCGGCGTCGAGCTGGGCGGGCGCACGCTGGCGCTGCTCGGCTTCGGCGCGGTGGCGCGGGCGCTGGCCCGGCGCGCGCTGGCCTTCGGCATGCGGGTGGTGGCCTACGACCCGTACTGCGCGGACGAGGTGTTCGCGGAGGCTGGTGTTGCGCGCGCGGGTTCTCTCGACGACCTGCTGCGCTCTGCCGACGTGCTCAGCGTGCACGTCGAGAAGACCGCGGAGACGGTCGGCATGCTCTCCGCGCAGATGCTGCGCCTGCTGCCGCGGGGCGCGGTGTTCGTCAACACGGCGCGGGCGCAGGTGGCCGACCAGGATGCGCTGGTGGCCATGCTGCGCGACGGGCACCTCTCCGCGGTGGCGCTCGACGTGTTCAGCCCGGAGCCGGTGCCCTCGTCGCATCCCATCCTGGGAGAGCCCGGCGCGCTGCTGCTGCCGCACATCGGCGGGGCCACCGTCGACGCGGTGCGCCGCCACTCGGTCATGATCCGCGAGGACTTCGAGCGCCTGGCGCGCGGCGAGAGGCCGCTGCGCTGCGCCAACCCGGCGGTCCTCGACTCCCTGTTGCTGCGCTGATGCCGCGCCTGCTGGTCGTCGACCTCGGCGGCAGCTCCATGCGCGCCGCAGTTGTGGACGGAGATGGCGGCAACATCCTGGCCCGCGCCGCGCGCAGCGTGCAGCACGTCCTCGACGCGCCGCCGCTGGGACGCAGCTACGACGCCGGCGCGCTGTGGGAGGCGGCCTGCGCTGCCGTTCGCGAAGCGCTGCTGCGCGCGGGGGGCGAGCCGCCGGCAGCGGTGGCGGCGACGGGACAGCGCATCGGCTGTGTCGCGCTGGGGCCCGGCGATGTGCCCCTCTACGTGGGGCCCAATCTCGACACGCGCGGGGCGGCGACGGGCTGGGCGGTGGCCGAGGCGGGCGGCGAGGATCTCTACCCGCGCACGGGGCGCTCGCTGGCCATGCTCTACGCGCCGGCGCGGCTGGTCTGGTTCCGGCAGGAGCGGCCCGAGGTCTTCGAGCGCATCCGCCGCGTGATGGGATTGGGCGACTGGCTGGCGCTGAAGCTCTGCGGCGAGGCCGCCTGCGAGCCGGGCACCGCGGCGGACCTGCTCGCCCTCGACGTGCGTGAGGGTGCCTACTGGCCGGAGCTGTGGTCGCGCTGCGGCCTCGACCCGGAGTGGCTGCCGCCGCTGCGGCGGGCGGGGGAGGGGCTCGGCGCGGTGACGGAGGAGGCCGCTGCGGTGACCGGCATTCCCGCGGGCACGCCGGTGGCGGTGACCGCACCCGATTCCGCGGCGGCGATGCTCGGCGCAGGCGCGGAGCGGCCGGGGACCACGTTGGTGCTGGCGGGCTCGACCATGCCGGTGCTGGCGGCCACCGAGCGCGTGTGTGAGCCGGACGGCGTGGTCTGGGTGGGGCCGCACCCGGCGGGGGAGCGGGGGGTGGTGGAAAGCAACGCCGGCCCGACCGGGTTCGGCTGGGCCTGGACGGCGGAGCGGCTGGTGGGGCAAGTGTCGCGGCTGGAGGGGGACGCGGCCTTTGCGCACGCGGAGCGGCTGGCGGCGGCTGCTGCTGCCGGGGCGTCGGACACACTTGCCTACGGAGCAGGCGCGTCGGTGATGAACGCGACGCGGCCGGCGACCTTCCTGGCGCAGACGCGCGCGCTGTTCTGGCCGACGGATGTGCTGCATCCCGAGGTCGGCGCGCCGCAGGTGCTGCGCGCCGCGTTGGAGTCGGTGGCGCACAGCGCGCGTGCCAATGCGGAGCAGGTCGAGGCGCTGGCGGGCGGCGGCGACGGCAGCGGCAGCGGTGACGACCGCGGCGGCTCCGGAGAAGGCGCGCCGCGCCTGGTCGTCGCGGGCGGCATGGCCCGCAGCCGGTTGCTGCTGCGCATCGTCGCCTCGCTGACCGCGCGACCGGTGCACACGCCGCGCGTCCTCGACGCCACCGTCATCGGCGCCGCCGCCTGCGCCTCGGTCGCCGCCGGGCTGCACGCGGACCTCGACGCCGCCGCGGCGGCGCTCGCCCACGTGGACGTCGCGGCGCAGCCGGAGCCGGAGCTGGTGCCCGTGTACGCCGAGGCGCACCGTCGCTGGCGCTCGCTCTATGCTCGCATCGAATCACTGTGACAGGAGACCACTCTTGGCTTACGAACAGCTGAAAGAGGAGGTCATCGCCGCCTGCCGCGAGCTGGTGCGCCTGGGGCTCACCGCGGGCACCTCGGGCAACGCCAGCGTGCGCGTCCCCGGCGAGCCGCGCATCGTCGCCTCACCGAGCAGCGTGCCCTACGACACCATGCAGGTCGACGACGTCTGCGTGGTCGACCTGGACACTGGAGATCAGGTCGAAGGTGACCGCAACCCGACGAGCGAGCTGCTCATGCACCTCGCCGTCCACCGCGCCCGCGGCGGCGACGTCGGCGCGGTGATCCACGCGCACACCGTGCACACCACCGCGCTCTCGCTGCTCGGCCGCGGCGTCCCCCCGGTGATGGACGAGCAGGTCCAGCTGCTCGGCGGCGAGATCGCCCTCTGCCCGCACATGCTGCCGGGCAGCGAGGCGCTGGCCGCCGCCGTGGTCGAGCACCTCGGCGACCGCCGCGCCGTCATCCTGCAGCACCACGGCATGCTGGGCTGCGGCCGCGATGCGCGCCAGGCGGTGATGGTCTGCGAGGCGGCCGACCGGCTCGCCCGCATCTACCTGCTCGCCGTGCAGGCCGGTGCGGGCGAGCCCGCCGTGCTGCCCGAGGAGGCGCAAAAGCTCGAGCGCATGTACTACGACATGCAGACCGGCCGCGCCAAACCTCTCTTCAGATTGTGAATTCCCGCGCCGTAGGCGACTTCATGTCGCCGGAGGCGCGCACCGCTCACCCTCGCGAAAATTGCCGATTTTCGCGAGCTGTTACTGAAGGATTGTCTGGAGCTTCATGGCCAGGCCCATGTCGCCCTTGATCTTGATCTTGCCGCTCATGAACGCCATGGTGGGGTCGAGCTTGCCGGTCACCATGTCCACCATGTCCGCCGCCGCCATGCTGATGGTGATGTTGGGATCGTCGACCGCGCCCGGACCGGCGTCGCCCTTGCCGTCCTTGAAGACGATGTGGTACTGGCCGCCCTCGTCGCCGCTGAGGTCGAACTGGTAGGCCGCGTTGCTGCCCGAGGCCTTCGACGGATCGGCCTGGAGGCGGTTGTTGATCTCCGTGAAGATGTCGGCTGGGGTCGGCAAGGGGGAACCTCCTGGGGAGCCTGGGGTCGCGCGGCCGCCGGGGAACGCCCGCCGCCGGCCGAGAGTGTAGTGGCTGGCTCCCTGCCGCCGCCCGCGGGCTCAGCGCACCCGCAGCACGATCTTGCCGAGGTGGCCGCCGGCCTCCATGGCCCGGTGCGCCTCCACCACCTGCTCCAGCGGCAGGACCCGGTCGACCAGCGGCCGCAGCGAGCCGTCGGCGAAGCCCGGCAGCGCCTCGGTGGCGAAGCGGCGCACGATCTCGCCCTTCTGCTCGACGGGACGGTTGCGCAGGATGGTGCCCTGCACGGTGAGCCGGTTGGAGAGCAGCGTGTTGAGGTCAATCTCGGCACGAATCCCGCCCTGCATGCCGATGATCACCAGCCGCCCGTCGCGTGCCAGCGCGCGCAGGTTGCGCTCCAGGTAGGCGGCGCCCATGACGTCGAGGATGACGTCCGCGCCGCGCCCGTCCGTCAGCGCGCGCGTGCGCTCGACGAAGTCCTCGGCGTGATGGTCGATGGCCTCGTGCGCGCCCAGCTCGCGGCAGAAGGCCACCCGCTCGGGCGACCCCGCGGTGGCCAGCACGCGCGCCCCCGCCCGCCGGGCGACCTGGATGGCCGCGGTGCCCACCCCGCCGGTGCCGCCGTGGATGAGCACCGTCTCGCCGGCTCGCATGCGGCCGCGCGTGACCAGGTTGTCGTGCGCGGTGATGAACGCCTCGGGCACCGCGCCGGCGACGACCAGGTCCATGCCCTCGGGCGCGGGCATCACCTGCACCGCGGGCACCGCGACCTTCTCCGCGTAGCCGCCCCCGGCCAGCAGCGCGCAGACGCGGTCGCCGGGCTTCCAGGTGTCGACGCCTTCGCCCAGCGCCTCGACCTCACCGGCCGCCTCGAGTCCGAGGATGGCCGAGGCGCCGGGCGGGGGAGGGTAGAAGCCGCGGCGCTGCAGCAGGTCGGCGCGGTTGAGCGCCGTGCTGTGCACGCGGAGCAGCACCTCGCCGGGCCCGGGTTCGGGGTCGGGCGCCTCGGCGAGCCGCAGCACCTCGGGATCGCCGGGCTCGTCGTAGACGACGGCACGCATCGTTGGCACCTCCTCGGGCGGGAAGGATGCCACCAGGTGAGGGCGGCCTGGCGGGGGCAGGTGCGGACCCGACCGGGTGGTTTGGCAGAATGTGACGCAAGTTTCTTGCATTACTGCCATTGACACCGCCGTACACTATGCAGCAAATTATGCCGCATGAAACGCCGCACCACTGCATTGCGCCGGCCCAGCGTCCCCCTCCCCGCTGAGCTCATGCAGGCTATCCACGAGAGACCCGACGAGCTCGACTTCGACCCTGGGACGTCGGACTCCAGCCGACTGCGCATCCTGCTCGAGGAAGGCTACGAAGCGCGGCGCGAGCGCGTGCGGCGTGCCCAGCGCGCCGTCTCGTACCGGCGCTGGGCGGAGGACGCCGAGGCCGCGGAGGCTCCCGCGGAGGTCCTGGCGGATACGCGCCGGGCGGGCGGAGTGCTCGGAGCTCTCGGCCGCCGCCCCACCGCCGAGACCTGAGCCGCACCGGCGACGACGCGCGTTCCATGCCCGTCCAGCGAGGCGTCCTCTACGGTGCGCCAAACGATCCTGACGTCGCCGCCTGGCTCGTCCTCACCAACGACGACTGGAACACCCACCTCCGATACATCGGCGCCGTCCCGCTCGCGAACCCCGCCGCGCTCGACGACGTACCTCCGCATTCCCCCGCCGTGGTACTCGACGGCATGGGGCACCACGCCGTCACCGCCGCGCTGACGTCGATCGATCGCGACGACGACCTGGGCTCCTCGTTGGGCGCGGCGACCGACGATGAGTTGAGACACGTCGAGGCAGCGCTCATCGACCTGCTCGACCTGCGTCCGCTGCTGCGCACGCCGGCCAGGGCGCTGCCGCTCGCACCCGGGCCGCTCTCGCCGATGTGGGGCGACATCTACTTCGGGCCACCTCGTGGCGAGAGGGGCGCCGAGGAGCACAAGCGCTACGTCGTCGTGTCCAACAACCAGTGGAACGTGGCCATGCCGCAGGTGGTGTGCGTCAGGACGACCACGTCAGCGTGCCGCGGAGGTCCGGGATTTCCTGAGATCCAAGGTGGACGCGCCCGTGCCTGTTGTGGCCAGACAACGGCAATACGCACCGCCGGTCTCGACCTGCGCCGGCGTCCCGTGCCGAGTCGCCTCGGCCTGCAGGACATGGTGGCGATCGCGCGCGACATCGTCGACACCTACGAGCTGCGCCTGTAGACCTCGCGAGTCAGACGGATGCGACGGGCTGCAGGGCGTCGGCGAGCTGGGCGAGGGTGGCCTCTCGGGCGCGGCGCAGGGCCTCGGCCTCCTCGACGGTGACGGCGCGCAGGCGGAGGGGGTCGCCGGGCCGGAGGCGGGCGAGGCGGGGGAGGTCGGCGGAGGCGACGGTGGCCACCTTGGGGTAGCCGCCGGTGGTGCCGCGGTCGGCGAGCAGGACGATGGGGGTGCCGCCGCCGGGCACCTGGATGGAGCCGGGGGCGCAGCCGTCGGAGATGACCTCGGCCGCGCCGCGGTGGCGCAGGCGGGCGCCGTCGAGGCGCAGGCCGACGCGGTCGGAGCGCGGCGAGATGCGCAGCTCGGCGGCGAGGAGTTGATCGAGCTCGACGGCGTCGTCCTGCGGCCCGGGTACGGCGCGGATGGGCGCACCTGCGCCCGCGTCCGCGGTGAGGCCGGCGTCGCGCACGGTGGCGGCGTCGAGGCTGACGTCGGGGTGGTGGCCCGCGTAGGCGCGCTGCAGCGGCAGCTCGTCGCCGGGGCGCAGGGCGCGGCCGTGCAGGCCGCCGAAGCCGCCGCGCAGGTAGGTGGAGCGGCTGCCCAGCACGGGCGCGATGTCGACGCCGCCCTCGACCGCGACGACACACCGCAGTCCGTCGAGCACGCGCCCGACGCGCAGGCGCTCGCCTTCGCCGAGCACCATGCTCCGCCACGACGTGCAGTGCACCTCGGTGCCGTTGCGCGCGATGCGCGTCAGCTCGCAATCACCCGCGACGGCGATGCGCGCGCTCGGTGCGCGCACTTCGAGCAGCGGTCCGCTGTGGGTGACCTCGAGCGCCGCGGCGCCGGAGGGATTGCCGCAGAGCAGGTTGGCGACGCGCAGCAGCTCCGCGTCGAGGGCGCCGCAGACGGGCACGCCGAGGCGCTGGTGCTCGCGGCGGCCCGCGTCCTGCACGGTGGTGAGCAGGCCGGGGTCGACAACGCGCACGGCAGGGCCGTTCGATGCCCGTGAGTTTGTGCCGTGATCGGCGGATTCTCGGTCGCCGGCGAGGCTGTCGACGGCGACGAAGCGCACCACGTCACCCGGCGCCATCAGCGCGGGTGGGCTGCGCAGGGGATCGAAGAGCCGCGCGTCGGTGCGGCCGATGACGTTCCACCCGCCCGGCCCTGCCACCGGGTACACGCAGGACATGCGGGCCACCACCGCCACCGAGCCGGCCGGCACCGCGTCGCGCGGGTCCTGGCGGCGCGGCGTCTCCAGGCGCGGGTCGAGGCCGAGCAGGTAGGGGAGGCCGGGCAGGTTGCCGAGCATGGCCACGCGGTACTCGCCGCCGCTGTGCAGCCGTGACACCTCGGAGGCGTCGAGGCCGCAGGCGCGCGCCACCTCGGCCATGTCCTCACCGCCGTAGCGCACCGCGATGGAGTGCTCGCGCGGCGCTGCGTTCGCGGTGTGCGGCGGCTCGTGGGCGAGGAGCGCCTCGACGTCGCCGCGGAGGCGGCGGTGGCTGGTGCGCAGCGGGTCGTACTCGACGAGCACCGAGCGCAGCGCGGGCAGCACCGCGACCACGCCCGCGGGGGGCGCGGCGGCGAGACGCGCGTCGAGGGCGAGCACCGCGGCGCTCACCGCCTCGGACACCTCGTCGCCCAGCTCGACGAGCAGGGCGCTGTCGGCGGCGGCGAGGAAGCGTGGGAGCACGGGGGTGCATTGTCCCGCGCGCCGGCGCGCGCCGTGGGCGCCCGCCCGTGCCAGTGATCGCCGCCGGTCGCCTGGGCCTATCATCGCAGCGTGCGACGCGTCGACCTCAACTGCGACGCCGGTGAGGGCTTCGGCCCCTGGCGCATGGGCGACGACGAGGCGCTCCTCGACGTGGTCACCACGGTCAACATCGCCTGCGGCTTCCACGCCGGCGACCCCCTGATCATGGCCCGCACCGTGCGCCTGGCGCGCGACCGCGGCGTCGGAGTTGGTGCCCATCCCGGCCCGAACGACCTGTGGGGCTTCGGCCGCCGCGGCGTCAGGGGCGAGCCGCCGGAGGACCTGGCCACCATGGTTGCCTACCAGGTCGGCGCGCTCCGGGCGGTGGCCGCGCAGGAGGGCGCGCGGGTCACCTCGGTGAAGCTGCACGGCGCGCTGAGCAACCTCGCGGCCGTCGACGCGCAGCTCGCCAACGCGGTGGCCCGCACGCTGCGTGCGGTGGCGCCGGACCTCGTCTGGCTGGTTCCCGCGGGCAGTGCCATGGTGCAGGCCGCAGAGAGCGAAGGACTGCGCATCGCCTCCGAGGTCTTCGCCGATCGCGCCTACGACGCGCAGGGCAACCTGGTGCCGCGCTCGCGCCCCGGCGCCGTGATCGACGACCCGCGAACCTGCGCCGAGCGTGCCGTGCGCATGGTGCTCGACGGCGCCATCGAGTCGATCGAGGGCGCACCGGTGCGGCTGCGGGCCGACACCGTCTGCGTGCACGGCGACACGCCCGGCGCGGTCGAGGCGGCGCGCGCCGTGCGGGCCGCGCTGGAGGCCGCGGGCGTCGAGGTGGCCCCATTGGCGGCGGCCGGCTGAGAGGTCGCTGAGAAGCGCAACGGCGGCGCCTCGGCCTCGCCCTTTTCTCAGCCGCCGTCCCCAGACTCCCGGCCAATGGCTGCGGCGTCCCCGTCCCTCCGCCTCTCCCGCCGCGCGGTGCTCGGCCTCGCCGCGGGCGGCGCGCTCGGCGCCGCCGGACTGCGCCTCACCGGCCTGCACCTCGGCGGCGACGGCAGCCCCAACACCGCCGCCGTCTCCGCCGCCGGTCCCTCCGGCGCCTGGGCCAGCCCGCTCGGCGATCCGCGCGCGCTCGCTGCCCACCTGCTGCGCCGCGCCGGCTTCGGCTACGACGAGGCGATGCTCGACGCCGCCGCCAAGCTCTCCTATGACGACCTCGTCGACCAGCTCGTCTCCCAGAAGCCGGAGCAGCCGCCCGCGCTGTCCCTCGCGCAGCAAGCCAACTACCGCGCCGTCTCGCAGTGGTGGTACGCGCACATGGCCACCACCACCGCGCAGTTCCCCGAGCGGATGCTGCTGTTCTGGCACGGCCACTTCACCAGCGACTTCCGCAAGGCGGCGCGCCTGCCCTTCGTGTACCAGCAGAACCAGCTCTACCGCCGGCTCGGCACCGGCGACCTGCGCACCCTGCTCACCGCGGTCACCTACGACCCGCTGATGATCCGCTACCTCGACCTCGACAAGAGCACCGCCGCGGCGCCCAACGAGAACTTCGCGCGCGAGGTGATGGAGCTGTACACGCTCGGCGTCGGCCACTACACCGAGCAGGACGTGCGCGAGGGCGCCCGCGCGCTGAGCGGCATCCACGCGGTTCTGGTCGACTCCGGCGGCAACCGGATGGCCCCGCCCCGGCGCAGCAAGGGCGAGACCGCGCAGGCGTACTACGCGCAGCTCCAGGCGCTCGTCGACCAGGGCGCGCGCTTCGAGGGCCGCCTGCTGCCCCGCCAGCACGACCAGGGCAGCAAGACCTACCTCGGCCGCACCGGCAACCTCGGTCCCGAGGAGGTGATCGACACCATCCTGGCCCAGGACACCTGCGCTCCCTTCGTCACCGCCAAGGCGCTCACGTCCTTCTGCACGCCAGCGCCGTCCAGCGACCAGGTCACCCGCATCGCCCGGCAGTTCCGCGACTCGAAGTACAGCATCGCCACCCTGATGCGGGCCATCTTCCGCAGCGACGAGTTCAAGGGCCCCGCCGGCTATCGCTCGCTGGTGCGCTCGCCCGCCGACTACGCGGTCGCCCTCATGCGCGCCACCGGGCGCAACCAGCTTGCCCGCCAGGCGGTGGTCGCCGGCGCGGGCATGGACCAGGTTCTCTACGACCCGCCCACCGTGGCCGGCTGGCCGGTCAACGGTGGCTGGCTGTCCTCCAGCGCCATGCTGGCCCGGGTCAACTTCGCCGAGACGGCCCTCGCACCGGCGCAGGCCGCGGCATTGCCCGACGCCCACCGGGCGGTGCAGACCCAGCTCGACGGCGTGCTCAGCCCCTCCACCGCGGCCGTGCTGGCGGCCGCACATACCGACACGGACCGCTGGTACGCGCTGCTGGCCAGCCCCGAGTTCCAGCTCAAGTAGGCAGAAACACAACGATGCTCACCCGGCGCGACTTCCTGGCCAGCGGCCTGCTGGCCACCTCCGCGGGACTGGCGGTGTCGCCCGTGCTGGCCAGGGGTGTGCTGGCCGCCGCCAACGACGGCATCCACAACGACCGCGTGCTGGTCATCCTCCAGCTCGGCGGCGGCAACGACGGCCTCAACACCGTGGTGCCCTACGCCGACGCCTCGTACCACGACGCGCGCCCGTCGCTGGGAGTGACCGCCGACAAGGTGCTGCGCCTCGACGACCACACCGGGCTCAACCCGGCGCTGCCGGGCATCAAGGCGCTCTACGACGCCGGCCGCGTGGCCATCGTGCAGGGCACCGGCTACGACAACCCGACCTACTCGCACTTCGAGGCGCTGCACGTCTGGGAGCACGCCGACCCCACCCGGCGCGCCGTCGACGGCTGGCTGGGCGCGCTGCTGGCCAAGCAGCTCGACTCGCAGGGACACCCGCTGGCCGGCTGCGCGCTGGGGCAGGCGAGCACGCCGTCGGAGCTGCGCGCCACCGGTGCGGTGGTCAGCGTCATCGACTCGGTGCAGTCCTACGAGGTGCAGGGCGGAGTTGCGCGCCAGGCCGCCGCGCCCGGGCTCTACCGGCGCACGCCCGGCATCTACGGCGCGCTCTTCGACCAGGCGCTGGCCACCGCGGAGTCCGGCATCGCCGCACTGAAGAGCTCGGCGTCGTACACGCCGGCGGTGCAGTACACGGATGGCAAGACGGTGTACGGCTCCAAGGACAGCGTCGCGTCCTCCCTGCAGCTCACCGCGCAGATGATCGTCACCCAGCCGCAGGTGAAGATCTGCCACGTCGCCCTGGGCGGCTTCGACACCCACCAGGACGAGGCGGCGCGCCAGGCGGCGCTGCTCGCCGATCTCGACGGCGCGGTGAGCGCCTTCTGCAAGGACCTCGACGCCCACGGCGTCGCCGATCGCGTGGTGCTGATGACCTGGTCGGAGTTCGGCCGGCGCGTCGCCGAGAACGGCAGCGGCGGTACCGACCACGGCAGCGCCGCGCCCATGTTCGTCATCGGCGCGCCGGTCAAGGGCGGCCTCTACGGCGAGGCGCCCTCGCTCACCGACCTCGACAACGGCAACCTCAAGCACACCGTCGACTTCCGCGCCGTCTACCAGGCGATGATCCGCGACTGGCTGGGCGCTGAGGCGCGGTCGGTGCTGGGCCAGGCCTTCCCGGAGATCCCCCTGATCAGGTCACCGCTGGCCTGAACCCGCGGCGCCGCGAGAGCACGACCAGCGCGATCAGCGCCGCGGCGACGCCCGCCAGCGCGGCGACGACCACGGCCCAGGGGAAGAACCCGAGGTGGAGCGGATCGCTGCGCACGGTCGCCTGCGCACCGCCGGCCACGCGGGCCTGGATGGTGGCCACCGCGTCCGCGCTGCCCCACCACGGCGCGCCGCGCCAGACCGCGGTGACGGTGGCGTGGCCGCCGGGGATGACGTAGAGGTTCGCGGGCGTCACCGGTAACGTGGCCGCCACCCGCCCGGAGCCGTCGCGCACGGTGACCACGCCGGTGAAGGTGAAGAGCACGTTGCCGCGATTGCTGACCGGAACCGTGAAGTGCACCTCATTGCGCTGCTGCGACGCCGTCAGCGGTCCCGCCGCGGCATGCAGGTCGACACGCCCGAGCACGGTGACGTCGACGGTGAGCGCCGCGCGGGTGAGCACCTGGATGCCCTGTGCCGCGCCGCCGCCGCTGCGCGCCACCACCACCGCGCCGAGGTACTCGCCGGGGAGCTGCGCGGCCGGCACGACCAGGGTGAAGGCATCGCTGAGCTCCTGGTGCGGCGGCACGGTGATGGCCGGCCGGCTCACCGCCAGCCACGAGCCGACCAGCTTGGCTGCCACGCCCTCGGCCGCGGGCGCGAAGCCACCACCCTGCGCGCCGACCATGTCGGCGCCGTGCACGGCGAAGCTGAGCGGCGCGTCGGTGAAGTTGGAGACGACCACGCTGTCGTGCAGGGTGGCGCCGCCGGGCGGCAGCGCGTAGCTGAAGTGGTTGTGGGCCAGCGTGGTGTTGCCGCCCAAACCGGCACGAACGCCGTACTCGGGCGCGGTGGCCTGCGCCGCGGCGGAGGTCACCAGCCAGGGCAGCGCCAGCGCCAGCACCGCCGAGCGCTGCGCGATGCGGCGTCGCGGTGCGCGCCGCGCGGCGTGTCCCCCGTGTCTGCTGGTCGGCACGCCGCCGTGCGTCTACCCGGTGATGGTGTAGGTGATGCTGCCGGTGTAGACGCCCGTCGCCGTCCCGCCGGGCACGGTGACCGAGATGGTCGAGCCGGTCTGCGTGTACACGCCCTGCACCGAGGAGGTGCCGGTGGCCAGGGTGACCGGGTTGGACTGCGTGGTGCCCGGCGTGGTGTCGGTGCCGGTCAGCGCGCCGCCGGCGCCGGCGCTCGGCGTGCCGGTCGAGCCCACCGCGCCGTTGATGGTGCCGCCCGCGGCGATGGACATGCCGCTGAAGGGGATGTTGCCGCCGACCAGCGAGGTCCAGTCGTTGGAGGTGGCGGTGACGCTCCACGAGGAGCCGTCGTTGAGCGTGTTGGTGTAGACCAGGCTGCCCAGGGCGATGCCGCTGTTGGTCTGGCCGGGCGTCAGGTTGGTGGCCAGCGCGGGCGGCGCGGCGACGGTCAGGGTGCCGGCGACCACGGTGGCGGTCACCGTCTGGGCGGAGCCCTGCGTCGAGGCCTCGACGGCGTGCCCGGGCAGCAGCGCCGCGGCCAGGGTGGCGGCGGAGATGCAGGCGAGGACCGCGACACGTCGCGGACGGCGTGCGGCCAGAAGTCCCTTTCTCACCGGTGTCATCGCTCCATGTCGCGGCCCGCCCCGCTGGGGGCCATCGAACGCAGCCTACGGACCGACCGGCCGTTCGCCTCCGACTTTCCTGTAACGGGCGGACCAAGACATGTCAGCCCAGCGCCACCACCGCGAGTCCCGGCGTGGTCAGCCGCCCGCCGCCGTCGCGGCCCTCCAGGCTGATCTCGGCCAGCTTCTCGCCGCCCTCCTGCCAGAGCCGGGTCACCCTGCCGCGCACCGTGAAGGACTGGGGGCGGCCCTGGCGCGAGGGCGCGTCCACGCCGCGGTACTCCGCCGAGAGGCGGCGCAGGCGCTGCGGGCTGCCGATCCAGTTGGTGACACATTCGGCCAGATACGACTTCTTGAGGTAGCCCTGCAGGATGACGTCGGGAAGCCCGAGCCGCTCCGCCTGCTCGCGGTCGTAGTGGATCTCGTGGAAGTCCTCGCTGGCGCCGGCGAACTGCACCAGGGTGCGCGTGGTCGCCTCCTTGCGCAGCTCGGGCAGCCTGGTGCCCACCTCGACGTCGTCCCAGCGCGGTGCGACGCGGTCCATCTAGAGGCGGATCCCGGTGAGCCGGGCGCGGGTGAGCACGTCGCCGCTGATGTCGCGCCAGGTGTGCTCGATGACGCTGACCACCGCGTGGCCGGCGCGGACCGTCCGCTCCGTCAGCGAGAGGATGCGCGCCGTGCAGGCGACGGTCTGGCCCACGTAGGCGGGCTTGAGGTACTCGAAGTCGGTGCCGCCGTTGACGGTGCGCGTGCCGAAGCCGCCCAGGTGCGGTCTGGGCAGCTCGCTGCCGCTGGCCTGGATGGCGCACCAGAAGGTGGGCGGCACGGGGCGCTCCGGGTATCCCGCCGCGTGCGCGGCCTCGACGTCGACGTAGTACGCGTCCTCGAGTCCGACCGCGCGGCAGAAGCGGCGGACGGCGCCCGCCTCGATGAGGTGATACCCGGGCAGAGTCTCCACGCCGATGAGCGCGCGATCGGCGTCGGTGATGACGCTCTGCTCGACACCGGCGTGCACGCAAGGACCTCCGGGAGGAAGAAACGGGCTCAGACGAGTATATTCGCACCGACATGACCATCTTCTGGCTCGTGACCGGTGTCGTCCTGCTCGGCGTGGAGGCGGTGACGCTGGTCTTCTTCGCGCTCTTCATCGCCCTGGGCATGTTCGCCGCGGCCATCGCGGCGGGGCTGGGCGCGCAGGACTGGGCGCAGGTGGCCTGCTTCGTCGGCGTCGCCGGGCTCGGCATCCTGGTGGCGCGTCCGCCGCTGATGCGCAGCCTGCGCCTGCGCCGCGATGACTCCCTCGCCCTGCCCGGCGTGCAGGGGCTGGTCGGCCAGCAGGCGGTCACCGTCGACGAGGTCGGCGACGCCCACCATCCCGGCCACGCCATGCTGGCCGGCGAGCGCTGGCTGGCCATCACCGACGCCGAGCAGCCGCTGCCCCCCGATCTCGCCGTCATCGTCGCCGCCGTGCGCGGCACCACCCTGCTGGTGCGGCCGCTGCAGCGGGCGACACGGTGAGCGTTCCTGCCAGGCGCGGCGCGAACAGCGCGGCCGCGCGTTCGTCGGAGGAGTAGACGTGGATCCGCTGGTCATCGCGCTCATCGTCATCGCGGTCGTCTTCGTCATCGTGGTGGCCCAGACCGTCAAGGTCATCCAGCAGGGCTACGTCGGCGTGGTCAAGCGGCTCGGCCAGTTCCGCGCCATCCGCGACCCCGGCCTGATCTTCATCCTGCCCTTCTTCGACGTGCTGCAGCGCATCGACATCCGCGAGACGCCGCGCACCGGCGACCGCCAGGAGGTGATCACCCGCGACAACGTCGCGGTCACCGTCAACGCCACCATCTTCAGCCAGGTGGTCGACGCCAAGCTGGCGCTGTTCACCGTCTCCGACTACTTCATCGCCATCGACCAGCTCTCCCGCACCACCCTGCGCGCCGTGTTCGGCTCGCTGACGCTGGACGAGGCGCTCTCCCAGCGCGAGCGCATCAACGCCGTGCTGCAGGAGCAGATGGAGGCGGTCACCGACAAGTGGGGGATCAGGATCAACCGCATCGAGATCGTCGACATCAGCCCGCCCGCGCAGATCCTCCAGGCCATGGCCCTGCAGAAGACCGCCGACCAGGAGAAGCGCGCGCTCATCCTGCAGTCCGAGGGCCAGCAGCAGAGCGCCGTCAACATCGCCGACGGCCAGCGGCAGGCGGCGATCAAGACGGCTGAGGGCCAGAAGCAGGCGGCCATCCTCAACGCCGAGGGCGCCCGGCAGGCGGCCATCCTCGAAGCGGAGGGCCGCGCCCAGGCGATCCAGACCGTCTACACCTCGATCAAGGCGGCGGCGCCGGATCCCACCCTGGTGGCCATCCTGCAGCTCGACACGCTGAGCAAGTTCGCCGCCAGTCCCAACACCAAGCTGGTGGTGCCGGTGGAGACGGCGGGCGTGCTCGGCGCGACGCAGATCCTGCGCTCGGTGCTGGGCGAGGCGCCGGAGATCGCCGGCACGTCGTGACGCGCACAGTGCGATGACCGACATGCAGACCGGCCAGAGCTGGTCCGACGGCGGCGCCTACGACGAGTTCATCGGACGCTGGAGCCGCCTGGTCGCACCCGAGGTGGTGGCCTGGACGCGCGTTCCGGGCGGCGGCGCCTGGGTCGACGCGGGGTGCGGCACCGGCATGGTGACGCGCGCGCTGCTCGACGCCGGCGCCGCGTCGGTGCTCGCCGTCGATCGTTCCGAGGGCTACGTGCAGCACGCACGCGAGCACCTCGCCGACTCGCGCGTGCGCTTCGAGGTCGCCGACGTGGTGCGCATCCCCGCCCGCGACTCGGCGGTGGACGGGCTGGTCTGCGGACTGGTGCTCAACTTCCTGCCCGACCCGCATGCGGCCATGGCCGAGTTCCTGCGCGTGGTGCGTCCCGGCGGAGTCGTGGCGGCGTACGTGTGGGACTACGCCGACGGCATGGAGCTGCTGCGCGGCTTCTGGGATGCGGCGATGTCCGTCGACCCCGCCGCGTCGGCGCTCAACGAGGGCGTGCGCTTCCCGCTCTGCGCGCTGCGTCCGCTCTGGTCGCTCTTCGAGGACGCCGGGCTGGTCGACGTGGAGGCGCGCACCGTCGAGGTGGACGACACCTTCCCCGACGGCGAGGCGGTCTGGCGTCCCTTCCTCGGCGGGCAGGGCCCCGGCCCCGCCTACGTGGCCACCCTCGATGCGCCCGCCCGTGAGCGTCTCCGCGCGGCGTACCTGCACCGCATCGGCGCCGACGGCGATGGCCCGGTGCGGCTGGCGGCGCGGGCCATCGCGGCGCGCGGCCGGGTGCCCGTCGACGCGTAGGCACGGCATGCGCAGCCGGGGCCCGTGGTTCCGGCGCGTACCATCGGCGCCGTGACCAGCGCGCAGCAGGGACTCTTCGGCGGTGACGGCGCGGACGGCGACAGCGCGGCGCCCCTGCCCGCCGCGGCGCCCGTCGACGACAGCGCGCCGCTCTCCTGGCGGATGCGTCCGCGCAGCTTCGAGGAGTTCGTCGGCCAGCAATCGGCGGTGGGGCCGGGCACCGTGCTGCGCCAGGCGCTGGAGTCCGACCAGCTCCCCTCGCTGATCCTCTGGGGTCCGCCAGGCACGGGCAAGACCACGCTGGCCCGCATCGTCGCCACCATGACCAGCTCCGCCTTCGAGTCGGTGAGCGCCGTCAACGCGGGCGTCGCCGACCTGCGCAAGGTGGTGGAGCGGGCGCGCGAACGCCGGCGCATGGGGCGGCGCACGCTGCTCTTCATCGACGAGATCCACCGCTTCAACAAGGCGCAGCAGGACGCGGTGCTGCCGCACGTCGAGAGCGGCCTGGTGCGCCTGCTCGGCGCCACCACGGAGAACCCGTCCTTCGAGGTCAACGCGGCGCTGCTCTCACGGGCGCGCGTGGTGCGGCTCGAGGCGCTCAGCGACGACGACCTGCGCACGCTGGTGCGCCGCGCGCTCAGCGACGGCGAACGCGGGCTCGGCGCGCAGAACGTGGCGCTCGAGGACGATGCCGAGTCGCGGCTGGTCTCGCTGAGCGGCGGCGACGCGCGGGTCGCCCTCGATGCGCTGGAGCTCGCGGTGCGCGGGGCACACGAGGTCGACGGGCGTCGCGCCGTCGACGTCGCGGCCATCGACGGCGCCATGCAGCATCCCACGCTGCTCTACGACCGCGCCGGCGACCAGCACTACTGGCTGATCTCCGCGCTCATCAAGTCGGTGCGCGGCAGCGATCCCGACGCGGCGGTGTACTGGCTGGCGCGCATGCTCGAAGCGGGCGAGGACCCCATGTTCGTGGCTCGCCGGCTGGTGCTCTCCGCAGCCGAGGACGTCGGGCTGGCCGACCCGCACGCGCTGCCGCTCGCCGTCGCCGCGCAGCAGGCGGTGCACTCGATCGGCATGCCGGAAGGCTTCCTGCCGCTGGCCGAAGCCACCATCTACCTGGCCGCCGCGCCCAAGAGCAACTCCGCCTATCGCGCCTACGGCGCGGCGCTCGAGGACGTGCGCACCACGCTGCACCAGCCGGTGCCGCTGCACCTGCGCAACGCGGTCACCGGGTTGGGTCGGGCCATGGGCTTCGGCGAGGGCTACCGCTATGCGCACGACTACGAGGGCGGCATGGTCGACCAGCAGCACCTGCCCGACTCACTGGCGGGCCGTCGCTACTACAACCCCACCGACCACGGTGTGGAGGCGCGCATCGCGGAGCGGCTGCGCATGTTGCGTAAGGAGCTGGAGCGGCGGCGGCAGAGTTAGCGCCGCACCCGGCCGCAACGCGTCACCCCATTGTCCAGCCGGCCGCTGGTCAGGAATGCGGCCTCGATTCGGGCAGCAGCTCCGGGTATTCGAAGAACGAGGCGCCGTCGTGGTCGACGGCGGAGCCGCCCAGCGCCTCGCGCGGACGCAGCGGGCGCGGCGCGGTGCCCGCCACCGACTCCTGCACGCGCCGCAGCAGGCGGCGCCGGCCGGCGTCGAGGCGGCCGTCGGGCACGTCGGAGTCGAGCAGCGGGCCGGCGGCGCGCTGTACCAGTTGCAGCCATTCGCGGGCGGAACTCGGCGACGGCGGCGGCGTGTCGCCGACGGCGCCCAGGGTCACGGCGTCGGCGTCGGGCGGCACGGTGGCACCCCACAGCCAGGCGCGCGCGGCGAGATTGCGTGCCTGCGCGCGCACCAGCGCGTCGCCGTGCGCGAACCAGGGACGCGGCGGCGGCTCGGCGCCCGCGGCGGGGATGCTGACCACGGAGTCATCGCCGCTGCGGCAGGCGTCGACCAGGCCCACCAGTGGTGCAGCGGGTGCGCCGCAGGCGAAGAGGCGTGCACCGCGCGGCCCGGCGGCGCGGTAGGCACGCGCCAGTGCGGCGACGCCGGTGCGCAGTGCGGCGATGTCGCTCATGGCACCGCGGCGCACGCCGGGCAGGGCGCCGGCATAGAGGAAGTCCAGCTTGAGCGCGTCGACGCCGAGGCGCCCAAGGCGCCGTCCCAGCGCCGCGAGGTGGGCGCGCGTGGCCGGCAGCGAGGCGTCAAGGACGTATTGCGGCCGCGCCGGACGCACGGTCAGCACCGGTTCGCCCGCGATGTCGCGCAGCAGGAGGCCCGCGTGCTCGAACGCGGCGCGCGACTCCGGGTCGACCAGGAAGGGCGCCAGCCAGACGCCGAAGCGGCGTCGCTCAGCGTGCATCGCGGCCGCCAGGCCGGCGAGGGTGGCGCCGAAGTCGTCGCGTTCCACCCAGTCGCCCCAGCGCGGCATCCAGCCGTCGTCGAGCAGCGCCAGGCCGCCGGGCGGCACCAGCGATCGCGCGGCGGCGAGCACCTCCGCGGCCGAGACGTCGGGGCCGAGGCAGTTCCAGCTCATCCATCCCGCCGTGCGCGGCGCGGGGCGCCGGTCCCCCGTCGTGAGCCTGGGCAGACCCACGCCCCAGGGCGATCGCGAGTCGAGCGGCGCGATGCGGATGGGATCGCCGTGCAGCGTTGCACCTGCGGCCAGCGCGATCGCCAACGATTGCGGCTCGCCGGTGCTGTGCGACAGCTGCGCCGGTGCGGCGACACTCATGGCGCCGAGCGACGCGCCCGCGTTCCAGCGCAGCAGCAGCGGCCCGAGGCGCGGCGGCACCTGCAGCGACACGGCCGTCTGCGCCCCGCCGGGCGTTCCCCACACGCAGCCCCACCAGCCATAACCCGATGTGGTCGCGTCGCGCACTCCGGCCCAATCCCAGGAGTGGTAGCCGTCGACGAGCACGCGCGTCGCGGCGAGCCCGAGGATGCGCACACCGACCGCGCCGACCGTCAGGGCGCGATCGCTGCTGACCGAGCAGTCCACGACGTGCCCGCGCCCGTCGCGGCGCGCCCGCAGCCGCACACGCACCCCGTCGGGCCACGACGCGTCGAGAGCGGTGCCGCCGCGCAACCGCACCGTGGCGCGCTCGTCCGGAAGGGTGCGCACCTCGCCGTCCACTTGGAAGAGAGGGGCCACGGAAGCGCGCTCCGCGCCCAGCCGCAGCGTGATCAGCGGGCCAGGCTCCGCAGCGCACGGTCGAAGGCGGCGCGGGTCCACTCCAGCTCGGCGTCGCCGTGCACAACCGAGCAGAAGGCGCTGGTGCGCAGCAGGTCGACGCCCTGCTCGCGCAGCGCCGCGGGCAGCTGCGCCTGCAGCGCGGCGTCGTCGAGCGCGCAGTGCACGATGCTCGACAGCCGCCAGGCGCGCCCCGCCACCCCGGCCGCGCCGAAGGCCTCGCGGATCTGCGCCTCCAGCCGCTCCGCGTAGGCCGCCGCGGTGCGCTGCGCCGTCCCGTCGCCGACCAGCTCCAGCGTGGCGATGCCCGCCGCGGCGGTGAGCGGATTGGCGTTGAAGGTGCCGGGATGGAGGATGTGCGGCGGTCCGGCGGGGGTCGGCTCGCCCGGCGCGGCGGGGCGCAGCAGGTCCATCACCTCGCGCCGCCCGCCCACCGCGCCGCCGGGCAGACCGCCCGCCATGATCTTGCCAAAGGTGGACAGATCAGGCCGGACGCCGATAGCCGACTGCATGCCGCCGGGCGCCACCCTGAAGCCGGTGACCACCTCGTCGACGACGAAGAGCGTCCCGGCCTCGGCGCAGAGTCGCGCCGCGGCACGCACGTACTCGGCGTCCATGGGCGCGAAGCCGAAATGGGCGCCCGAGGCCTCGACGAACATGCAGGCCACCCGGCGGTCGGCGAGCGCCGCCCGCAGCGCCTCGAGGTCGCCCGCGGGTATCACGCGCGTGTACGCGGCGACCCCCTCGGGCACGCCCGGCGCCGAAGGCCGCCCGTTCTGGTCGAGGTTGACGTGAACGCCGTCGTACCAGCCGTGGAAGTGGTCGTCGAGCTTGAGCACCAGG
>Ga0070709_10000599_pt1 | contig 21076 bp, 17 predicted proteins | sample LARL51metaG_FD_65449 | JGI IMG/M metagenome (GOLD analysis project Ga0070709, IMG submission 65449) | Corn, switchgrass and miscanthus rhizosphere microbial communities from Kellogg Biological Station, Michigan, USA - LAR L5-1 metaG | ecosystem: Host-associated > Plants > Roots > Rhizosphere ... | reverse complement strand
AATGTAGCCCAGCGAATTCGCGCCAAGAAACCGGCAAATCTCTTCTGGCGAATTTGAGGACGCGATCAGCTCTTCGCGTGTCGGCGTATCCACACCGTAGTAGCACGGCGAAATCGTTGGCGGACAGGAGATGCGCACGTGCACTTCCTTGGCCCCGGCCTCGCGCACCATGCGCACAATTTTGCGGCTGGTGGTGCCGCGCACGATGGAGTCGTCGACAAGAATTACGCGCTTCCCTTCCATCAATCCGCGTACCGGATTCAATTTTAACTTTACGCCGAAGTTGCGAATGGCCTGCGACGGCTCAATAAAAGTGCGGCCAATATAATGATTGCGAATCAGGCCCATGCGAAATGGAATGCCGGACTCCATCGCGTAGCCGACGGCCGCGGGAACTCCAGAGTCCGGAACAGGCACGACAAGATCTGCGTCCACGGGATGTTCGCGCGCAAGCTGCCGGCCCAGCGCTTCGCGGCTGTCGTTCACGCTGCGTCCAAAAATCGTGCTGTCCGGCCGCGCGAAATACACATGCTCGAAAATGCAAAACTGATGCGGCTTTTCCGGTGCGAAATGAATCGATTCGAGACCGGACTTCGAGATGCGCAACATCTCGCCCGGCTCTATTTCCCTGACGTAATGCGCGTTCAACAAATCGAAAGCGCAGGTTTCACTGGCCACGATCCAGGCAATTTCCCCGCTCGGCGTTGTGAACTTCCCAAGGTTCAGGGGACGGAATCCTCGCGGATCGCGCACCGCATACAATTCATCCGGCGTCAGCACCACCAGCGAATACGCGCCTTCACATTGATTGAGCGCATCGCCTAGCGCCCCGGACAGGTTGCGTGCCTGCGATTTTGCCAGCAGGTGCACCACTACTTCGGTGTCGCTGTTGGTTTGAAAAATTGACCCGCGATGCTCCAGTTTGCGGCGCCATTCGGCGGCGTTTGTAAGATTACCGTTGTGGCCGATCGAAATCTTGCCTTTGTTGCAGTCGATCATGATTGGCTGCGCGTTCAGCAGCGCTTTATCGCCGGCCGTCGAGTACCGGGTATGCCCAATCGATGCCGAACCAGGAAGCTTATTCAAAACTTCGGGCTTGAAGATCTCTTCCACTTCGCCCATCGCGCGATGCGCATACAAATCTTTTCCATCTGTAGAGACCATTCCCGCCGATTCCTGCCCGCGATGCTGCAACGCATACAACCCGAGATACACCAGCTTCGCAGCCTCTTCGTGGCCGTACACTCCCACCACGCCACAATAATCGTGGAAGTGATCGTCGGCGTATGCGAGTTTGTGCGTCATTTTGCCGGTTTTTCGATCATGCCGCCCATTTTTCAATCATGCGATTGAAGCGTACGTTCCAGTGAGTTGGCCCAAACATCGCGCAAAGTTTCGACTGCCGAATCGACGATTGCGTGCCCTTTATATTCGATGCGTAGTGATGGTTCCCGGGTAACCTGGCCGCTTTCGCTGGCCGCGACGCCGTATTGTCGCGCAATTTCGCGAAGCGCGGCAAGCTTTGCCGGAGTCACACTGACCACACAACGTGCCCCACGCTCGCCAAAGAGCGCGAATTCTGCGCTGGACGCCTCTGCAGCTTTCACGGCCGCGCCGAAACCTGACGCGCCTTCCATTCTCCCCGCAGACGCAAAACACGATTCCGCCAGCGTCACCGCCAACCCACCATCAGAAATATCGTGAGCCGATACAACCACTCCGTCGGATGCCAACGCCACCATGCAATCGATCAAGCGCTTCTCCGCCGCAAGATCAATCGCCGGCGGCTCTCCCGCCACCACGCCCCCGACGGTTTTAGAGTATTCGGACGACGAAAACTCCCGCGTACTCTCCCGTAGGGGCACAGCATGCTGGGCCCCAGTTGGCAACCCAGCACCGTCAAGCAAGACAATCACATCCCCCGCATTCCGAAACGCAATCTTCACCACCCGCGAAGCATCCTCCAAAATCCCCAAAACTCCGATCACCGGCGTCGGATAAATCGATTTCCCCAACGTCTCATTGTAAAAACTAACGTTTCCACCGGTAATCGGTGTCCGCAATGCCGTGCACGCCTCACCAATCCCATCAATCGCCTGCGAAAACTGCCACATGACTTCCGGCTTTTCCGGACTGCCAAAATTCAGGCAATTGGTCGCCGCAATCGGACGCGCACCGCTCGTTGCCACGTTGCGCGCCGCCTCCGCCACTGCATGCATCGCGCCTACTTTCGGATTCAACTGGCACCAGCGTCCATTTCCATCGGTCGATAACGACAGCGCGCGCATTGTCTTTCCGATCGGCCCATCCTTTTCCGATTCTTTAATCCGCACCACCGCCGCGTCGCTCGCGCCGGGGCCCGCAAGTGTATTCGTTCGCACCATCGTATCGTACTGTTCAGTGATCCAGTGCTTCGATGCAATTGCCGGCGACGCCAGTAATTTCTGGAAATTATCGGTCAGCTCAGTTCCTTCCGGCGCAAATTGAAACCAATCCTTCTCACTCTCCACACGCGGCGCAGGCGCAGCGATCGGCCGCTGGTACACCGGCCCCTCTTCCGCCAGCGGATGCGCCGGAATCTCCGCGGCTACCGCTCCGTGATTTTTTACCACGGCGAGCTCGCCATCTTTCACTTCGCCGATCACCACCGCATCCAGTCCCCACTTTTTGAAAACGTCCAGCACTTCGCGCTCGCGCCCGCGTTCCGCCACCAGTAGCATGCGCTCCTGCGATTCGCTGAGCATGATCTCGTAAGGAGTCATTCCCGTTTCGCGCTGCGGCACTTTCGCCAAATCGATTTCAATTCCCGTGCCGCCGCGCGAAGCCATCTCCATCGTTGAGCATGTCAGTCCCGCCGCGCCCATATCCTGAATCGCCACCACCGCGCCGGTGCGCATCGCCTCAATGCACGCCTCCAGCAGCAGCTTTTCCATGAACGGATCGCCAACCTGCACGTTCGGACGCTTTTGCTGCGACTCCTCGGTAAATTCCGCGGATGCCAACAGCGACGCGCCATGAATTCCGTCGCGCCCCGTTTTCGCGCCAACGTAAATCACCGGATTCCCGACACCCTTCGCCTTCGCCAGAAAAATCTCTTCCTTGCGTGCAATGCCCAGCGCCAACGCATTCACCAAAGGATTCTGCGAGTAGCAAGGCTCAAAACAAACTTCCCCTCCTACCGTCGGCACGCCAAAACAATTTCCGTAATTCGCCACCCCGCGAATCACTCCATCCAAAATCCGCCGATTCGCCTTCAACTCTTCTTTGCTCTTGTCGTCTAAACTTGGTTTTGTATTTTCTTTCGTAGTGTCCGGCGAACCTTGTCCCGACCCGGTCGGGAGCCCGGCCTCTGCTCTCAACGCCATGGTCACGTCAGACTTCAGTCCGCTATCTTCCAATGTTTTAGGAGTCGCGGCTTCAGCCGCGATACTCCCGCTGTCGCTTTCGAAAGCGGCGTTAGCCCTTGAGGTCCTTCGATCACTGATCTCCCCAAATCGCAACGAATCTAGCACCGCGATCGGCCGCGCTCCCATCGTAAAAATGTCGCGCAAAATTCCGCCAACGCCCGTCGTCGCTCCCTGAAACGGCTCCACATAACTGGGATGGTTGTGCGATTCGATTTTGAACGCCGCCACCAGCCCGTCGCCGATATCCACCACGCCGGCATTTTCGCCCGGACCCTGCACCACCAATTTGCCGCGCGTCGGCAACCGCTTCAAATGCACTTTGCTCGATTTATACGAGCAGTGCTCGCTCCACATCACCGAAAAAATTCCCAGCTCGGTAATATTCGGATCGCGCCCCAAAATCTTTTGGATACGCGCGTATTCTTCCTTCGTGACGCCGCGCTCCGCCGCAATCTCCGGCGTCACCTTAATCTCCATGCTCGCTGTCGCCATTTCTCTTCGCTACTGGCCTTCTTTGTGAGTTACCAGCCTTCAGGCCGGTTCTTCCTCGTCGCATCGCGCTTCACGCCGCCAACTCCCACTACTATGCTCTTCAAAGGCTCTTCACGTAGTGCCGGGCTTTAGCCCGACTCTTTCTTCGACTTGCCTCCTAGTCAGCTTAGAAGCATCGCTTCGTTCAAACCCACCACGTCCAATCCGCTCGCCACAATTTATGCGCCACTGTACCTTATACTTTTATACTTTGTATTCTGTTCTTACGCCGTAGCCTTCGTCGCCCCAATCAAGCTCGCCACCATCGACTGAAACACTACTAACCCATCCGCCGAATCCAACGCCGACTCCACCGCGCGCTCCGGATGCGGCATCAATCCCGCCACGTTCCGTTCGCGACTGCAAATTCCCGCAATATTGCACATCGAACCGTTAGGATTTCCCGCATCGTCACCCGTTCCGTCCGGGCTCGTATAACGAAACAAAATCTGCCGATTCTTTTCCAGGTCCGCCACCGTCGCTTCATCGCAGTTGTAATTTCCGTCATTGTGCGCGATCGGAACCTTCAACACCTGTCCCTTTTTCGCCGCGCACGTGACCGGCGTATCCGTCTGTTCCACGCGGATATGCACATGCCGGCAAATGTATCGCAGCCCTTTGTTGCGCATCATCGCGCCCGGCAGCAATCCCGCTTCCAGCAAAATCTGAAATCCGTTGCAGATTCCCAGAACCATCCCGCCGCTCTTCGCAAACTTCTCCACCGATTTCATCACTGGGGAAAATCGCGCAATCGCTCCCGTCCGCAAATAATCGCCGTGCGCGAACCCGCCAGGTAAAATAATAGCGTCGCTCCCGGCCAGGTCTTCCGACTGATGCCAAATAAACTCAACAGGTTTGTGCAGGATGTTTCCGATGGCGTAAAACGCGTCGTGGTCGCAATTCGACCCCGGAAAGACCACTACTCCAAATTTCATGGTGCTGTCGCTCCCGATGGCATTTGGGGAGCTCCTATTTTAACACAATCGCATTATCATGCCGCCGCTCTTGCCCGTGTAGCGGCCGCCTTCCGAGGCGGGCGGTTTTGCTGCCAAATGCCGGTTCGAATTAATCGTGCCGGCTGGCAAGCGACCGCAACCACGCGAGTTGCTCCTCAGTTTCTGGAACAGCTCGCCCTCGTGCCTTTGATACCAGCGCAATTGCGCCCTCCAAACGATGCCCTTTTTGCACGAGGAGCATGACGGCGATTAATCCCGACGGTCCAATTCCCTGGCGGCAATGCACCACAACGTTTCTGCCCGCACTTAGCTCCGATTCAAGGCTTCCAATGACTTCCCGCACATCCTGGATGGAATTCGGCACGCTCCGATCAATAAAGCTGACCGAATAAAAAAGCATTCCGGACTCTTCGCAATATCTCCGTTCTTGCTGAGCTCAAATTCCTGCGTTTCCTCAGGCATAAGCAACGACACAACCACCTCGACACCTGGTCGGCGCCAATGTTTCATGTACACGCAACCGTCCTGGATTGAAGGGAGCCGGGCCGGGTAGCCGTTCGCCGCGACCGCGGCGGTGGCGATTGGCTGGAAGACGAGATGTGAATCTCTCTTTTAGACTTTCCGTTATCCATCGATTTAACGATCCCCGGCGATCCGCCATGTATCAGCCCTCACTCTTTCACTCCGCTTTGAAATGTTCGCCCTTAGAGTCTCGATTGGCTCGCGGAAGACAAACGACTTACTCTCCACAATTTTCACTCTTTGCTCACTCTTTTCACGCTTGCGCCCGCACGTCCCGTATTGCCACTCTTGCGAAAAGAGGGTGGGGTATACACCTCCTCTTCCACTCCGTTTCAAAATGGAACGCCGCGCGTCGGCTTTCGGGGCCTGGCGCCGAATGCACACCGGCCTCTTCAGTTCTCAACCCACACTCAGATCCGTCATTCCGAGCGAAGCGCGGAATCTCTCTGGGTTTCTTTGCTGCGCGCAGCCGCACTCAGCCGTCTTGGCACTGCCTTCTTCAGCTTTTCGGGGGAGGCGCCTTGGGAGGAATCATCGAGGCGCTCGCAGCGCCGGCGGCAGCGCCAACGGCGCTATCAAGTCCAAGGACATTCACCAGTCCGGAATTGGACGGCACAATGTACTTGGTATTGTGCGCGAGCGTGTTGTTCAAAACTTCCAGCCGCCGCATCACTTCCGCGCGATCCTTAAAAAATGTTTCCGCCGCCGTCGAAACCAGTCGAATCGCTTCCGCCTCGGCGTTCGCGCGCGTCACGCGAGCCTGCGCGTCGCCTTCCGCTTTCAGAATTTCCGATTGCTTCACGCCTTCGGCCTGCAGAATCTGGCTCTGCTTGAAACCTTCTGCTTCCAGCACCGATGCGCGCTTGTCGCGCTCCGCTTTCATCTGCCGCGACATCGCTTCGGTAATATCTTTCGGCGGATCGATTTTCTGCACTTCCACGCGCGTGACCTTTACGCCCCAGCCGTTCGTGGCTTCGTCAAGCACATGACGCAGATTGGTGTTGATCATGTCGCGCGCCACCAAAGTCTCATCAAGCGTGCGGTCGCCGATCAGGTTGCGCAAATTGGTTTGCGCCAGCGTGGTGCACGCATAACCGAAATCCTGCACTTCAAATTGACTTTTGACCGGATCAACAACTTTGTAATAAACGACAGCGTCCACTTCAACCGTCACGTTGTCCTTGGTGATCAATTTCTGCGGCGGTACGCTAATCACCTGCTCGCGCATGTCCACGCGAATGACGCTGTCCGTAAGCGGCATGATGATTGCCAAACCCGACGGCACCAGTCCGTGAAATTTTCCCAGCCGCATCACGATTCCTTTTTCGTACTGATTCACGATGCGCGCCGAACGCGCCAGCAGAACCAACCCAAAAATCAGCGCCGCGACCAGCAGAATCGGCAGAAAAAATGTTGCATCCATGAGTTTTTGCCCTCACTTCACTCTCAGCGTTACACCTTCCACGGAAACAATCTGAACGTCAGTGCCAACTTCACGAGCCGAATCGCTGGATTGCGCAAGCTCCGCGCGCCATTCTTCACTGCCCACCTTGACGATTCCACAATCGCGTTGGCCGATGCGCTTGGTAACCACTCCCATTTTTCCTACGACCGCGTCCACATTCGACGGCTGGTTTGCGACATGCAATTTCGCTTTCAGCCAGCGGCGGAACAACGCGAAATACAGCAGCGCGAAAATCGCCGCGCTGATCAAACCGACGTGCCACGAAAATGTGAGCAGGCCAATCACGCCGCCGGCTGCGAGCGATGCTCCAACCAGTGCGAGATCGAATCCAGTAAGCGCGCCAAGCGCCAGCTCCGCGGCTGCGCAGAGCACACCCACAATCACGAGCAGCCAGTTTACCCAGTTGCCCACGGGGAACTCCTTCTGGGGACACGTGCAGCGCACGATAGCACCACAGCGAACACGATTCAATCGTGGGCGCTCAAGCCCGGGAAGGCCTCGGACCCCACTAGGCAATCAGTGCCGTTTGTTTCGCTTTCTGGATTTCCGCTGGGGAGAGTTTGCCTGAGCGGCTGCCGCCAGCTCACGGCGTTTTTTCGCGGCCCAGCCTTTTTTGTTGATCTGCTTGCCACGCGCGATGCCCAGCGATTCCGCGGGAACATTTTCGGTGATCGCGGAACCGGCGGCCACGTAAGCGCCGTCACCAATTCTGACCGGCGCAATTAAGACAGAATCGCTGCCGATGAACACGCGATTGCCGATCGTGGTTTGGTGTTTGTTCACGCCGTCGTAATTGCAGGTAATCGTTCCCGCGCCGATGTTGGTTTTCGATCCGAGCCGGGCATCGCCGATGTAAGAAAGATGCGGAACTTTGCTGCCTTCGCCGATGACCGCTCTTTTGGTTTCGACGAAATTGCCAACGCGAGCGCCGGCTTTCAGATGCGTGCCGATGCGCAAGCGAGCGAATGGGCCAACCGTCGTGCGGCGCGCGAGACGGCTTTCTTCGATCAACGAATGCGGCTGCACGGTGACATCATCATCAAGAATCGCGTTCTGCAAAATGCTGCCGGTGCGAATCACGCAGCGTTCGCCAAGTTTGGTTTTCCCCAGCAGCTGTACGCCGGGTTCGAGAGTGCAATCTTCTCCCGCGGTGACTTCCGGATCGATCAGTACCGTTTCGGGCAACTGGATCGTGACGCCCGCGGCCATCAGCTCTTCGCGTTTGCGTTCGCGGAAAATACGATCCACTTCTGCCAGATCGGCGCGTGTATTGCAGCCAAGAACTTCGCGCGGATCGGGAGCGATTTGCGCGAGAACGGTTTCTCCCTTTGCCGCGAGTTCTGCGATCGCATCGGTCAGATAAATTTCGCGATGCTTGTTATTTGGTTTTACATGCGAGAGCGCGGGCCACAATTTTGCCAGCGTGAAGCAATAAATGCTGGAATTGATTTCATTCAGTTCGCGCTGCTCCGGAGCGAGTTGCGAATCTTCTACGATCGCGCCGACTTGCGTTTCGGTCTTGCGGACGATGCGGCCGTAGCCGCTGGGATCGGCAAGCACCGCGGTAAGAATCGTGGCGGCCGCATTTCCTGAGCGGTGCGTCAAGAGCAAGGACTTCAATGTCTCGGTGCGAATGAGCGGCGCGTCACCGGGAAGCACGATCGCGATTTTTGCGTTGCCGAGAGTTCGTTTCGAGACGAGCATGGCATGCCCGGTGCCGTTTTGCGGTTGCTGTAAGACAATTTGCGTTTCCAGCGTTTCCACAGCGCCGCTGACTTGTTCCGCTTGATGGCCGACGACTGCGAGAATTCTTTTTGCTTTGAGCGGCACGCAACTGCGCACCACATGCTCGATCAAAGTGCGGCCGCCGGCGCGATGGAGCACCTTTGTGATAGACGACTTGAGCCGCGTGCCTTTTCCGGCAGCCAGGATGACCAACACCACGTCGTTGTTGCGCATAGTCCGGCTATTCTCTCCCGACCATCGAGCTTTGACAATCGCGGCGGGAAGAATTTGGAATATATATTGCGACAGCGTACCGAAATTCAGAACTTGGGAGCGCAGCACCTGTTTGCGAGTGTGCACCGAAGGTTCAGCAGAGGCAGCAAGATTGTCTGTGCCACGAAGGAAGCTGTGACCTGGAGGCGGAGGACGAATCGCTTTACATTCGCGGCGCACTCTGTGTATCTTGCGCATAACTTAACGTCGAAGGATCGCTTTGAAACAGTGTACGAACTGCCGGGGCAACTTGGCCGATTTCGTGGCGATTTGTCCGTATTGCGGTGTCGCGCAACCGGTGGCGCAAGTTTATATGGCGCAGCCTGGGTGGGGCGTACCGCAAAACAGCAACAAAGCGCTGGCCAGCTTGATTTGTGGCGTTTTGTTCCTCTTTGTGCCCGCGTCGATTGCCGCCGTGATTCTGGGTCACTTGGCAATGGTGGATATCAAACGAAGCGCAGGGCGACTTGGCGGTCGCGGAATGGCCCTGGCTGGGCTAGTGATGGGCTACATCGGAGTTGCGATCACGCTTATTTTCACACTTGCGGTCGTATTCGCGGTCCGCAGCACGTTCAGGCAGAACGTGCCGGCGAATGAAGAGGCTGCGATTGCAACGATGCAAGCATATAACGCCGCACTGAAAGCGTACGCGTTGAAGTGTCCGCAACAGGGTTACCCAGCGACGTTAACGTCGCTCGGTCCAGGAAGCGGAAACTGCGCGCATGCCAATCTGATGGACGTGAAACTCGGCACAGCTAGACCGATGAACCTCGGCTATCAGTTCATGTACACACCAGGGGTATCGGGAGCGGAGCGAGTCACGGTGTTTGCGTTAGTGGCTAGTCCGGTGCAGCCCGGGTTGACCGGCCAACAATACTTTTTCCTGGATGAGAGCGGAATCATTCGCCGCGCGAATTCGCGAATCATTGGGCCAAACAGCGATTCGATAGACAACCCGGAAAACGATGATGATAAGAACGCGCAATGAGTCGCCTCCCAACGAATCCAGGTTCACGTGATAGCGACAATTTCGTGCGGACTTGTATGGAGTTAATTGCGGCGCAGGAGCTTACGTATTTAATCTGATGCGGACGCTGGTTCGAGAAGAGGTTGATCGTATGCGTGCTCGCGCACCGGCGTTTCGCTGGTAGTGATAACCCAGCTGGAAGAATCCGCAAGCAGCCGGCTGACCAGTTGAGTGTGAAGCGCGTGGCCTGCCTTGTGGGCCTCGACGCGAGCAAGCAGCGGCAAGCCAATCAGAGCAAGGTCGCCAATCAGATCCAGCGCTTTATGGCGGCCGAACTCATCCGGGAAGCGCAGAGGTCCATTCATCACACCGTGGTTGGTAAGGACGATAGCGTTGTCGAGCGAACCGCCGCGGATTAAACCCATAGAGCGTAGCGGCTCAATATCGCGCTCAAAGCAGAAGGTGCGCGCGCGCGCCAGCAGGTGCCGGAAGGTGTCCGGAAGAACGACCATTTCGATTTGCTGCTGACCGACGAGCGGGTGTGGGAAATCGACATAGCACTGAACGCGGAATTCGTCTGCGGGGTAGATGCCGATACGACGATCCTGTTCGACCACTTCGACCGATTTGATGATCTTAAGATAGCGGCGACGGCGCCGAAGGCGACGCAGCCCAGCTTGCTCCAGCAGTTGCAAAAACGGTTCGGCGGAGCCATCGAGAATGGGCACTTCGATCGAGTCGATGTCTATATAAATGTTATCTATGCCCGTGGAAAAGATTGCCGCAAGAAGATGTTCGGTGGTCGACAACAGGACGCCTTGTTTCATGAGGCTGGTGGCGTAGCTGACGCGGGCTACGTTGCGGCCGCTGGCTTCGATCGGGAAATTGTCGAGATCAGTGCGGCGAAACACCACACCTGTATCGGCCGGAGCAGGGACAAGGCTAACGTGGCCGAAAACGCCGGTGTGGAGGCCCACACCTTCGGTTGATACCGTGTGCTGAATCGTGTTCTGAAACATGAGTTCCAAGGCAAGGCTAGCACGTTTTGCACCAAGCGCAGATCGTTGTTTTGTCTTTGTTATCAGTAGCTTATAGACGCTTTCAGAAAACAGTACGAAGTGATGTGGTAAACGCGCAACACACTTGCCGATTCCTGTGGCGAATCGACCGTTAGACAAGCTTCTCAGTGGCACGGCAAAACTAAGCTTCCTTTCAGGTCCCAGCAGCGTCACAACAGGGTACGATGCTATACTTTTTCCTAGCGCGCTGTGCTGTAAGGAAGGCTGAAGAATGAACCGGACCGCAAGAATTGCCATTCTCGCTATTTCCGTCGTGGTGTTTTGCTACGCCGGACTGGGACATGTATTGGGGCAGACGCACCAAGAGCGCGCGTACAAGTCGCTAACCGTTTACAGCGAAGTGCTGCAAAAGATTCAGCAGGATTATGTCGACGATCCGAACATGCACCTGGTAACGGCAGGGGCATTGCATGGCTTGCTGGAGTCACTCGATCCTCAGTCGAGTTACCTGACGCCGCGAGAATATACCGAATACAAGCAGAAATCCGCGAGCAGCAATCCGGGAGATACCGGACTTACGCTGAGCAAACGCTATGGCTACGTGATTGTGGTTTCGGTTTTGCCGGAAAGCCCAGCGGAAAAAGCCGGCATTCACAGCGGAGATATTTTTGAGTCGGTGGCTGGGTTCACAACTCGCGAGATGTCTGTCGGACAGGCAATGAATCTGTTGCGCGGGCAGCCGGGCGGTGGAGTGAAGGTCGGCGTAATTCGGCGCGGAAAAAACGAGCCGGAAAACGTGGACATCGTTCGTGAAAAGGTTGCTCCCGCAAGAATGGTAAGTCAGAAGGCTGACCCGGACATCCTGGCGCTGCGCTTGACGACGCTGGAAGCAGGACGCGCGGATGAGATTCGCAACCGGCTGCAGGATGCGGACAAGCAAGGAATACACAAAGTGATTCTGGATCTGCGGAATTGCGGCCGCGGACCGATTTCGGAAGGGCTGGCAGTCGCCCGACTATTTATTTCCAGCGGCAATCTGACTACGCTTCGCGGTCAGACCGTCTCCGGACAGACTTTCGCAGCCGAACCCAGCAAGGTAGTTTGGAAGGGTCCGGTTTCCATTTTGACCGACGGCACGACTTCGGGTGCAGCTGAAGTGCTAGCTTCCGCGATGATCGCGACACATCGGGGCGATGTTGTTGGCGAAAGGACGTTCGGCCTGGCTTCCGAACAGAAGCTGATCACCATCGACGACGGCTCGGCGCTGATTTTGACGGTGGCGAATTACTACAATGCGGATGGCAAGTCGATCCTGGAAGAAGGCGTGACGCCGACGGAAGTGGTCCGGCAAGAAGCTGCCGCGGCAGATGATGGAGCGGACGACGACGAGTCCACCGGAGCTGCGCAAGTGGCGACGCCAGCGGAGCCGAAGCCGCTCTCTCCCGAAGACGCGGTGTACAAAAAGGCAGTGGACCGGCTGAAAACAGCGGCGAAAAAGGCTGCATAAATTATCCGTGAACTGTTGCGCGTAAAGTGTTGCGGCGCGTCCGCGAAAACTCTCCTGAAAGTTAAATCGCATTTTGACAGCGCCGGCAGAGCTTTGCTTTTGCTGCTCCTGATGGCGCTGTGTTTCAGCGCGCTCGGCTGCAAGCGGCAACGCGCGGGACGTTTGACGGCGGCACAGATGCATCAAGTGACAGAGGAGCTGGCGAAAGTAGCATCCGATGCCGCGCCCAGTGGATCAGTGGTGAAAGTTCGGCGTGCGAGCAAAGCACCAGGCGTGGATGAACTTCACATCGAATTGCGAGGAGGCTCCGAAATTGCGGACACGCTGCAGCAGAAGCTCGCAGGCGTTGCTACGCAACACCGCTTAACGGTCGATGCGCTGGCGACACGCGGAAATTCGAAGCAGATTACGTTGCGCAGCGGCGGCATGGTGACACACCGTATCGAAATCGAAGTTTTAGGCACTCGACCTGCGTCAGCAAATGACAGTTTGGCTGCAGGCGGTGCGCGGCTGGCAATCTTAATGGACGATCTGGGAAACGACCGCAGCGCGGCGGATGCGATTTTCGCATTGCACGTTCCAGTTACGCTTTCGGTGCTGCCGTACCACCCGCATTCTCAGGAAATCGCGCAGGAAGCGCGAAAACACGGCTGCGAAGTGATGCTCCACTTGCCCATGAAATCGCTCGGGAACGAAACGGCTGAACAACAGGAATTGCGGCCGGGACTTTCGCGCGACGAAGTTGAAGCGATGGTGACGAAAATGCTCGAAGCGATTCCAGAAGCAAATGGCGTGAACAATCATCAGGGTTCGCAAGCGACCTCAAATGGGCAACTGATGAATGAGCTGATGCCGGTCCTAAAAGATGCGGGAGTGTTTTACATCGATAGCCGCACCACAGCGGCGACAGTGGCATACGACACAGCGAAGCGGGCCGGAGTGAAAACGGCTTATCGGAACGTGCCATTTCTGGATGACGTGCAGAATAAGGCCGCGGTGAAACGGCAATTGCAGCTTGCGATTCACGGTGCGAAGGAAAAAGGCGAGGCGATCGCTATCGGACATCCACACGCAGAAACGCTGGCAGCGTTGCGCGACATGTTGCCGGAAGCCAGAAAGCAGGGTGTGCGGCTGGTGTTTGTGTCGGATGTGGTTCACTGAGACGTAGCGGCCGGGTTCACGGGATGGTGTGAGGCAACCGGAGAGGGTTCCCGATAGCTAGATGCCGGAAAAACTTTGTGGATGAACAGAGCAGCCGCGGCCATGGTGATGAAACTGAATACGCTGCCTTCAGGGCCGACGCTGCCGCCGGTAAGCCACACTGGGCCGTGCAAAGTGGCGTTAGACAAGTGGCCTTCAAAAACATTGCCGCTATTCGGGACGGAGAACAAAAAAGTTTCGCCGAAGTCAAATGCTGCGTGCCAGCCGACGAGGAACCATAAATTGCCAGTGCGTCTCAGGGTGAAAGCGAAGATGATGCCGATCACGGCCACGCTCAAGGCGCCCACCGGGCTTTCACCCGTGTTCATAAGGTGCACGGCACCAAAGCTAAGAGAAAGGATCCAGGCCGCAGGCCAGAATCCGATGCCGTCGGCGAGAGTGAATTGCAGGTAGCCGCGAAAGGCAAATTCTTCGAAAAGTCCGACCACGATAAAGAATATTCCCCAAAAAATCGCCCATTTGAAAATGGCCGCGCCATGAATGTTAAGGGACCCAAAGGAGTAGCCATGAAACACGGCGATGCAGCCCATGAGCGCAACTATTTCAGCCACGCCCAACGCGCAGCCTTGCCAGAAGAGTTTTCCAAAGGCGGACGCCAGAGGAAGACCGTAGTCGCTGACGTAGCGGTGTTCGATCCAGGCCATGAGACAAGCTGGAAGCCAGACCACGAGGAACAACAAAAACTCCACGAGCAACATTTGGCCAGGTGCAGGGCTGCTTGTTTTGGGCAGATGAAAAATTTTATCCAGCGCCAGATTCAGCGCAGTACTGAAAAGCATCACTATCAGGATGTAAATGAGGATGCGCCAGCCGGCGCGCAAACCGCGCTCGTTTCGAAAGATATTGGTGGGCGATGGAGGTGAAATTTGCGGCAGTGATGGAGCAGCAGGCTGATCGTCATCAGGTCGAACGTCGTCAGGTAAGCGCCGCGGTTCGTTATCCATGGATTCTCCGCCTGAGTCTCCGGAAGTGACTCGACGAAGCGCTTGTGCTTAGCGCGAAAAAGAGGCAGCGGCTGCGCCGAAGATTTGGAGAGTTTTGGGCTCTTGGAGAAATACCACAAAACGGAGATTTTCGCGCTTCCAAGTAGGATCCAGCGAAACGGTGGCTTTTAAGGCAGCCGGATCCGAGACGTTCGGTTGTTTAGGTTTCAGGCGAGTGAGTTTTCGCAGAATGGCGGCATGCGCAAGATTGCGGCCTTGGTTTTCGCCGGTAAGAACGTGCGAAGAGAGATTGCGTTCCACTACCGCAAGCCACACCTCCGCGGATCTGGATTCTGGCGGAGCATTCGAAACGCCGATCGAAAAATCCACGGCCTTGGAAGAAGCACTAGTGATCGAAAGCTGAACATCAGCGCCCGGCATCTTTGCCGCCTCGAGAATGTTCTGACGCACTTCGCGTGCCGAGCTGCCCACCAATTCACGGCTGCCGTTGACGATCAGTTGAGGAGTATAGACTCCATCGTGACGGAAAGACCGCGCGTACTGCTGTTGGCGTTCGGTCCAATCGCGTGACGAAAAAGGATCGATCCATCCGAGGCGATCCCAATAGTCGACGTGTTCCTCGATGGCAATAATTTCGACGTTTTCGACGCGGCCGGTATCATCCAGATGCTTCAGGAAGGCATCGGCAGGAGGGCAACTGGAACATCCTTCCGATGTGAACAGTTCCAAGACGACCGGTCGAACTGGAGCGAGATCGCTGGCAGACGGTCGCGACGGAATAGAGAGCGATGCGCTGAAGAACCCAGGAGTGAAAAGCCCAAGAAACGTCAGATGCAGAATCGTTGTAAGGGTTATCGGCATGATTTGCCTATTCAGAGTCATTAGATAAATCATAAACCTCTCAGAGTGCCGAGGTCGAAAAAGGTGTCCGAGTGGGCGTTAAGAAGTGGAGCGATAAAACTAACGGTTGACTGCTGCTAACTTGAAGACTAGCTTGAAGCAGTTAGCAAGGGACTCCACTAGAGGAGCCTTATGAACCATAGCCTGGCTGCGAACGTGGTACATGCGAACCGCCTGTGCCTGGAGTTTGTCAATTTGCCTTATACGTCCGGCGACCCGGTGGCACATGCCACGTCGTGGCTCGAACTCGTTGAGTTTCTGGCGGATAAGCGAATCATTTCTCAAACCAGGAGCGAGGAGCTGCGAACGCTGACGAAAAGCGATCCTGCTGCTGTTGGTGCTTTAGTGGCGCAGGCAGAGCGATTAATGCATGGAATGGGAATGGTTTTCCGCGCCATCCTCGAAAACGTTCCACTGCATTCCGGGTGGGTAAAACCGATCAACGAAGTGCTTCAGGTTACTGAAGGGCACGACGAATTGCAGTGCGATGGAAATGTGTGGTCACTACGATTTGTTGGAAAATACGACCGGCTGGAGTGGCTGTTGGCTGCGATCGCCCGGTCGGGTGCAGAGTTGATTGCAGAAGGCGCCCAGAAAGGCCTGTCTCGCTGCAGCAATAAGAACTGTCAGCTGCTGTTTTACGATGACTCAAAATTTCACCGAAGGAAGTGGTGTTCGATGGCACTGTGCGGCAACCGGAGCAAGGTATCAGCGTTCGCTCGACGGCACCGCAACGGCAAGGTGCGGGCACAGCACGCGTAACGCTCAGCGCAGCTATTGGACGCCTAAAGCTCACCTGTTAGTTTTGCGGCTTGATGTACTTGGGTGGCCGGTTTTTGCCCCAGGGATCGTAGGTGTGTGCGAAAACCAAGCGATCAGCGAGGGGCGGGTGCGAGTACATCCAGAAAGTAATGAATGCCGGCGGGTTCGGATCGGCGAGATCGATTTCGCCCAGCGCCTGGAAACTGTGCGCGGCGACCTCGGCTGAATTTGGAACCATTCCGTGGATGAGTTCCAGTCCGAACACGTCGGCAGCGTGCTCCTGGACGCGGCTATAGCCATTTACAACGGGGGAGGACACGAACATGAGTCCCTCCAGAATGAGCAGGAGCACGGCGAGCGCAGCCCAATCCTGCGGGCCATACACTTTCCAACGTGTTCCCCAACGCGCAAGGATTGCATTCATCAGCCGATAAGCGGCGTACAAAGAGCTCAGCAAAACCGCAGCAAAAAAGATGAAAGCATCGCGGAGATGATTCAAGACGTAATGGCCGGACTCGTGGGCAAAAATGAATAAAGCTTCCTGCGGAGTCAGCTTCGAGATCATATTGTCGTAAATTACGACTCGCTTGGACGCGCCGAAGCCAGTGACATAAGCGTTGATTTGGTTGGTTTTTGTGCTGGCGTCCATCAGAAACATTCGATCGCGCGGAATTTGCAGACCGGCGCGTTGCGTAAGTTTCTGCAGATCGGTGGTGAGCTCAGGATAATGAACATCGAGCGGCTCGAATTTGTGAAAGAGAGGATCGATGACGACCGGTTCGAGCACAAAAATGCCCAACATGATCGGGAGAGCAGCAAGCCAGAAATAAAACCACCAATAGCGCGGACTTTTGCGAATCACCAAAAATAAAATGAGTCCCATTAATGTGAGAAACGCAAGATTCATCAGTTCAGCTTTCGACCAATCTAAAATCCACGAACCCCAGCGCTGCACGGATTGCTGGTAGTGCAAAGAGAGCCCGTGCCAGGCAATGTGCACCGGAAGATCAGCGATATCGATGAGCACAGCCACCAGGGGAAGAAATATAAGTCCCTGGAGAAAACGATTTTCAGTGGTTCGCTGCGCGAAATCACGGATGCGAGCGACTATGCCGAAACGCAGCGCGAGCAGCAGTACGGCAAGTCCGATGAACACGGAAAGAAAATATAGCGTGTAGCCGGCGCGGGAGTAGGCAACCGCTTTCTGATAGCGATCGTGCGAAAGAGTGTATTGTTCGGTTTCGGTGCGCGCCGTCGCGCCGGGTGCTTTGCCGGGGGGCTCAATCTGTTGGGGCGGTGGGGTGCGAACCGTGGGAGCTTCCTGGGCGGAAAAGACCGGGGACGCCAGCGCACCGAGCGCGGCCAGCAAGAAACTAAGGACCAACGCATATGTGCTGCGTTGGAAAGATATTCGTCGCCTCACGAGATTTTACTCAATTTTAAAATGGCGCAGCGATTAAGCCGCTTGGGACGCGGCGAGTATGCCGCAAATCCGGCTCTAGCTGCAACCTTTCGAGGACAGCAACGCGACCCTGCGCACTCGAAGGGTTGTACTTCATTAGATGGTTGCAGAACTAAGAAGGAAAGCTGGATGCAGAAACAATTAAGACCAGCGAGAGATTCAGTGCGCGGTCTTAAGGGAATAGTTCCGTATCGCACCCCCGGTAGCCAGGCTGGCATGGACGATGGAGGTCCAACGTTCGAGGCGGTGGTGATGATAATGGTGAAATAGATAGGAAATACCAATCGATGCGGCAGTGCCGGCCGCTTCAATCGCTGCGAAGGCGGGATGATTGTCCACAATGTCGTTGGTGAGAAACGCTTCATCGCGACCACGGCGGCGGAAATTGAGAGTGGAAGCGTAATCGAGGGCGCGGGAAGCTCCCACAGCCGCGAAGAGCAGATCGTTTTCGCGGTCCCAAAAGCGATGCTCCGAAATAGACATCCTGGGTTGACTTGGACCGATGGCGGTCGGTTTGTCCGGCGCATCCGTTCGCCACGGATCGGCGCCCGCCAAGGCCGATTGGCTGCCTAAAGTCGTCGTTCGGACAACTGAAGTGCAATCACCAAGAGTTGCGGCCAGGAGAAGCGGCTTTGCGGTGGAAAAGGCAACAGCAGTTTTGCAATCCGACGAATTTAGCAAAAGACTTCGCTGCTCCTGTGGGCCAGCGAATGCATTCGCAGCCAATACAGAAGCAGAAACGGCAACGAACAAGACGGTAAATGACTTCGCGAAACAGAATGAACTGAAACGGGGAGATGACTCAAGTGGCGAAGCAAACGCAGTAAGATGCAAGGTTTCGGCTGGCTCCATTTTATTTGATGCGATCTATTGGATGCTGATTTATTGGATGCAAAGAATTAGTTTAGAGCAACCGACATGGGCGTGCACGCCGGGCTTATGACTTCTGCACACCCGAGATATACTTTCCGCTGGCCCAAGGGCATCCAAGTTGCCTAAGGAGGGTACTGTGAATGATGGAAAAGAGAAGAGCGTAGCCGCGATCGCGACATTGTTAATTACGGCGTTAATTACGGCGGCTGCGATCGTTGGGGCGAGAGCCGTCCATGCCGACCGAGGGGCAGGCGGCCAGGAGCGGTCTTTCGCTTTTGCATATAAGGTGCATGTTCCACCGAATCCAGACGTCAAGAGTGAAGCGCGGCTCTGGATTCCATTACCACCGTCCGATGCGCACCAATCGATTCGCAAACTTGTGATTGAGAGCCCCGTGGCACATCAGGTGGGCAAAGAGAAAGAGTATGGAAACACATTTGCGGTTTTCACGCCTGACGCCGCGCAGACCGCGTCCGGGTACGAGGTATTGCTGAGTTTTGAAGTGACCAGGCACGAATTCGCAACGGATGTGAAGTCAGGAGTTACGGGAACTCGTCAGCCGGATGAGGCTATGTTGAAGCGCTATCTGCAACCAGACCAGATGGTGCCATTGAATGCAACCATCGCGGAGTTGGCGCGAACACAGACTGAAGGCGCTACGCAACCCATGGAGAAGGCCAGACGAATCTACAATTACGTGGCATCGACAATGAAGTACGACAAGTCCGGAGAAGGCTGGGGCCGCGGCGACGCAATGTGGGCCTGCGACTCAAAACGCGGCAATTGCACGGATTTCCATTCAGTGCTGATTGGAATGATGCGTTCGTCCGGAATTCCGGCGCGTTTTGAGATTGGATTTCCCCTTCCTGAGAACAAGCGGGAAGGCGACATTTCGGGGTATCACTGCTGGGCCGAGTTTTACATCGACGGGATCGGATGGATACCGGTGGACGCTTCCGAGGCGTCAAAGAATCCGGCGAAACGCGGTTACTTTTTCGGCGCGGTCGATGCAGATCGTGTGCTGTTCACCTACGGGCGTGATTTACGGCTGGCTCCAGAGCAGAAAGGTGAGCCACTGAATTATTTCATTTATCCCTATGCTGAAGCCGACGGAATGGCTGTGAAGGGATTGGAAACGCACTTCGCTTTCCGGGATATCGGTCCGGGCGATGCGGCCGATACGAAACGAACTCGAAGCCAGTGAGGCGAACTGGGGCGGCCGGGCGCCGCTCAAACGCTTCAGGCATAATTTGCTGTTTTCAGGCATACTCGCGGGACTTCAGGGGTAATTCACTGCAATTGAGGCGTAATTCATTCGCGCCAGCGAATGGCCGGAGCATTGAACCTGGCGTTCCCACGGCGTATCGTAAATTGTTGGTGCTTAAGAGGAACAAGACATGTGGAACAACAGGTGCCATTGCTTGCTGAGTGCGATCGCGGTCATAAGTTTCTGTCTGACGGGAATGTCCCACGCGGCCCTGGCACAGTCTCAGAGTGACTCAGCACCATCGGTTGCGGAAGCGGCGCGGCGTGCGCGTGAACAAAAGAAACATGACGCCAAACCGGTGCACACTTTCACCAATGAAGATTTGCCCGCTGCACCCCCGTCCGGTCCGAACGGCATGAGCTCTGCCGCGAGCCCCGCTAAATCCGAAGACGCGGATGTTCCGGCGGAAAGGGACGCGCGCGAAGCGCCAGCGACCGTGGCAGCAGTGACGGCCGCAAATGATGAACAATCGAAACAGAAAAAAGCAGAAAATGCGGCGGCACTGGAGCGTGCGAAGAAGCAGTTGGCTCTGGCCGAAAAAGAATTCGATGTGATGCAGCGAAAATTCGCGCTCGACAGTGACAGCTTTTATTCCAAAGCCGATTTTGCAAGCGACAAAGAAGGCAAGGCCGCCCTGGACGCAGAGGCACAACAAATCAACGATAAAAGGAACGCGGTCGAGGCTCTGAAGGCCCGCGTGGCGGAATTGCAAGCCCTGGTTGGTGAGCAAGAAAATCCGGAACCCGAGAAAAAGCCTGCCTCGCCTTCAGAAAAATAGAACCTCGATACTGCTTACTTTGGTTCGAGAACCAGCGGTAAGCCGTTCTTAGGATTCCCGATTACAACCACTTTCGTGTTGTTGCTGGTTGCCAGTTTTTCCGTGGCTTCGATTCCCTTCCATTCGAGCAACTGCGGGCTGATGCCCTGGGCAACGATTTTCTGAAAATCGGCAATGCCTTGCGCTTCGATGCGCTTGCGTTCGGCTTCCTGTTTTTCTTTTTGCAGGATGAAGCTCATACGTAAGGCATCCTGTTCAGCTTGCTGCTTGGCTTCGATCGAGCCCTTCAGCATCGCCGGCAGTTGCACATCGCGCAGGAGCACGGCTTCGACGATCACGCCCCGGGCAGCAAGCTGGGTGGTTAGCTCGTCCTGAATCTGCTGCTGCACCAGTTCGCGGGCATTGGTGTAGAGGGCGTTAGCGGTGTGGGCGGAGGTCGAGGCTCGAATGGCGGCACGAAGTGTGGGTTCAACAATTTTTGCCGCGTAATCCTCGCC
>Ga0070709_10000598_pt1 | contig 21084 bp, 19 predicted proteins | sample LARL51metaG_FD_65449 | JGI IMG/M metagenome (GOLD analysis project Ga0070709, IMG submission 65449) | Corn, switchgrass and miscanthus rhizosphere microbial communities from Kellogg Biological Station, Michigan, USA - LAR L5-1 metaG | ecosystem: Host-associated > Plants > Roots > Rhizosphere ... | reverse complement strand
CGTCACGTACGAGGTCCTGGCGATCCGACGGACCACCCTGAAAAACCTGTCCACGCTCGGTCGCGTCATCGCCTCGAACAGCACCGCTTCGCTGGCCTTTGCCAACGAGGCCGATGCGCGAGAGATCCTGTCGGCGCTCAAAGCGGAGCCGCACGTCGTGGCGGCGGGCCTGTACGACAAGAACGGGCGATTGTTCTCCCGCTATCCGGCGGGTTTTTCGCTCGATGCCCTTCCGCCGGCACCGGAACGCGACGGGTACCGGTTCGAGGAGGGGTATGTGATCGGACTCGAGCCGGTGGCGGAGGTGGGCAGCCCGCGACTCGGCACCTTGTACCTGAAGTCCGATATGCAGGCCGTGTCCCGCACGCTGCGACTCTCGGCCGCGATCGGCGCCAGTGTCATGGCGATCTCGTTGCTCACCGCGTACCTCCTCGCCGCACTGCTCCAGGGACGGATCTCGCAGCCTATTCTCGCGCTGGCGGAAGCCGCCGCGGCGGTCTCCACGCGTCAGGACTATTCGGTGCGCGCGCCGAAGCTCGGCGAGGACGAATTGGGCACGCTGACCGACGCCTTCAACCAGATGCTCGGCCGCATCGAGGATCAAAACCGCGAGCTCCGGCGCTACGCCACTGAGCTCGAGCAGCGGGTCACGGATCGCACCCACGAGCTCGAGGAGCGGAACGAGGCGCTCCGACGCAACGCGGCCGAGCTCGTCGCCGCCAATACCGAGCTGGATGCGTTCGCCTATTCCGTCTCGCACGACCTGCGGGCGCCGCTGCGCAGCATCGACGGGTTCAGCCAGGTGCTCCTGGAGGATTACAGCGCGCAGCTGGACGAGGCTGGACGGGATTCCCTGCAGCGGGTGCGGGCCGCCAGTCAGCGGATGGCAACCCTCATCGACGACCTGCTGAAGTTGGCGCGCTTCGCCCGTTCAGAAATGCGCACCGAAGCCGTTGACCTGAGCAAGATCGCGCAGGACATCGCGGCCGACCTCCAGCGCTCGACGCCCGAGCGTCAGGTGGAATTCGCGATCGCCCCGGGGCTCGAGGCGCGGGGCGACGTCCGGCTCTTGCGCGTGGCCCTCGAGAATCTCCTGCGCAACAGCTGGAAGTACACCGCGAAGCAGCCGCGCCCGCGAATCGAATTCGGATCGGTCCAGGAGAACGGGGAACGGGTGTTCCGGGTCCGGGACAACGGGGCCGGCTTCGACATGCAGTACGCGGACAAGTTGTTCGGTGTGTTTCAGCGCCTGCACTCCCCGGCCGATTTCGAGGGCACCGGCGTTGGGCTCGCCACGGTCCGTCGGATCATCACCCGCCACGGCGGGCGGATCTGGGCCGAGGGCGTGGTCGACCAGGGAGCGACGTTCTACTTCACGCTGTGATCGATGCCGCGCTGAGACGCCGTCCTTCGTCCACGAGCTCCCGCGCCTCCGGAGCAGACGGCGCTTCGGCGATCAGCCGGATGATCGGTTCGGTGTTCGAGGGCCGCACGTGGAGCCAGCGATTCGGCCACGCGAGCCGCAGCCCGTCCTGCGTGTCGACCTGAGCGTCGGCGAACCGCTGCCGCAACGCCGCATAGGTCCGCTCAAGGCCCCGCTCCCGGCTCCCTGCTCCCCGCTCCACCTTGGCCTTCACGATGACATAACGCGGCGCGGCCGCGACGAGCTGGCTCACAGGGCGGCCTTCCCGGGCGAGCAGGGTCAGGAGCAGCGCGGCCGCAACCGGCGCGTCGCGCCCGGCGTGGAGCGCGGGATACATCACGCCGCCGTTTCCCTCCCCTCCGATCGCCGCTCCGAGCCGTAGAATGGCACGGGCGACGTGGACTTCACCGACGGGGGTCCTGACGACCTCGGCGCCGTAGGCCCGGGCCGCGTCTTCGACGACGAGACTCGTGGACAGATTGCACACCACAATGGGCGTGCCGCCCTTGCCGCCCATTACCGCCCGTATTGCTAACGCCAGCGTATAGTCCTCCCCGATCGGGGTTCCAGTTTCGTCCACGATCGCGAGACGGTCCACGTCCGGGTCGACGGCGATGCCGACGTCGGCGCCGGAGCGACGCACGAGCGCCGCCAGCTCGCCGAGATTCTCGGGTATGGGCTCGGGCGCCCGGGGGAACCGGCCATCGGTCTCGAGGTTGATCCCGGTCACGCGGCACCCGAGGCGCTCGAGCAGTGTGCGCATGACCGGGCCGCCCGCTCCGCGCACCGCGTCGAGTGCCACCGCGAAGCTCCGTTTGCGAACCGCCGCAACGTCGACCGCCGGGAGCTTCAGGACGGCATCGAGGTGCCGCTCGATGGCTCCGGGATCGGTCGCAACCTCCCCCCCGGTGCTCCCTCGTCGTCCGCCGTCCTTCCCGACCAGATCCAGCACGCGCTTCCCATCGGTCCCGTCCAGAAAGATCCCGTCGGGGCCGATGAACTTCAGGGCGTTCCACTCGATCGGGTTGTGGCTCGCCGTGATCGCGATACCGCCTCCCGCCTGGTGATGCTCAACGGCGAGCTGGATCGTGGGCGTCGGGGCGATGCCGACGGACACGACGGCGCAGCCCGCGGAGGCGAGCCCCTCGGCCACCGCCCGCTCGAATGCCGGCCCGGACTCCCGCGCATCCCGGCCGACCACGACGAGGGGCCGGCGCGCTCCCGCCTTGGCCCACTGGCCAAAGGCGCCGGCGTAGCGCGCCACCACGTCCTCCGTCAGGTCTTTGCCGACGATACCACGGATCCCCGAAACCCCGACCATCAAGGTGTCGGTCATGCGGACAATCTAATCCGGGGGTGGTGCGGCGCGGCGTGTCTCCGGAGCGGGAGTGGGAAGGTGGAGCGGTCGGACCTCGGGATTGGACACGGGGAGCGCGGCGCGGTCGGGGAAGGCGGCGAGGAAGGCCTCGACCGCGGGCGCGTGAAACTGTCGCCCCTTCCCCTCCTCGAGCTCCTGGAGGGCCTTGTCCACCGAGAGGGCGGGCCGGTATGGACGCGCGCTGGTCATCGCATCGAACGAATCGGCGACGGTCACCACCCGCACCTCGAGGGGGATCTCGTCGCCCTTCAACCCGTCCGGAAACCCTTTGCCGTCGAGCCGCTCGTGATGCGATCGAATGATCGCGAGCGCGCTGGGAGCCTCGCGCATGAGCGGCGCGAGGATGCGCGCGCCGATCGCCGGGTGCTCCATGATGTGACGATACTCCGCTTCAGTGAGCTTTCCCGGCTTGTGGAGGACGGCCTCGCTCACGCCGATCTTGCCGATGTCGTGCAGCTCGGCGCCCAACGCGATGGTGTCCAGCACCGATTGCTGCAGCGCCATCGACTGCCCGATCCGCGCGGAATAGGCCGCGACCCGCACCGAGTGACCGCGCGTGTACGGATCTTTCTCCTCCAGGAAGTGCACGAGCGCCTGCAGCCGCTCGAGGGACAACTCCTCGATCCGGTGCGCCTGCTCCTGCACGCGCGTCTCCAAGGTACGGCGGTAGTCCTCGACTTCCAGCTTGAGCCTGCGCTTATCGAGCGCCTGCATCACGCGAGCGCGGACTTCGTCGAGGTGGAACGGCTTGGCGACGTAGTCGAGCGCCCCGAGCTGCAGGCACGCGACGGCGCTCTCCACTTCCGCCACCGCGGTCACCACGATGACGGCCGTGTCGGGCCAGCGTGCGACGATCTCGCGCAGGAGCGTGACGCCGTCCATCTGCGGCATCCGTAAGTCGGAGATGACGAGCGGCACGTGGTCCTGCCGCAGTATCTCGAGCGCTTCGGTGCCGGAGCCGGCCTCCGTGCACGTGAAACCCTCACCCTCGAGCAGCCGCACGAGGACGCGCCGCAGGCGCGGCTCGTCGTCCACCACCAAGCACTTGACGGCGTTCGGCTGGGGCATGTGCGCTTAACGTAAAGGTCGCTTGCTCGACATGGAAGGCGCCCTTACGTTCCCGCCATGACCCGCGTGACTACGGACGACCTGAAAACGCGCTTTGGAACTCGCGCCGTACATGCGGGGCACATCGCCGATCCCCTCGCCGGCGCGGTGATGACCCCCATCTATCAGACCTCGACGTACATCCAGGACGGCCTGGGGCGCCACAAGGGGTACGAGTACGCGCGCACCCAGAACCCGACGCGCGAAGTCCTCGAGCGGAACGTCGCGGCGCTCGAAGGGGGCCGGCACGGCTTCGCCTTCGCCTCCGGGCTCGCCGCGCTGGACGCCGCGTTGAAGCTCCTCTCGGCGGGCGACCACGTGGTGTCGGGCGAGAACGTCTACGGTGGCACGCATCGCCAGATGACGCACGTATGGACGCGGTACGGGCTCAGCTTCTCGTTCGTGGACGCCACCGCCCCCGCGAAGATCGCGGCCGCCGTCACGCCCAAGACCCGCATGGTCTACGCCGAGACGCCCACGAATCCGATGATGCAGCTGTGCGATCTCGCGGCGGCGGGGGAGACCGCGCGTGCGGCGCAGGCGCTGTTCGTCGTCGACAACACCTTCGCGACGCCGTGCTTCCAGCGCCCACTCGAGCTCGGCGCGGATATCGTCCTCCACTCGACCACCAAGTACCTGAACGGCCACAGCGACATGGTCGGTGGGATGCTGGTCGCAAACCGCGATGACCTCGCCGAGCGCATCGGCTTTCTGCAAAACGCGGCCGGCGCCGTGCCCGGCCCGTTCGACTGCTGGCTGGCGCTGCGGGGAACCAAGACCCTGGCGCTCCGCATGCGGCAGCACGATACCAACGGCCGGCGTATCGCCGAGTGGCTCACGAAGCACCCCAAGGTCCAGCGGGTGTATTATCCAGGCCTGCCCTCTCATCCCCAACACGAGCTCGCGTGCCGTCAGATGAAGGGATTCGGCGGCATGATCTCGATCGAGCTGGGATCGGTGGAGCGCGCCAAGCGCTTTGCCGAGCGGACCCGCATCTTCGTGCTCGCGGAATCGCTGGGTGGCGTCGAGAGCCTCATCGGGCACCCGGCCTCGATGACCCATGCGAGCGTACCGGCGGAGATGCGACGCGCGATGGGGCTCACCGATAGCCTGGTCCGGCTGTCGGTGGGCATCGAGGATGTCGAGGATCTGATTGGAGATCTGGAGCAGGCGCTTGACGGAGCCGGATGAACGCGACCCACCGTTCACCCGAAACACCGCGGTAAGTCAGCCGTAGTACGGTAACACTTTGCAGGAGCACGCTATGACGGATTCGACCCTTCCAGCCGCCCGCCCACGCAAGATCCTCACGCAGATCGCGCCGGTGGCGTGGGAGCACCCCGCGGACCGCGCGGCGCTGCAGACGCTTCGCTCCGTCCCCGGCTTCGACCAGGTCGTGAAGAAAATCGTCGGATTCCTGGGCGAGCGCGGTATCCGGCTCCTGTTCCAGGCCAACGCGGTTCGCGTGGGGCCGACGCAGTTCCCGCGGATGAACGCCTTGTATACCGACGTCCTTACGTCGCTCGACTGGCCCGACCGGCCCGAGCTGTTCGTGTCGCAAACCCCGTTCGTCAACGCGGGGGCGTACGGCATGGACCGCCCGTTCATCGTCATCAACTCGGGCGCCCTCAACTTGCTCGACGACGACGAGATGCGGGTGCTGCTCGGCCACGAGCTGGGCCATGTGATGAGCGGGCATGCATTGTACCACACGATCCTGGTGCTCATCGTATTCGTGGGGATGAACTTTCTCCCCTTCCTTGCGGGGATCGTGCTCGCACCCGTCGAGCTGGCGCTGCTCGAGTGGTACCGCAAGAGCGAGCTCTCCTCCGATCGCGCCGGCCTCCTCGCCGCGCAGGATGCGACGGCGTCGATGCGGATGTTCCTCAAGATGGCGGGGGGCGGCGACACCAAGCAGATGGATCTGAACGCCTTCCTTCAGCAGGCCAAGGAGTACGAGGAGACGGGCGGCGCCATCGACCGCGTCTTCAAGATCCTGAACACGCTCCCGCAATCGCATCCGTTCAACACGCTGCGGGCCGCCGAGCTGCAGCGCTGGATCGAAGAGGGCCAGTACGATCGCGTGCTGCGGGGAGAGTACACGCGCCGCGGGCCTGAGGCCGAGCAGCGTCCCATCGACAAGGACATCGACGACGCGCGCGAGCACTACATGAAGGAAGCGAAAGCGGTCGTGGACGACGTGATGGACACCGCCAAGCGAGCCGCTCAAGCCTTTTCGGACGCCTTCAAGAAGAAGTGAGAGTCCTGGTCGTCGGCGAAGGGGGTCGCGAGCACGCGCTCTGCTGGGCGCTGAAGCGCGATACCCCCGACGCGGACGTCTTCGCCGCCCCGGGGAATCCGGGCACCGCGCAGCTGGGCACCAATCTCGGCATTCCCGTCACCGCGCAGGACGATCTCGTGTCGGCCGCGCGGGATTACCATATCGATTTCACGATCATCGGGCCCGAGGCGCCGCTCGCCGCCGGGCTCGCTGACGCGCTTCGGAAGACGGGGCAGCCCGTCTTTGGACCTGGAGCCGCCAACGCCCGCATCGAGTCCTCGAAAGTGTTCGCCAAGGACGTGATGCATCGGGCGGGCATTCCCACGGCGGTGAGCCGAACGTTCACGGCGGTCGACCCTGCGCTGGCGTACATCGAGCGGCACGCCGAGCCGCTCGTGGTCAAGGCCTCCGGGCTCGCCGCCGGCAAGGGCGTGATCGTGTGCGCCACACGCGCGGACGCCCGACGCGCGACGCGGGCGATGCTCGCCGACGGCGCATTCGGCGACGCGGGCCGGGAGGTGGTGATCGAAGACTACCTCGAGGGCGAGGAGCTCTCGGTGCTCGCCCTTACCGACGGTGAGCAGATCCTCCTCCTCCCGGCCGCGCAGGACCACAAGCGTCTGGGTGAGGGCGATACCGGCCCGAACACCGGAGGGATGGGCGCCTATTGCCCGGTGAGCGTCGCCACGCCGGCCCTGCTCGAGCGCGTGCGGCGCGACGTGCTCGAGCCCGCGATCGCGGAGCTCGCCAAGCGCGGCGCGGCTCCTTATCAGGGCGTGTTGTACGCTGGTCTCATGCTCGCGCCGGACGGCACACCCTACGTCCTCGAGTTCAACTGTCGCTTCGGGGACCCCGAGACCCAAGCGCTGCTCCCCGTGCTTCCTGGCGTGACGCGCCATCTCGCGGACATCGCGGCGGGCAGGTGGACGCCCGACGACACCGCGCTGCCGGCGCAGCGCGCCGCGGTCGCCACGGTGCTCGCGGCGCCGGGGTACCCGGAGAAGCCCGAGGTCGGCGCCGCGATCGATGTGCCGCGCGATCTCGAGCCTGGGACGCTCGTATTCCACGCGGGCACGTCCAGCGCGCCGGACGGCTCGCTCCGGGTGCGCGGTGGGCGTGTCCTCGCCGTGACCGGCGTGGGTGACTCCGTTGCCGAGGCGCGCGAGCGGAGCGCTCGCGGGTGCGAGCTGATCAGCTTCCGGGGCAAGACCTACCGCAGGGACATCGGGTGGCGGGAGATCGGGGGCAGGGAACGCTGGAGGGGGACGGGGGGGGAGCGTGCCGGAGCTGCCCGAGGTTGAGACGATCGTGCGGGGGCTGGCCCCGCGGCTCGAGGGGTTCCGGATCGCCCGCGCCCGGCTGGCCAAGACGGACGTCCTGCGTCGCGTTTCGAAGCCCCGCCTCCTCAAGACACTGACAGGGAACGCCTTCGAGGAAGTCACTCGCCGGGCCAAACACGCTGTATTCCGTTTGACGAGCGGTCACCGGCTCGTGGTACAGCCGCGCATGACCGGGTCGCTGGTCGTGTACGATCGCCGACTCACCAAGGACGAAGCGAAGTACGCGGTCCTCACCTGCACCCTGGAGGACCGCCGGCTCTTCGTGTACCGGGATGTGCGCCGCCTGGGGACCCTATGGCTGCTGGACGACGCGGCGTGGGCCGCCTACACAGGCCGGATCGGCCCGGAGCCGCTGGAGGAGACGTTCACGCCGTTCGTCTTCGCCCAACGGCTGGCGGGCACGCGCGCCGCGATCAAGAAAGCGATCATGGATCAGCGACGAGTGGCCGGCGTGGGCAACATCTACGCGAATGAGGCGCTGTTCCAGGCGGGCATCGATCCCTCGAAGCCGACGAACAAGCTGTCGCTCGAAGAGTTCGCCCGGTTGCATGCCGCCGTAACCGATGTCCTCCAACGCGCGGTGGACTCCTCGGGGACCACGGTCCGGGACTATCGGACCGGCGTGGGCGAGCCGGGTCGGTTTCAGTTCGAGCTGAAGGTGTATGGGCGCGGGGGCGAGCCGTGCGTGACGTGCGGGCGGAAGCTCGTCACGACCCACACGATCGATCTGCGCGCGACGACGTTCTGCCCGAATTGCCAACGGTGACCTAAAGGGGGACCAGCCTCCCTCGCGGCGGGATTCCCGCCTCGAGCTCCATGATCCCCACGCTGGGCGGAACCCCGAAGCGGGGATGTCCGGCGCCGCCCGGATTCATCACCGTGACGGTGCGGTCCACGAGCTCGAGGAGCGGCTTGTGGGTGTGCCCGTACACGATGATCTCCGCCTTGGGGAAGGCCTCGTGCAGCGCAACGGGTGTGGCGCGCTCGAACTGATCGCCGTGCGTCACCACAATCGCAAATCCGTCGAGCTCGACTTCAGCTACTTGCGGCAGGCGCGCGCGGAGCTCAGGGCCGTCCGTATTGCCATAGACCGCCGTGACGGGCGCGATCGCTTCGAGCGCGATCAGGATGTCCGGCTCGCCGACGTCCCCGCTGTGGAGGATGTGATCCACCGCCCGAAACACCTCGAACACTTCCGGGCGCAGCAACCCGTGCGTGTCGGAGAGGACACCCAGGCGCATCGTCCGGCCTCAGTCCTGCTGCCACCGCTTGATCAACGCGACCTCGACGCCGATGTGATCGAGGACCCGTTGGACCACGAAGTCCACCAGGTCGCGCACGTGCGACGGTTTGTGATAGAAGCCGGGCGCCGCGGGAAGGACCATCGCGCCCGCTTCGGCCACGAGCGTGAGATTCCGCAGGTGCACGAGCGACAGCGGGGACTCGCGCGGCACGAGCACGAGCTTGCGCCGTTCCTTGAGCACGACGTCCGCCGCGCGCTCGATCAGGCTGCGGCTAGTCCCGTGCGCGATTGCCGCGACCGTTCCCATGGAGCAGGGACAAATCACCATCCCCGCGCTCTTCGCCGACCCCGACGCGGGCTCGGCCCCCCGGTCCTTGTCGTCGAACACGCGCACGCTTCCCCAATCGCCCCCGGTGGCCTTCTTCAGCTCGCGGTCGTCCTTGATGCCGCATTCTTCCGTGAGCAGCCGCCAGCCGTGGCTCGAGATCATGAGCCAGGTCGGGACCTGGTGCATGGCGAGGATCTCGAGCAAGCGCACGCCATAGGGCGCACCGGACGCCCCAGTGATGGCGAGAATCACCGGCAGCTTGCTCAGCGCCCTCTCCGGTTTGGAGTCGGGCTACGCTGGGGATGTGCGGGCGGCCGTGCAGGAGCGGGGGAGTGGGGAGAGGGGAGAGGGACGCTCCGACGCACCGCACGCTTCCGGTGCAGCGGCGCGAACCTCTCCCCACTCCCCTCTCCCTTTTTCATATAACGCGATCTATGAGTGCTCCGAGAAAAACGACGATCGACACGATCCCGTTCGCGGTAAAGAACGCCGCATTGAGCCGGCTCAAGTCCCCCGGCCGGACCAGCCGATGCTCCCACGCGATCACCGCCGCGCCCGCTGCCACCCCGGCGTAGTAGGCACCACCGAGGCCCGCGCCCACACCGAAGGCCACCAGCGCCGCGAGCGCGAGCCCGTGCAGCAGCTTCGCGACCAGGATGGCCCGAGCCTGCCCAAGCCGAACGACGAGCGACTCCAGCCGCTCGGCGCGATCGAACGCTTCGTCCGGGAGTGCGTAGAAGACGTCGAACCCGCCGACCCAGAAGGTCACCGCGAGGGCCCCGACGGGCAGGAGCCACCAGGGTTCGCTCCACCGGCCGGTGACCGCGAGGTATCCCGCCGGCGTGGCGATGCCGTCCGCGAGCCCGAGCCAGAGATGCGACCAGGCGGTGAACCGCTTGGTGTAGCTGTATGCCGAAATGAACACGAGCGCGATCGGCGCCAGGACGAAACACAGGGGGTTCAGCGCCCACGCGGCCGCGAGAAAGAGACCCGCTGCCACCACCACGGCGGTCCACGCCTGGGCGAGCGTGAGGCGCCCCGAGGGCAACTCCCGCCCTTTGGTACGTGGGTTGCGTGAGTCAATCTCGCGATCGGCAATGCGGTTGAATCCCAGCGCCACGAACCGGGCGCACGTGAACGCGATGATGACCAACCCGAGCGTCCGCCACGTTACCGCCGTGATGCGTGAGGCGACGACGAGTCCGAGCAGCGCGAAGGGCAGCGCGAATACGGTGTGGGGCAGCTTGACGAAGTTCGCATAGCGGACGAGCAAGCTCTCCCCAGCGAGAGTTTGGCCCTCCCGTCCGACCGTCCGTTTGTCCGTCAGTCCGTCAGAGCTCAATCCCCAGCTCCTTCCACATCGCGTCGACTCTCTGCTTCGTCTCAGCATCCATGACGATCTTGTTCGGCCACTCGCGCGTGAAGCCTTCCTCTTTCCACTTGCGGGTCGCGTCGATCCCCATCTTCGATCCGAACGTGAAGCCGCGGCTCGAGTGATCGAGCACGTCGATGGGCCCCATGGTGAATCGCACGTCGCGCTCGGGGTCGATGTGATTCAGCGCCACCCACCACGCTTCACCCGCGTCCTGCACGTTCACGTCCTTGTCGACGACGACGATGACTTTGGCGAGCGACATGAGGCCCTGCCCCCACAACCCGTTCATGACTTTGTACGCCTGGCCGGGATACTGCTTGTCGATGCTGACGAACACGAGGTTGTGAAAGATCCCCGCCGCCGGCATGTGGATGTCCACGATTTCAGGGATCGTCAGCTTGAGGAGCGGCAGAAAGATCCGCTCCGTCGCGTGGCCGAGCCAGTAGTCCTCCATCGGCGGGCGCCCCACGATCGTGTGCGGCCAGATCGGCTCGGCCCGCATCGTCACCGCGGTGACGTGCACCTTGGGATAGTAATCGGCGAGCGAGTAGAACCCGGTGTGGTCGCCGAACGGCCCTTCGAGTACCAACTCCTCGCGGGGGTCGACGTACCCCTCCAGGACGATCTCGGCTTCCGCCGGTACCTCGAGATCGGATGTGATCGCCTTCGCGAGCCGGACCGGCTCCTTCCGTAAGAATCCCGCAAACAGGAACTCGTCGATCGTGGGCGGCAGGGGCGCGGACGCGGCGTACACGGACGCGGGATCACCACCCAGCGCGATGGCCACCGGCATCCGCTCTCCCCGATCCGCCATGGCCCGCCAGTGCGCCGCCCCGACCTTGTGCCGCTGCCAATGCATCGCGAGCTCGTTCCGCCCAATCACCTGAATGCGATACATGCCGACGTTGCGCACCCCCGTCGTGGGGTCGCGCGTGATCACACCGGGGAGCGTGATGTACGGGCCGCCGTCCTCCGGCCAGCACACGGGTACCGGAAACTGAGCCAGGTCCACGTCCCGCTCGCGCAGGATGGTCTCCTGGCAGGGCGGTCGCCCGCCGACGGTCTTGGGAGGAAATTTCCCCATCTCGGCGAGCTGCGGCAGCATCGCGAGCTTGCCGAGCAGCGTGTCGGGGACTTTCAGGTTGAGCAGCGTGGCGATGCGCTCGCCGATCTCGTCGAGGCACTCGACCCCCAGCGCCAGCGCGATGCGGCGCGCGGAGCCGAACATGTTGACGGCCACCGGCTGACGGGCCGCGGCGCCGGACGCGAGCGTTGCGTGAGTGAACAGGAGCGCCGGTCCGCCCGCCGGGGATTTCATGCAGCGGTCCGCGATCTCCGTGATCTCCTTGTTCACGGCCACCGGATGTGTCACGCGCGCGAGCTCGCCCCGGGCCTCGATGGCACCGAGGAAGTCGCGCACGTTATCGAGTGGCATGGTGTAGGGCGCAGATCCCGCCGCTCAAGAGCTCGTAGCCGACGTTCGAGAATCCGGCGTGGGCCAGGCGGCCGGCGAGCGCGTCCGGCGGCGGGAAGTCGAGCACCGACTCTGGCAAGTAGGAATAGGCATCCCTATGTTTGGACACCGCGCGACCGATCGCGGGGAGCACGCGCCGAAAGTAAAACAGGTAGAGCGCGCGCAGCGGCGCGAAGCGTGGCGTCGTGAACTCGAGCACCACAAACCGCGCGCCGGGCCGGAGCACCCGATACGCTTCCCGGAGCCCGGCGCCCAAGTCCGCGAGATTCCGAACCCCGAACGCGACCATCGCGCCGTCGAACCGGGCGTCGGTAAACGGGAGCGCGAGCGCATCGGCGCCGACGGGACGCGTGCGAGCCGCCTTGCTCTTCCCCAGCGCCAGCATGGGCAGCACGAAATCCGCCCCGATGACCGTACCGCGGAATGCGGGCTCTCGGGCGAGCGTCGCCGCGAGATCGAGAGTGCCCGCGCACAAGTCGAGATACGTGCCGTCGGGGCGCCGCTCCCAGCCGAGGCGCTGCACCGCCGCCCGGCGCCAGGAGCGGTCCACGTTGAGGCTCAGTAGATGATTCAGAAAGTCGTAGCGTGGCGCGATGGCGGTGAACATGCGGCGCACGTACGCCCGCTTGGCCGCCCGCGCAGCGGGCGGGAGGCTGTTGGAGGCTGGCGAGGTTGTGGAGGTTGGTGGACGTTCCAAGGGTTGACCTCCACCGACCTCCCCCATCCTCCAAAACCTCCACCAACTGTCACTCACGTGTTCGGGGCTGGTCGGGGGGGACCCCATAGGCGCGAAAGATAGGCCGGGCAACCTGACCGGCGCCAGCGACCAAGAGGTCGTGGCGTGGGCCAAGCAGGGTCACGAAGCGGCGTTCCGTGAGCTGGTGCGCCGCTACGAGCGTCCGGTGTTCTCGCTACTCTACCGCATGGTCCGCGATCGCGGTCTGGCGGAAGACCTCGCGCAGGAAACCTTCATCAAGGTGCTGAACGCGATCGGGTCCTACAATCCCCAGTACAAGTTTTCATCGTGGATCTTCAAGATCGCGAACAATGCGGCGATCGATCACCTCCGCCGCCGCGAGCTCGACACGCTGTCCCTCGACGGCTCGCCCCACGCCACCACGCCGGACGAGATGAGCGCCACCGCGTTGCAGCTCGGCGATCGCGGGGAGTCGCCGCTCCAGGAGCTCGAGGCCCGCGAGCTGGGCGGCGCCATCGAGCACGCCATCGCCCGCCTCCGCCCCGAGTACCGGGCGTGCATTCTGTTACGCCACGTGGAAGGTCACAGCTACGAGGAGATCGCCCGCATGCTCGACCTGCCGCTCGGCACGGTCAAGACCTATATCCATCGGGCCCGCAACGAATTGCGTGGTTACCTGGAGGATCGCAAGGCATGAAACCCGCACGGCGCCCCGCGCGTAAGGCTGGCCCAAGATGAACTCGACCCCCCTCTCCGACACGCGACACCTGACCCCGGACGAAATCGAGCTGTGGGCTGAAGGCCTGCTGCCCGCCGCTCGCGACGTGCACATTGGCGAGTGTGCCGAGTGCCGCAGGACCGCCGAGCGAGAGCGGAAGCTGTTTCGCGAGCTGGCGCGGCTGACCCGATTCGCGCCGGAGTTCGGATTCGTCGAGCGCGTGATGGCCAAGGTGAAGATCCCCGCGCCTTCAGGCCCGCACTTCCGCTCCGACCCCGACGCCTAGCAGCCTCGCGGCGCTGCCGTCGCGCACCGCGATCTCCACCATCCCGCCGCTGCCGACAACCGCGAGCAGCGCCCCCCGCCCCACGTCTCCAAAGGTTCGCGCCAGCGTGCCGATTTCCGTCCCCTCGACGCGGATCCGCACGCCGGGCTCGACCGCCTGTCCCGGAATGTTGGAGATGAGAGTACCGAAGCGATCGACGTAGATCACTTCGCCGATCACGGCGGTTCCGTCGTGACGGGGCGCGGGAAGCGGGGAGCGGTACGCATCGATGACGGGCTGCCCCACATGCGACAGGGACGCACCGAGCGCGAGCTGGCCGGCGACGGGCGCAAAGACATCCCGTCCCTGAAAGGTCGGAGCGGCGCCCTCCGGAATCGGGAGCGCGACGAAATGCGCGTCCAGGGGCAAGAAGGAGAGCAGGCCGTTGTCCGGGGCCACGAAAAAGTGCCCCCCGATCGAGGCGGCGAGGACGCGGCGGGCGGTCCCGACCCCAGGGTCCACGATCGCGAGGTGCACGCTTCCCTGCGGGAACCGATGCCACACGCGCGACAAGACGTACTGCGCCGCCCGCACATCACCCGGTGACACGTCGTGCGTGATATCCACCAGCACGACGCCGTGGACCTGTGACAACAACACGCCCTTCACCTCCGCCACGTAGCTGTCGGCGGCGCCGAAATCGGTGAGGAGCGTGATGAGGGTGGCCATGAACCAGGTATCAGGTGTCTGGTGACCGGTGTCTGGTGACCGGTGTCTGGTCAAACCGCTGCATGTCGCCACGAGCCGCGCAACCAGAACACGCTCATGGCGATGCCACGCGACACCGCCGTAACCGAGAGCGCGAGCCAAATACCGAGCAAGCCGAGCGGTCCGGACCACCATGCCGACAGAGGCACTCGCAGCAAGGTCAAGGTCGTGCTCGCGATCTGCGGCAGCAATGTGTAGCCTGCGCCCGCGAGCGCCCCCTCGAGGATGATCTCGAACGTCTGCCCGATCTGCGCGAACGCGATCACCCGGAGGTAGAGACTGCCATCGGTGATCACCGCGGGATCCGGAGTGAACAGCCCCACCAGCGTCCGGGGGATCGCCAGGAAGGCAATCGCGGTCGTGACGGTCACCGCGAGGCAGTAGGCGACCGTCATCCGCACGCCTTGGCGCGCGCGCGCCTCCTGGTGAGCACCCAAGTTTTGCCCCACCAGGGCGGAGGCCGACAGAGCAAACCCCGAGATGGCGATGAAGCCGAGCCCCTCGATCTTGTGCCCGACGCCGAGCGCGGCGAGCGCCGCCGTGCCGAAGCGTGACGTATACCGCGTGAGCCACATGTACACGACCGACAGGAGCACGCCCGCCAGCGAGAGGGGCGCGCCGATGCGGATCACTGTGGGGACCGCGCGCCAATCCGGCGTTTCGAGTCGGAGGAGCCCGCGTCGCCACGCGATGCCGATCCCGATGAGGAACCCGCCTCCGCGCACCATGACAGACGAAAGCGCGGCGCCCTCGACGCCGAGCCGCGGGAACGGACCGAGCCCGGCGATGAGCAGCGGATCGAGCCCGACCGACAGCAGCACGGACGCCATGAGCAGCAGGAACGGGGTCCGCGTGTCCCCCGAGGCGCGGAACGTCGCCTCGATGGCGAAGAAGCCGAACACGAGTGGGCCGCCGAGCAGCCAGGTATGGAGATACCGGTGCCCGAGGATCGCCACGTCGGGAGGGACCGTCATGAACCGGAACAGCTCGTCCGTGAGGACGTATCCGACGGCCGAGACCACGGCGCCGGCGGCGAGGGCGTACAGCACCGCCGCTCCAGCCGCCCGTGCCGCCGCGTCCGGGCGCCCCTCGCCGTGGCGTCGCGCCGCGACCGCGATCAGTCCCACTTCCACCATCTCACCGAGCGACAGCAGGACCCACACGTAGAAGCCCGCGGTCGAGACCGCGGCGAGGGCGGCGGGCCCGATCAGATTGCCGACCCAGATGGCATCGATGAGGTTGAAGCAGAAGTGGCACGCCATCATGGCGACGGCGGGCATGGCGAGTTTCAGGATGACGGGTCGGAGCGGTCCGACGGTGAGCGAACCGGGGGTACCGGCGACGCTGGTCATGGCGCCGGAAGCTACCGGGGCGCCGGGCCGGGGGTCAACGAGGCGGGCGAATCGAGCGACGGTGTCGCGCCTTGTTGTCGTACAGCGAGCGGTCCGCGCTGTTCATCAAGACCTCGAGTGTGGCCCCGTCCCGCGGATGCACCGCGACGCCGATGCTGATCGTGAGCGACGGCTTCTCGCCGTCGCGCGCCACCCGATCAGCGACCCGGCGCGCGACGTGCCACGCGGCCGCGTCTCCGGTCTCGGGCAACACGAGCGCGAACTCGTCGCCGCCGAACCGGGCGGCGGTGTCGATGCCGCGGCAGGAGCCGAGCAGCGTCTCGGCAACGCGGCGCAGTGCCAGGCTCCCGACCAGGTGCCCGTAGCGGTCGTTGATTTTCTTCAGGCCGTCGAGATCGAGGAGCACCACAGCGAAGGGTCGATCGGTGCGTGACGAGCGCTGGATCTCGGCGTCGAGCGCCTGGGTCAGGTGACGGTAATTTGCCAGGCCCGTGAGCGGGTCGCTCACGGCCAGGCGCCGCAGACGATCTTCCGCTTCCTTTCGTTCCGTCACGACCGCGATCAAGACCAGTGTCATAAGCGCGGACGCGCCTTCAAAGGCCTGCAGGAGGAGGAGCGACTCGTTGAAGGTGGGCCGAGCGAATGGACCATAGCCCGTGAGCGTGCCCCAAATGGCGATCGCCGAGAGCATGAGAACGGCCGTCATCGCCACCCGCGGCTCGAACCGAAACGCCGCCCACAACAGCAACGGCACGCAGAGAAATTCGAGCGGGTAGTGGCTGCTCCTCCAGGGGACGATGCCGTCGAAGACAGCGAGCCCGACAATGAGGAGCGACGCGCCCAGCGCGGCGATTTCCAGCGCCTGCCGTGAAGTCCAGTGGATCCGCGGCCGGAGCGCCCAGAGGAGCAGCACGGGAGCGACGACCAGGTCGCTGACCGCGTCGCCCATCCACCACGTGGACAAGATCGGCCAGAAATCCGCCCATCGCGCGAAGCCACTGAGGGTGAGGGAGAGGACGCCGGCCATCGGGCTGATCAGCGTGCTCGCCCCCGCGGCGAGCCCCGCGAACTTGAACACGTCGCGGGCGCGGTCACACATCCGGGACCCCCGCGCGAAACGGCTCACCAGCCAGGCGCCTACGAGGCCCTCGAGGGTGTTGCCCGCGGCGATGCCCACGGACGTCGCAATCGACCCCGCGGTCGTGATGTTGACCAGGAACGCGCCGAGCAGGATGGCGGGCCAAACGTCGACGCCGGCAAGCAGGAAGGCCGCGAGCGCGATGCCTGTGTTCGGCCACACGGGCGTCGCACTCGGGTTCACGAAGGCGAGCCGCAGCCCCAGCTTGCCGGCGACGAAATAGCCGGCGGTGAGGGCCAGCAGCAGGCCGAGACGTCTCAGCCACTGCGACTGCATCATCCCCGTCCTCGCAGTGTCGGGACGGCGGGGCGCGCGCCTTCGACTACTTAGTACAAGGGGAGGGGTCGGGCGAGTCGACGTCGCCCGGTCAGCCCGCCCCGACGAACCACTCTGCCCAGGCGACACGGAACGTCTGCTCACAGCGCGGGCACCGGAGCGTCTGCAGCGTATGCTTGAGCTGCGCGCGGTTCCGGCAGCCGGGACACACCACGTACCTGTCGCCCCACTGCGCGACAAGGCTCTTGGCATCGGCCGGCCGCGGGACGACGCTCCAGAATTGCGGGGGTGCGTACACGATCTGCAATGCCGCGCGCGGCACGGCCACGCGCTGTCGGTTGATCTCGAGCAACGCGTCGTCGTCCGTCAGCGTCGCGACGCGATACCACGCTCCGCGACGCAGTCGGCGGTTGACGTCTCCCTGGACCCGCGCCCACTGGACGTCGGTCATCTCCCCCCCTCGGGCATCATGTCCAAGGATGCTAAGACTTGCGGCGTGTAACGCTAGAGTGGCGACTACGCAACAACGATCGGGTCATGCGTCACATCGGCGCAACGGGCAGCGTCCGCAGAAATCGTTGGAACACGGCGTTGCCGGGATAGCGCTCCGCCAGCCGGGCGACGCCGTCGCGCGCCTCTTGCTCGAGCGCCGCCCGCTCGTCGGGGTTGCGCGCGGCCTCACGCTCGAGCGCCGCCGCGAGCACCCATTCGGCTTCGACCCGGGCGAGGTCGCCCTCGGCGGCCGCGCGCCGCATGTAGCGGATGCCGCGCTCCGCGTTCCCGCTCCCCAGTCCGACGATCTTGGCGACGAGACGGGCGAGCGCGCCGGCGCGCGCGAGACCGTACTGGTAGACGCCCAAGCCGAGATAGCAGTCCATGCAGGTTGAATCGACCGCGAGCACACGGGCATAGGCGTCGTGCATCGCTTTCCCATCCTTTGCGGCACCCCAGGAATGACCATGCAGGTCGCGCTGGCGGGCGCGATAGCCGAGAGCGGTCGCCAACCAGAAATCATGTGCCGGGCCCGGCGCCGTGGCCCCCGCGCGCGCGATCGCGACGTCGAGCAGAGAATCGATGCGAGCACGCTCGTAGTCGTCGTTTTCGAGCGCAGCGGCCCACCAGATGTAGGCGCTCGCCTCGAACGTCACGGGGGCGGGGTCGGCGGTGTCGCGCGCGCCGAGCTCGGCGAAGTACAGGGCGGCGCTGGGGAATCCGCCCGCGTAGAGCGTGTCGAGACCGACGCGCAGGTCCGCTCGCTCGACCCGAGGGTGCTGCAGCAGGAGCAGCGCGGCCGCGAGGGCCCGCACGTCAGCGCGGCAGAGCCGCGAGCGCGTCGCTCACGCGCCGCGCGACCGCGTCGAGCGCCTGTGCGGCGGGCGAGCCCGGCTCGGCGGCGACGATCGGTTGCCCCTCGTCGGCGAAATCCGGCATGCGGGCCTGCAACGGAATCTGGCCGAGCAGGGGCACGCCCAGCTCGTCGGCGAGCCGGCTGCCGCCCCCGGCGAGAAAGATGTCGGTCCGCTCGCCACAGTGCGGGCAGACGAAGTAGCTCATGTTCTCGACCACCCCCAGCACCGGCACCCCAACCCGCTCGAACATCTTGGCGCCGCGCAGCGAGTCGCCGACCGCCACTTCCTGCGGCGTGGTGACGATGATCGCGGCGCGGATGTGCACGGTCTGGGCCAGGGACAGTTGCGCGTCCCCGGTGCCCGGCGGCAGGTCGACGAGAAAGTAGTCGAGCTCTCCCCAATCCACGTCGCGCACGAACTGCTGGATGACCTTCATAATGATAGGCCCGCGCCAGATGGCCGGCGTATCGCGCTCCACGATGAGGGCGAGCGACATGAGCTTCACGCCGTGGGCCTCGAGCGGCTGGATCTTCCCACCCCGGACCTCGGGCTTCTGGTCCGCGCCCATCATGCGCGGGATGTTCGGACCATAGATGTCCGCGTCCATGAGACCCACGCGGCGCCCGGCGCGCGCCAGCGCCACCGCGAGGTTCGCGGCGACCGTGGACTTCCCCACCCCACCTTTTCCGGAGGAGATCGCGAGGACGGCGCCCAGGTGTGGGAGGTCAACGGGCGTCGGTGGAGGCGGGACGGTTCCGGCGCGTGGCCCGGGAGCGGCTTGGCGGGAGGCGGTTCCCGCCGTGCCGCTGCTCGCGTCCGTCACGTTGACGCGAACCGCCGTCACGCCGTCCACGGCCTGCACGGCCTTTCGGACCTCGCGCGCGAGCGACCCGGGATCGTCACGGCCCAACAGGAACGTGAACGTCACCGTTCCGGCGTCATCCACGGCGAGATCTTTCACCATCGCCGCCGTAAGGACATCCGTCCCGCTGCGCGGATTCTTGAGCTGTGAGAGGGCGCGCTCGACGCGCCCTTGAAGCGTGTTGGAGGCGGCCACGAACGAAAGGTAGACGGGCACCAGACTACATGGCAGCCTCGGCGGCGCGGCCAAGCTCCCGAAGCTGTAGAAATCGTACCACTCGATGACGTTACCGACCGCCGCGTCGCGCCCGCATCGCCTCCATGTTGCGATCGAACGTCGACTGTTGATCCGGGGTCAGCACGGCCCGAAAGTCGTCCAGCTCGTGGCGAAAGATCGCTCGCACCCGCTCTCGTGGCCGAGTCCGGTGGACTCCCGGGGGTGAACGACGGCATCTGCTCGCGGTAGTGCGCCTGGATCGAGTCGATCTTAGTCTGTTGCGCCGGCGTCAGGGTGATGTCCTTGAACAGAATCTCCATGCGCCGGCCCGGGCCGCGATTCGACGGTGGCGGGGTCTGGGCGCGAGTCAGGACCGGTAATATCACGAGGCCGGCCAACGCCATTCCTATGATCGCGAAGTATGGTCTCATCGTTCTCCTCCTGTCTTGCTGGATACGGGCGTGCGAGGAACGGTGCTGAGCTTGACGGGCCGCCCTCCGTACATGAGGGTATCGTCGTGCGGCACAAGACCGCCGGTTCAACTCGAAACCTGACGCGCAGCGTCGCCGCGGCCCTCTGGGGGCTGCGCGCGTACTGGGGCACGGGTGCCGTACTCGCGGGGGCGGCGGCCACTGCGCTCATCGCCCTCCTCCCGGTCACGTCGCTCTCCGCCTGGGGTCCTACCGGTTTCGCAACGCGCCTCGGTCTCCCGGCGTGGCGCGGCGGCGACCTCGGGATGACCTGGAGGACCATCGCCTGGACCCCGACCGACGCGCGGGTGGCCGCACTCGGCACGCTCTTCCAGCTCTTGCTCGGCGTGGCGATCGGCGTGCTCGGGGTCGCGAGCCTCACCATGCTTTCCCTTTCCGTCGCGCGCGCATCCGCGCGCGCGACCGAGATGAGGGTCCGACGCGCAGTGGGCGCTTCGCGGTGGAATCTCGTCGTTTCGGCCCTGGCCGAGGGAGGAGCGCTCGCGATGGGAGCGCTGGTGCTCGGCGGCCTGGCCGGGGCGGCAGCCGCACGGAGCGCGCTCGACGCATGGCCCGGCAGTCTGGGATCCGGGACACCCGCGATCAGTATCGTGACGGTCCTTGCCACGCTCGCCGGTATCCCACTCGGCGCAGCGCTGCCAGTCGCGTTTCCGCGTCGTTCGGTGCTCCCCCGGTCGAGCGCCAACGCGTTTCGTCTGGTCGTGCCGGCGCTGCAGCTCGGCCTGAGCCTCACGGTGCTCACAGGCGCCGCGCTGCTGCGGCGCCAGGCCGACCCGCTGACCATCGCGGGGCGGACTCCCGTGCGTGCAGGGGACGTCTTTCAGGTCACGGGCCCTGATCTGCAGCCGCCTGCGCGCGCCGCGCGCTACGCCTCGATTCTCCACGAGCTCCACACCCGCCCCGCGTTCGATGCGGTGAGCCTCTCGAGCCCGGGCACGCTCGTGGGGAGTGGGATCGTCGACGTCGTGATCACCGATTGCGGCCGCTGCGTGATGGGCGGCCT
>Ga0070709_10000596_pt1 | contig 21119 bp, 22 predicted proteins | sample LARL51metaG_FD_65449 | JGI IMG/M metagenome (GOLD analysis project Ga0070709, IMG submission 65449) | Corn, switchgrass and miscanthus rhizosphere microbial communities from Kellogg Biological Station, Michigan, USA - LAR L5-1 metaG | ecosystem: Host-associated > Plants > Roots > Rhizosphere ... | reverse complement strand
GGCGTAGCGGGCGAGGATGCCGCCGGTGGTCGACGCCTCGTCGTCGGGATGCGCGTGCACGGCCATCAGGGTCAGCGGGGATTCCATGGTCGGCCAGTATGCGCCACCGCCCCGCCCTCCGCCGCCGCGGCGCGAGGCGCGGAGGTGGTGCAAGTGGCGACAGCGGCGTGGCGCGGAGTGCGGAGCCTCTTGCGGTGCCCTGAGAGGACACCCATCCTGTCCAATGTTGCCGATCTGTGACAGGTTCGCGTGCGGTTTGGCAGAGGGTCCCGTCGCACGATCAGCGGCGACAGCGGGGGAGACTGCAGAGCGCTCCCCGGTCCGCGTCAAGGAAGACAGGGTCCAGGCCCGGACCCCACAGGGGCATGTGGTGAGATCAATTCAGCGTGCCTGTCGCCGGGTTGAGGGGCAACGGGGGCAGGCGATGATCGAGTTCGTCATCGTGGCGCCGATCCTCTTCGGTCTCGTCTTCGGCGTCTTCGACTTCGGCCGCGCCATGTCGGCCAACGTGACCGTGACCAACTCGGCGCGCGAGGGGGCGCGCTACGCGGCCACGCACGCCGTCGAGTGGTCGCAGCCGGCGACCGCGGGGTGGCCGGCGGCCTACCAAGCGCGGTTCGGCTTCGACTGCCCGACGGGCACGCCGCTCAGCGTTCCCGACGCCGGTCCCACCCAGGCGGCGTGGATCCAGGCGCAGGCGGCCAACCTCGACCTGAACCGGCTGAGCATCACCGTCGCCTACTTCAGCCCGGACAACGATCCCGCCGTCAGCAGCGCGGCGAACGACACCGAGTCGTGCAACAACGGCCAGGCCGGCGAGAGCAACCCCGGCTACACGCCGGTGAGCGGCGGCTGGGTGCGCGTCGACGTCAGCTACGACTACTCGCCGGCGACGCCGCTGATCAGCGCGCTCTTCAACCACATCACGGTGGACCAGACCGCCACCATGGTGCTCGAATGATGGCGCCGAGGCGGCGGCGTGAAGGCGGTAGCGCCATCGTCGTCTTCGCGGTGAGCAGCATCGCCCTGATCGCCGTGACCGGGCTGGCCATCGACGGCGGCATGGCGGCGGGCGCCTTCCGCCATGCGCACAACGCGGCCGACGCCGGCGCGCTCGCCGCGGCGCGGCAGGAGTATCTCGACCTCGCCTCGACGCCGGCAGTGCTGCCGGGCGCCGACCAGCTCAGCTCGGTCGCCGAGAAGGAGGTGCACCACAACGACGCGCGGTTCGTCTCCGCAACCGGCGGTGGACTCGCCATCCCGGGAAGTTCCTCGTCGAGCAGCCAGTCCACCTACGTGCCGACCAGCGTCGGCGGCATCAGCGCGACGGCCATGCTCGCCGACGTGTCGACGACGGTGTCGACCGGAGCGCCGGGGGTTCCCAACCTGGACGCACAGCTCCAGGTCAATTCCACCCAGAGCCAGATGAGCGTGGCGCCGACCTCGGGACAGTCGTGGCGGGGCAGCTCGGCGAGCGCGCAGACCGCGATGGCCGTGGCCAGCTCGACGGCGCTCGGCCAGAACGCGTACGTCAACTGCTGGTCCGCCCAGGCCGGGTACACGTCGGGCTCGAACACGGTGGGTACGCCCGTCCAGTGTCCGTCCGGCACGCTGCCCACGCAGGTGAATGTCGCCGGGACGCTGGTGAGCACGGCCAGCCCCGACGCCGAGGTCGACCGGAACAACGTGCCGAGCGCCAAGCCGAGCATGGTGGTGCTCGGTGAGTCGGAGTCGATCAACGGCGTGCAGGTCAGCGCGAACCTGGTGCAGAGTGACAACAACCTCTACTGGGATCCCAACAGCGGCATCACCTCGCTGGCCTCGGTGAGCGCCACCAACTTCCAGATGGCCTCAGGCGTGGTCGACGTCGGCGTCGCCACGCTCGACATGTCGGCCAGCATCAGCTACGACCCCTCCGCCGGCCACCCGCAGATGATCACGCACTGCGCGCAGACCAGCCTGGCGATCACCCGCGAGCCCGCGGGCACACCGGTCGACGTCCCGCTCGGGCCGCAGTGCCAGCCGCTGGGCACGCTGCCGTCGATCCCCGGCGTCAGCATCGACTTTCCCTACTACTCGCCCGGCAACACCTACAGCACCGTCTGCTCGTACAACAACGGCACCGGTGTGTGGGGCTGCCCGCAGTTTCAGGCCTGCCTGCTGCGCGTCACCGTGGCGGCGACGGCGACCACAGCCTGCATCGGCGAGCTCGACCTCGGCTTCAACGTGGCGCCGGTCTCGATGACCGGCGGCGGCAACAACGGCAGCCGCACCTTCCCGCAGTTCCAGGGCAGGATCACCGTCACCGCCACCGTGCCGCAGCAGACCTACTTCATGAACGTGTTCGGCTGGAAGCAGACCAGCCCCACGGCGGCCGGCACCGCCGACGTGGAGAGCGTCGTCGACGAGACGCCGGCCGCCTTCGCGGCGTCGCCGTTCGGCATGCCCGCGGACGCCTGCGAGATGGACGCGCCGTTCACCTGCACCGCGCTGCAGGCGGGCCACGAGTACTACCTCTACGGCCCCGACATGCAGGTCGACAGCCCCTCCCTCTACATGAGCTCGCAGGCGGCGACCTGGCAGGGCCAGCTTGCGGCCACCAGCCCACACCACGTCGGTCCCCAGTTCAACGTGATCCCCTCGGCGTCGCTCACCACCACGCCGCAGCCGTATTCGGGAACCGTCTACTACCTGGAGCCGGTCTTCGACCCCGCGGGCGGGCAGATCCTCTACTACGCGGTCTTCCTGCCCGTGCCCTCGGACCCGCACCTCGGGCTGCTGGTCAACTCCATCCCGTCGCTCAACGGTCCCATCGTGGTGGCCACCAGCGCAGCCGGGTGGACCGTCCTCGACCAGGGCGCGGTGTCCGTCAAGCTGGTGCAGTAGGCGCGGCCTTGACGCCATACGGCTAACGCTGTTAGCTTGGCTAACCATGTTAGCCAGAACGGCCGTCGATACGCGCTCTGCCCGGCGGGATGCCACCAGGGCCGGCATCCTGGAGGCGGCCTGGGACCTGGCGCGCCGCCACGGGCTGGCGGCGATCACCCTCCGTGAGGTTGCCGGCGCGGTGGGCATGCGGGCGCCGTCGCTGTACAAGCACTTCGCCTCCAAGAACGCCATGTACGACGCCATGTACGCGCAGGCGGTGGAGCAGCTCTCCGCCCGGCTGTCGCGGCGCCGGCAGGGCAGGGACCCCAGGGCCACGCTGCGCAATCGCGTGCGCGCCTTCGTCGCCTTCTGCGTCGAGGACCCGGTGCGCTACCAGCTCATGCTCGAACGACCCGTCCCGGGCTTCGAGCCCACGCCCGAGACCTACCGCATGGCTCTCGCCGCTCTCTCGGGGACGCGCACCGACCTGGAGGCCACCGGCATCACCGGAGCGCGCGCGCTCGACCTCATGCGAGCCATCACCACCGGGATCGTGTCGCTCCAGGTGGCCAACGATCCCGCCGGCACGCGCTGGACGCGCCTCGTCGACGAGGCGCTGGACATGTTCTTCGCGCACTACGAGCGCGCGGCATCACGGAGGGTACGCAGATGACAGGCCGACCAGGCGAACAGACTCGCGACGTCCAGCTCGCCTACGACGAGGCGGGCAGCGGCGATCCCGCCGTGGTGCTGCTCCACGGCTGGGGCTTCGGACATCCCTCGCACCTCACCCCGCTGTTCGAGCATCTCGCGTTGCACCACCGCGTCCTCAAGCTCGACCTGCCCGGCCACGGCCGCAGCCCCCGGCCGCCGCAGGGCTTCGGCTTCGACGGCTGCGTCGCGGCGATCGTCGATCGGCTCGACGCGGCGGGCATCGAGCGGGCCGTCCTCTGCGGCCACAGCCTGGGCGCGCGACTGGCCGTCGAAGTCGCCGGCGCGCACCCGTCGCGGACGGCCGCCGCCGTCCTGCTCGACCCGGTGATCCTCTTCCCCGAACCGGTGCGCGCGCAGGCGCTGACCCGGCTGGTGCCCGCCCTGGAGACCGACGGCTGGCTGCCGGCGCTCGAAGGCTATTTCTCACGCCTGCTGGGCCCGCATGACCCGGCACCCCTCAGGTCGCGGGTGATCAGCGAGCTGGCCGAGGTCACGCCCGGCATGGCCGCCGCGATCATGCGTGAGGGCATGCAGACCGACGGGTCAGAAGCCCTGGCCAGGGTGCGCTGCCCGGTGCTCGCGGTGTGTGCGCATGCACCCGTGGACGTCCCGCGGCTGCGCGCCATGCAGCCCGACGCCTGGGTGGGCACCGTGGTCGGCTCCGGCCACTGGCTGACCCTGGCCGCTCCCGAGCAGGTCAACGCCATGGTCGACCGCTTCCTCGAGGTGGCGGCTGCGCGCTGACGCATCGGCCTTTCGCGTGCGGGAACCGGCCGTGTCGGGGTGCGGTTGCGTACAGTCGGCGGCGAGAAGGGTTGTTCCACACCTCCAAGGAGGGGACCTCGATGTCCCGATCTCTGCGCCTGCTCGCCATCGCCGGCCTGCTCGCCTCGGCCTTCGCTGTGGTGCCGTCGGCGCCGGCCAGCGCGGCCAACTCACCGACCTTCCGCGACTGCTCGCTCTTCGCCGAGGGCGTCGACCCCGACTTCGTGCAGATCTCGGGCGTGTCCGTCTCGCCCCAGGGCACGCTGACGGTGGCCGCGTCGCAGAACTCGGTGCAGCTGGTCGCCTCCGAGTCGTCCGACCCCGGTGACCAGTCGCAGCACCTCACCTTCAGCGTCACGGCCACCTCCGCGAAGCTGCCCGCGACGACGTTCTCCGGAGCGGGTACGGGCAGGGTCGTGCTCGACGTCCCGCTCGCCCGCTCGGGCATGGGCCGCACCTACACCATCGACTGGGCCGCGGTGTTCGACAACGGCCAGCATCCCTGCCCGGGCTCGGACACACCCGACAACCCCGGCCCCAACCCGTTCGTCGTCACCGTGGGCTGAGACGGGGTTCTCACCGGGGCGCGGGCGAATCAGGCCGCGCCGCGCGGCTGGTAGATCGCCGTCTTGCGGCCGCAGAGCACGGGTCGCTCGCCGGCGGTGAAGAGCAGGTCGAGATCGACGAAGCGGTGGCCGCTGCGCTCGTACACCGAGGCGACCGTGGCCCGCGCCGCGACGACGTCGCCGGCGTGGACCAGGCCGAGGTGTCGCAGCCGCGCCTGCGCGAAGATCCACGGACCCAGGGTGACGTTGGCGACGAGGACGAAGTCGGTGAGCCGCGCCAGCCAGCCCGGCGGCGCGACGTCACCGCTGCGCAGCAGTGCGGACGTCTCGTCGACCGAGTCGAGATACGGTTCGGCGAGGTCGGTCGACCATGGCGACTCCAGCGTGCCGAGAACGCGATGCGACTCGAAGTGCTCGCGGCTCGCGCGCGGCGGCGGCCAATCCGGCAGCGGTTGGACGGGGAAGTCGGACATTGACGGCGGCGGGGTGTCGTCGCATCGTGTCGCCCGTCCCGTCGCGCACACCTGGCCTGCGCCGTTGAGCGCGCGCAATACCACGGCATCCGCATCCGCGGGGTCGTGCGCGAGCTCGACGTCGACGGTGTCGCCCGCGTAGAACGGCGCCTGGAACCGCACCTCCATCGTGCCGCGCTCCAGCCATGTCCGGCCCCACGTCTCCAGCACCGGGTGTGCCATGTACGCCCAGACGTCGGCGCCCGGCACCAGACCGCCGCCGAAGCCGAGGCTGCGCGCGACGGTGTCGTCGTGCATCCGGTTGCTCGAGGCCACCGCGTTGTTGCGGGCGGTCACCCGGTAGGACACCACCATTGCCGGTCGATGCTAGCGATCCGGTGGCGCGGGGCGGGACCTTCGGCACTGTCCCGAGGCCGGGTGCCCCCCAATACTGGGCGTGTGACCACGGTCGCCCCGCGGCTCGGCTCGAGCCGTCGATGCCCTGGGCCCGCCGTCCGGCGTCAGGGGCGGGGACCGGAGGTGTGGCGTGTCGCCGTGGAGCGGCGGCCGGCGCGGAGCTGCCGCAGCACCGTCTCGGGCAGGGCCACCATGCCGGTGGCGGAGTCGAGGCCGGCGCACAGGTCGTGGACGGCGGCGTCGGAGAGATCGTCGAGCCACCGCGCGGGAACACCAAGCCGCTGCAGGCGTGCCCGCACGTCGTCGACCGGCTCAGGCATGGCGTTCGCCCCGGCTGCGCATGGCCACAGCGTAGCCCCGCGTGCGACCACGGTCTGCGCGGACATTGGTCGTACGACCCCGGGCCGCGAGGCTGCGTGATGAGCCCGGTCCGGCGCCTGGTGGCACGCTTCATCGCCGCCGGCCTGGCCGCCGCCATCCTCGTCGCCGCCGGCGCCTTCGTGGTCATCAGCCGGGCGGCGACGAGCGAGGCCATCCGCATCGCCGAGGAGGTGACCCGCGTCGACGCGCACGCGGTCATCGCGCCCGCGCTCAGCGACGGCGTGGTCAGCGGCGACTCCGCCGCGCTCCAGGCGATGGACACGGCGGTGCGCGACCGGGTGCTCACCGATCGGGTGTTGCGGGTCAAGATCTGGGCGCCGGACGGTCGCATCGTCTACTCCGACGAGCCCCGACTCGTCGGCGGCACGTACACCCTCGGCGAGGACGAGCTCGCCGCGCTGCGCACCGGCGACGTCGCCGCCGACGTCACCGACCTCTCCCGCCCGGAGAACCGCTTCGAGCAGCGCGACCGCAACCTGCTGGAGGTCTACCTGCCGGTGCGCACGACGTCGGGCCGCGCGCTGCTCTTCGAGACCTACCAGCCCCTGGCCACCATCGGCGACGACGAACGGCGTGTCTTCATGTCCTTCGTCCCCGTCGTCGCCGGCGGGCTGGTGCTCCTCCTGCTCATCCAGGTTCCCCTGGCGCTGCGGCTTGCGCGGCGTCTGCAGCAGGCTCGCCAGGATCGCGAGGCGCTGCTGCAGCGCGCCATCGACGCCTCGCGCGCCGAGCGGCACCGCATCGCCCGCGACCTGCACGACGGCGTGGTGCAGGACATCGTCGGCACCTCCTACCGGCTCACCGCCGAGAGCGCGCGCCTGCGCCAGGCGGCGGATCCGCCCCAGGCCGCAGCGCCGACCGTCACGGTGCTCGACGGCGCGGCCGCGGAGATGCGCCGGGCCACCCGCGACCTGCGCACCCTGATCGTCGAGATCGCGCCGCCCACCCTTCGCGACGAGGAGGGCCTGGCCGGCGCCGTCTTCGCCCTGCTGGCGCCGCTGACCGAGCGCGGCGTCGCCACCGAGCTCGACGCCGTGCCCGGTCTCGACCTCGACGCCGAGACCGCCGCGCTGCTGTTCCGGGTTGCCCAGGAAGGCCTGCGCAACGTCGCGCAGCACGCGGGCGCGCGGCGGGTGGGCCTCCGCATCGAGCGCACCGGCGGCGGGGCGGCGCTCACCGTCGAGGACGACGGCCGGGGCTTCAGCGTCGAGGACAGGCGCCGGCGGGCGCGCCAGGGGCACGTCGGGCTCGACCTGCTGCGCAGCCTGGTCGAGGATGCCGGCGGTTTGCTGACCGTCCAGTCCACACCCGGGTCGGGAACCCGGCTGCGCGCCGAGGTACCGCTGCCATGACCGTGACCACCGACTCGATCCATGTTCTCATCGTCGACGACCACGCCATCGTCCGCATCGGCCTGACCCGGCTGCTGGAGTCGATGGCGGGGATCGAGGTCGTCGCCGCGGTCGCCGGCGGCGAGGAGGCGCTGCAGCTCTCGACGGCGCCGCCGCCCGACGTGGTGCTCATGGACGTCTCCATGCCCGGCCTCGACGGCATCGAGACGACGCGGCGGATGATCGCGGCCCGTCCCGACGCGCGCGTGGTGATGCTCACCTCCTTCGCCGACGACGAGCGCGTCGCCGACGCCATCGACGCCGGCGCCGTCGGCTACCTGCTCAAGGACGCCGATCCCGATGACCTGGTCCGCGGCATCCGCGCTGCGGCGCGCGGCGAGGCTCCGCTCGACCCGCGCGCGGCGCGGGCGCTGCTGTCGACGCGCGGTGAGCGCCGGCCGGGTGACCAGCTCTCCGCCCGCGAGCGCGAGGTGCTGGCGCTGCTGGTCAAGGGGCTGAGCAACAAGCAGATCGCCTGGCGGCTGAACATCCGCGAGCGCACGGTCAAGGCGCACCTGACCAGCGTCTTCCAGCGCATCGGCGTCGCCGACCGCACCCAGGCCGCGCTCTGGGCGCAGCAGCACGGTCTCGGCGACGGGTGACGCGCATGAGCGGCCCGCGTCCGGCTTGTCGGACGGGGCCGCTCATGGTGGCGCGGGTGATGCACTCTCCGCGCGCTGATGGCTACTTTGTCTGCACCGTGACGCCGGCGCTGTGCGGCGAGTTCATGCCACCTTGTCCAGGAACGTGGGGACCTGCACCACAGTGGCGGCGATCACCGGCATGGCGGTGGTCGAGCCGGGGAGGGTGAGCGTGGTGCCGTCGAGGGTGCCGGCCACGGTCACGGTGCCGCCGACCTGGATGTACTGCACGGGGACCTGCTTGCAGTTGAGGTTGATCACCAGGGTCAGCGGCCGGGTGCCGTCGTAGAAGTTGGTGGCCACCCAGTAGTTGATCCCGTTGGCATTGAGCTCGAAGTTCTCGAAGAGCCCGAAGCTGTTGGTGTCCTTGAGCATGACCACACCGGTGAGGATGGTCTGGTTCGAGGGCAGGTTGCAGGCGATCACCTTGACCTGGATGTTGACGGTGACCGCGTTGTTGGCAGGCTGCGGGTCGGACACGTTCGACGTCGCCGTGCCGGTGTTGGCATAGGTTCCCGCCGTCGTCGGTGCGAAGACCCAGACCACCACGGTCGACTGCCCGCCCTTGAGGATGCTGCCCATGCCGCAGCTGACCACGGTGTTGCCGCCGGCGTCGGGCGCCGAGGTGCACAGGTTCGGCGTGCCGTTGAGCACCGCCGTCATGTACGACATGCCGGCGGGGATGGGGTCGCTGAAGGTCACCCCGGTGGCCGTGTCCGGACCGCTGTTCTTGACCTGGAAGGTGTAGGAGAACTGAGCTCCGGGATTGGGCGAGCCGGTGCTCGCCGAGCCGGAGATCTGGACGTCCGCTCCACCCGTGGTGGCGGCCAGCGCCACCGAGAAGGGCACCAGCAGCGCTGCCGCTGTCGCTGCGGCGAGCCATCGTCTGCGTCGGATCACAACCATCACCTCGTTCGTCTGCCGTCGGCCGCGGCGGCGACACCTCTGGGGTGCCGCCGCTGCGGCGAACCCGCGGCTGCGTGGCGGGTGCCGCGAGTGTGGCCCGGGTCCGGTGCAGCGGGACACTGGACGTAGGTCCTACGACCAGCCGGCAGGTCAGGCCCAGAACGCCGCCACCGCGCGCGGGTCGCCGACGAACTGGTCGATGCTGCGCACCCGTCCGGCCTCGACGCCGACCAGCACGATCTGCGGGTCGTCGAAGGCGCGGCCGTCGGGACGCGTGGCGCTGACCGCCGTCAGCACGGCGACGTGGCCGGCACCGTCGGCCATCACCGCCTGCGGCACCGCCCGCAGCGTGCCGGCGGTCAGCTCCGCCGACTCTCCGAGATAGGCGGTGATGGCGTCGAGGCCACGGTGCACGCCACCGAAGCGGTCGTCGTTGCGGTGGTTCCAGGTGGCGTCGGCATGGAACAGGCTGCCGAGGGCGGCGACGTCGCCGCCGGCGAAGGCGGCGAAGACGGCCTGCACGACGGCGACGTCGGCGTTGCTTGCGGACTGTGCGGTCATGGCGATGGTCTCCCGGTGAAGCGCGGTTGCTGCGAGCGCAACCGTAGGCGGCCCGCCGCGCCACCACCATCGATCGTTCAGTCGATGTCCCGCTGGGCCAGGCCGTGCTGCATGGCGAACATCGCCAGTCCCGCCCGGGTGGCCACGCCGCACTTCTCGTAGATGTGCACGGTGTGGGTGTGCACCGTCGACGGTGAGAGCGACAGCTCGGCGGCGACGTCGCGCTTGGTGTCGCCGGCGACGAGCAGCCGCAGCACCTGCAGCTCGCGCTCGGTGAGCCCGGCGGGCAGTCGCGGCAGCGCGGCGGCGGGCGCACCCGCAGCGTCGAGCACGGCGCGGACGGCGTCGCGGTCGAGGGGCAGCGCGGCGAGCACGCGCGCGGCCTCGGCCAGGTCCACGGCGGGACGATGCGGTCGGGGTTCGAGCAGCGCGTGCAGGACGTCGGCGGCGGCGAGCAGGCAGGCTGCCGCGTCGAGCTCCGGCGCGCGGACCGCCGCCGGGTATCCCGAACCGTCGCCGCGCTCGTGGTGGCGGCCGGCGACGGCGCCGAGCGGCGCCAGCAGCGGCGAGCGGGCCAGGATGCGGGAGGTGTGGTACGGGTGCAGCCGCACCAGCTCCCACTCCTCGGGACGCAGCGGTCCCGGCTTCTCCCAGATGCCCGATGGCACGGCGACGCGGCCCAGGTCGTGCAGCAGCGCGGCGCGGTGCACCAGCACGGGATCCACGGAACCGAGGCGTTCCGCGCCCAGCCGCGCCAGCTGCGCGACGCCGCGCGAATGGCCGGTGAACCACGGCGACTTGAGATCGCCGGCGTCGCCGAAGCCGGCCAGCGCGTCGTCGAGCGCGGCGTCGTCGCGGAACACGCGCGGAGGCCCCGGTTCGGCGTCGACCACGGCGGCCCACGCGTCGTCCGCATCGGCGATCGCCAGCAGCTCCTGCGGCGCCGCGCAGAACAGCGCAGTGATGTCGGGGTCGAGGGCGCGCCCCGACCAGCGCACCACCGCGTCGAGCGCGGCGTCGTGTCCCTCGGCGGCGTCGAACATCACCGCCGCGAAGCCGACCGCGGCGAACCGCGACGCCTCGGCGACGTCGCCGCGGGCGCGTCCCTCGGGGACGCCGTGGCCGTCGTACCGCTCGAAGCTGTCCAGAACTGCGCGCCGCACCGCGTCGGGAAGCTGCAGTCGCGCGCAGAGTCCGGCGCCCACCTCGCAGTCGGCGCGCGCGCCCTCGGACTTCATCCGTCCCACACCGGCGACGCCGCCGAGCGCTTCGAGCTGCTCCGCGTCGACGCCGAGGCCGGCGAGGAAGGCGATGGCCTCCTGCGGCTGGGTGGGGTCGACCATGTCACCGCGGGCACGCACCACCACGTCGTCGCCGCCGAAGGCGCCGGCGATCTCGTGCGAGGTCGCCGCGCAGCCCGCGAAGCGCAGCAGCGTCGCGTAGTACACGTCGGCCTGGGCGGGCGGGCTCAGGCCGGCGCGCCGGCCCACCTCGGTGGCCAGCAGGCAGGCGCGCATCGCCTCGCCGGGCGGATGCCCGCGGGTGAGGTCGCTGGCCACCGACAGCGCCGCCACGACGCCGCCGATGCCGACCGGCTGGTGCACGGCGAGAAGTCTAGGGGCGCCTGGCAGCGGACCCACAGCGCCACCTCATGGCTGATTCCGGGGTCCGCGGTCACCCCTGGTCGCGGCTGCCTCAGCTCGGACTGAGGTAGGAGTGCACCTCGTACTCGGTGATCTGCGGCATGGGCATGCCGAGGTCGGCGGCGATGGGGCCGATCTCGGTCTGCGCCAGCTGGTCGGCGGCCTCGCGGGACTCGTAGACGTCCACCGCGCGGACCCCGTCCTGCGTCGACGCGGCCCAGTGGAACAGCACCCCCGGCGCCGGCCTGCCCGGCTGCAGATGCATGCGGTCCACCAGTCGCACCATGAGCGCGTCGTACTGCTCCGCCGTCCACCCCTTGCCGTCGAAAACCCGGGCGATGGCCATGGCACCGTCTCCTCTCTTATACTCCTATCGGGAGTAGCGTGCCGCGCACTGTAGCTCCTATCAGGAGTATCGTCAAGCACGTGCCACGCCGGACCACCACCGCCAACGCGCTTCTCGGCCTGCTGGCCCTGCGACCAGCCTGGCCGGTCTACGAGCTGACCAAGCAGCTCCGCCGCACCATGCGCTTCTTCTGGCCGCGCGCCGAGAGTCGCATCTACGACGAGGCCAAGGCGCTCGTCGACCGCGGCCTTGCGACCGCCGAGTCCACCGTGGTCGGCGGCCGCCGGCGCACCACCTACGCGATCACCGAGGCGGGACGCCAGGCCGTGCGCTCATGGCTGGCCACGCCGCCCCGACCCTCGGCCCTCGAGTGCGAGGCGCTGCTGCGCGTGTTCCTGCTCGACCTGGCCGAAACGGAGCAGGTCCAGCGCGCCCTCGACCAGGTCGTCGCCGACGCGCACGCCATCCTCGACGTGGGCCGCGTCGTCGGGCCCGAGTATCTCGCCGGCACCGCGCCCTTCCAGGACCAGGTCCACGTCCGCGCCCTGGTCTTCGATTTCCTCACCCACCACGCCCTGATGCTGCTGGAGTGGGCCGAACGGACGCGCGCGACGCTCGGTGACTGGCCGGAGATGGACGCCGGCGCACGCCAGCAGGCCGCGCGCCAGGCCATCGCCGCCATTCTGGCGCGCTATCCGGCTCCGGATTCGCGCACCGGCTCCCGGTCAACAACGGGATGACGCGACGGCTCCCATCGCTTCCTCTGGGAGTACAGCGGCGCCCTGCTGCGCTGGGCCACCTGGGCCGAGTCGGAGGTCGCGTCCTGGTCCGACGTCGAGCCCACCGAGTCACGCACCGCTCACGCGCTCGACGTCCTCGCGCAACCCTTGGCGCGGACCAACGCGGCGACGCGCGCACGACGGTCGAGAGGCGTGGCCACGGAGAGCTGAGGGCCCAGGCTCGGCGACTACGCCACGAGCGCTACGCCAGGATCACCGCCATGTCGTTGTACGTCGCGTAGGTCCGCTCGAACACAGCACGCGGGAGCCACACGACCCCGAGCAGCGGGTCGTTGATCAACACCCGGGCCGCATCGACGCCGGCGGCGGTGACGGCGTGCTCGACCGGGCCCGCGTAGGGAATCCGCTGTCCATCGAATGCCAGGTAGTCGGTTCGCGTCGCGGCGACCCACCGGTACGTCACCCACACGACCGCGGGATGCCCCGCCAGGATCGCGTCGTAGAGCTCCGCAGGTCGCACCCCCTCGCCGGCGCGCAGCACGTGGCCACCGAGAGTCGTGGCGGCTCGTGCGATGGTCGGATAGTAGGTGCCGTACCCGGTGAGCGCCACCTCGCTTCCGTTGGGGTTGCCGACGAACGTCGTGTAGGGATTCCCCCAGCGCATCGTCCCGTTCTCGACATACGCGAGCCGTTCGTCGCGACCGATGATGTCGAGGATGGCCGCATCCGTGGTGGCGATGTGCTGGTGCGCCAGCGCCATGCGCAGCGACGCCTCCTCGCAGCTCAGCCCAAACACCTGCCGGTACCAGGGCACATCGAGGACCCGCGAGCGTCCGGCAGCCGCCGTCGCCGGAACCGCTGACGGCAACGGGACTGCGGGCTTCTCGTTGAAGGTCAGCGGCGGTGGGGCGGCGCCGGTGACGTCGCCCTTGGCCACCACGTCGCCGACCAGGTAGCCCTGGCTCGCGCGCACGGCGACCAGCTCGACTTTGACCACCGGCGTGTACGTCAGCGTCACCACGATGACGCCGCCGCCGGGTTGCGGTGTCACCGTCACCGTGCGTCCCAACGCCGGGTTCTGCGTCTGGTAGAAGTCGGCGCGCGTCGTCTGCATGCGGTCGCTCAGCTCGGGGGTGATGGGGCATGCCGAGTAGTCGACCGGCTGCGGAGGCGGCGGCCAGGCGCCGTTCTCCGGGAAGTTGACGCAGCTGACGTAGTACCCGTACCGGGGATGCCGCGGGACCATGCGCTCGCCGAGCGAGGTGAGCTCGGCCACCGACGCGGCGGGCTCCGCCTGCGACCTGGAGGGGGACGGCATCGGGGTCGACGCCGTCCCGCCCGGATCCGCGACACGCCCGCACGCGGCGAGGCCTGTGATCACCGCAAGCAGCGCTGCAACGCGGCACCGCATCGGAGGTCCATCACACCGTCTTGGGGACGTGGCTCGCGTAGATGACCCGCATGAGCTTGTGGCCGAAGTCGGCCGTCGGCCCGAACATGCACGGGCAGCCGCCGTCGATCACGGTGATGCCGTGCTCGCGACCGTACGCGGTGGCCTTGGCGCTGACGCTGCCCGTGCCGAAGGAGCGATGCATCCAGACGTGGGTGATGCCGAGGTCGGCGCACTCGTGCATGGTGGACTCTCCGGTCTCGGGTCGCGTCGCGATGACCACGGCGTCGACTCCACCCGGGATGCTCTTCAGGTCGGGAAAGGCGCGCACACCCTCGACCTCGGGTGCGTTGGGGTTGATCGCGTAGACCTCGTAGCCGCGATCGCGCAGACGCTTGAAGACGACGTTGGCACCGTGCTCCTTGGGCCGGCGCGAGACGCCGGTCACCGCGATGCGCTTCTTGCCGAGGAACTCGGCGGTGGCCTCCTTCATGGTTGTCATGTCAGCTGCTCCGGTCGCCCGGCCGCGGCCGGCACGCCGCCCGGCACCAGCCCGAGCTGGCCGAGCACGGCCAGGTTGTCGTAGTACAGGTTGTCGACGACGATCTTGCCGTCGCGCATCTGCACGAACTCCATGCCCTTGATCTGCACCCGCCTGCCGGTCGCCGGCAGTTGGGTCCCGTCGGGGAGCTCGAGCGGGCCGGTGTGCGTGCCCGCCATGGTCCATTCGTCGCAGAACGCGCCGGCCTGCTCGACGAAGCTGTCCACGGTCCAGGTGAGATCCGAGAATGCGCCGCCCAGCTCCCGGGCGAGACGCTCGCGGATCGCCGTCCGGCCCTGGTAGAAGCCGTCGGGCATCGCCTGGACGGCGTCCTCTGCGTACAGGTCCACGACCGCGTCGAGATCACCCGCGACGTAGCGCTCGACGTAGTAGTCCAGCAGCTCCTGGTTTGCACTCATGGTCTTCTCCTTGCTCATGTCTCGACGTCCTCCTCGCGTTCCACCTCGATGGAGTAGTCGGCAGCGAGCGCTGCCAGCGCGCCGACGGCCGCCATGGTGGGCGCGGCCAGGAGGCCGACGAGTCCCACCGTCACCGGCATCTCCAGCACCGGCTTTCCTCCCGCGTCCTTGATGATCAGCCGCCGCACGTTGCCCTCGTGCAGCAGCTCCTTGACCTTCTCGATGAGATGGCCGCCCTTCACGTCGATCTTCTCGGTCACGATGCGCGGTGCCGGAGTCATCTCGCCACCCCCGTTGTGGTGTGAGCGGGTGCCGACGTCGCTGCGGCATCCGCAAGGCGCTTCGTGAGTGCTCCGGCGCGGATGCCGCGACGGATCAGCCACGCCGCCGTGATGCCGCCAAGCCCGCCGGCGACGATGCAGACGAGGGCGGCCCACAGCAGCAGCGGCAGCTTGGCGCCGGCGTCGCCGCGCACGGCGACGTTCGCGCTCGCGTCCGGGTTCATGATCACGATGCTCCAGTCGCCCGATCGCGTGTTCCAGGCCAGTGTCTGCTGTCCGCCGCCCTGCGTCGACGCCGCCCAGATGGAGAGCTGTCCCGGCGCCTGCGCGGGTGCGCCACCCGGATGAGCCGTCACCGCGCCGGTGGCCAGATGCTCGATGGTGGCATAGCCCACCCCGTCGAGATAGCGCGACACGTCCGCGCTGCGGGCGATGCCGGCGAACACCGGCTGCCCACTCTGCGACGTGACACGCGCGCGGGTGTCGCCGAGGATCGTCGACCCGTACACCCAGCTCGGTCCGTCGCCACGCAGCTCGCTGACGAGCGCGTACGTGTCGGTGTGCAGCTGCGTGGTCGAGATCGACAGGTACCCGTCGGCGTCCCTGCCGAATCGGTCGGTGCCCAGGCCCCACGCGCCCGCGGCGAAGACGGCGACGGCGACGACCCCGAGCACGCCCCCGCCGAGCAACGCCGGCAGCCCCCGTCTTCGCTGTCCGTCCATGGCAATCCTCCTGTGCTGCAACGGCCGGACCGGCGCCCGGCTTCGCAGCGCAGCGTCGCGCGCAGAGCGCTAGCGACGAATCAGGGGGACCCCCTCGATTTGTCCGGCGAATGCGCCGGCGGCCTCGACGCGCATCGACCGCGCCAGCTCACGACGCGAGTGCACGCCGAGCTTGTCGTAGATGCGGGTGAGGTTGGCCTCGACGGTCTTGGGGCTCATGAACAGCGTGGCGGCGACCTCGCGGTTGGTCTGTCCCTCGGCGACCAGGCCGGCGACGCGCCCCTCCGTCTCGGTGAGGCGGAATGGTGTGGCGGCGCGCCCACCGATGCGGTGCATCTCCTGCCGGGTCAGCTCCGCCCAGCGCACGGCACCCAGCGACTCGAAGAGCGCGAGCGCTTGGTCGAGCGACTCGCGTGCCGCACGTCGCTGCTTGGCGCGGCGCTCGACGCGACCTTTGGCCAGCAGGGTCCGGGCCAGCTCGAAGGGCTCGGGCAGCCGGCGGTGCTCGTCGAGCGCCAGCTCCAATGCCGTGATCGCTACCGTGATGTCTCCGCGCGCTGCGGCCAGGATGCCGCGGCATCGCGCCGCGGTTGCACTGCACCACGGACGCCCGTGTCTGGCCACGTGCGCCTCCAGCCTCGCGGCGAGCAGCTCCGCGTCGCCGGCCCGACCCACCGCGACCAGTGCTTCCACGGCGTCGGGAAGCACCCTGGCCACGCCGGGGTCGTAGCCGTCCGCGGCCTCCAGCTCGGCGGCGTGCTGCAGGAGGGCTGCAGCTTCGTCGGTGCGGCCCAGGGAGAGCTCGATCAAGCCGCGCATGCGCAGGCTGCGGAGAAGCGCGGGGGCATCCTCGGTCGCCTCGGCCAGGGCGATGCTGGCCGCGACCTGTGCGCGTGCCGTCTCGACGTCCTCGCGCTGCGCGCCGACCATGGCGGCGAGTGTCACCGCGCGCGCATCGACGACGCTCTGCCCGGTGCGCGCCCCCACGTCGTGGATCTCGACCGCCAGGCGTGCCGCCTCGTCGTGGTTGCCCGCCCACCATTCCAGCTCGCCGAGGGCGAAGAGCACGGGCGGCAGCGACTGCTCGTCGCCGTGCTCGAGTCGCTCCACGCGCTCGGTGCCCAGGAGTGCTCGCGCCTCCTCCAGCCGTCCGCTGAACTTCAGCATCGCAGCCAGCGGGAAGCGGCCGGTCGCCAGGCCGGGATGGGCGATGTCAGGCCCGGGGAGCGCGCGCCGCTCGGCCGCCGCAGCGCGCTCGAGCATGGCGGGGTCCACCTCGTCGCCGTGCAGGCACCGAGCCATGCCGAGGTAGTACAGCGCCGCGGCGAGCAGTCCCGGCTCGCCCGAGGCCTCCGCGGCCTCGACGGCCAGCAGCGCGTGCTGCACGCCCTCTCCCATCCGCCCGAGCTGGAAGAGGGTGAAGACCACGTCGCGCTCGATGGCGACGCGCAGCAGGTGATCCTCAGCGACCTCGGCAAGCGCCCGCTGGAAATACTCGGTGGCCGCCCGGAAGCGTCCTTCCAGCACCCTGATCTGCCCGAGGCGGTGCAGCGCGCGAGCCCGGGTTCGACCCTCGGGGGCCTGCGACAGCACGTCCTCGAAGAGTGTGCGGGCACGCGCGGTGGCACCCACCACCAGGTGTTGATCGGCAGCATCGAGGGTGCGGCGCAGCACGTCGTCGACGGCGCTGGGCGGAGTGAGGCGTGTCGCCTGTTCGAGCAGCGAGGCCGCCGTGTCGGGAGCCCCTCGCCGCGCGGCACGCGTCGCACCCTCCTCGATCGCCTGGGCCACGCACTCGTCGGGCTCGATCGTGCTCAACGCCAGGTGCCGGGCGCGCTCCTCCGGGTCGGAGACCAGGTTGGCCAGGCGCCGGTGCAGCCGTCGCAGCTCCGCCGCTGTGGCCTGCGAATAGAGGACCGAGGCGAGCAGCGGATGGGTGAATCCGACCGATCCGCCGCGCACCACCGTCAGGCCCGCATCGGCCGCGCGTTGCAGCGTCTCGGCCGTCTCCGGCCCGCCCGCGGCAGCGCCGAGCAGGTCCACGGTCGGCCGCGAGAGTGCCGCGGCGGCGAGCAGCAGCCGGCGCGTGCGTCCCGACAGCCGCTGCAGCCGGCTGCCCAGCAGCTCGTTCAGGCTGGAGGGCACGGGCAGCGGCTCACCGGCGGCGGTGACGACCCTGGCGTCGAGCAGGGCGCGACCGAGCTCCAGCGCGAAGAAGGGGTTGCCCCCGGACGCCTCGCCGAGCCGGCGCAGCGTGGGCGCGGCGAGCGGACCGTGGAGGCGCGCCTGGAGCAGGTGGTCGAGCGAGGGCTGGTCGAGCGCGCCCACGGTGATGCGGACCAGGCGGTCGGGCGGCAGCGCCGAGGCGAGATCGAGGACGTCGTCGTCGTGTGCGCCCTGCCGGCGGGCCAGCAGCAGGCCGACCGGCATGCCGGGGATGCGGCGGATCGCGTGGCGCAGCACGCGGCGGGTCGGCGGATCGAGCCACTGCAGGTCATCGACCGCGACCAGCACGGGTCCCGATCCGGCCAGGGCGTGGAGCGCGTTGGCCACGGCCACCGAGAGCGCGCGCTGCTGCACCGGGTCCCCGTCGCCGTCGCCGCGCAGGAGGGCGACCTCCAGCGCCCTGCGCTGCGGCGCGGGCAGCTTCGCGAGCAGCGTGTCGGGGACGTCGGCGAAGAGATCGCCGAGACCGAGGAAGGGCAGCTCCCGCTCCGACTCCGCGGGGCGGGCCGACATCACCGTCAGCTCCTGGTGGCGGGCGAGGTCGACGGTCGCGTTCCACAGCGTCGTCTTGCCGATCCCCGGCTCGCCGACGACGACGAGCGCGGACGGGCCGGCCCGCACCGCATCGAGGAAGCTGCGGATGGCGAGCAGCTCCGACTCCCGCCCGACCAGGCCCGCCGGCGCCTCTCGGGTAGCCGAAACCACGTGATCACTCCGTCGAGTCGCGCGTCGCAGAACACACAAGCCGCACGGCCGCCCCTCCGCGCAAGGGCCGAAGGTCCCGCGCGCTGTCCGCGCGAGCCCGACAAACACAGGGACTCCCCCCGATTCGCGGCCGTGCGCCTGCTGCCGATGCTGGACCTCAGGACCCGGCAGAGGGTCTCAGCACACGGAGAACAGGCCATGAGCAACCTGGAGATGATCGTTCGCCTCAAGATCCGGCCAGGGCAGCTGGAGGGTTTCAAGGCACAGGCGGCGGAGATCATGCGGCTGGTCCGCGAGAAGGACACCGGGACGCTCCGCTACGACTGGTTCGTCGACGAGGACGCGCTGGAGTGCGAGATCCACGAGGTCTACGCCGACGAGCGGGCGCTGATGCAGCACGGCCAGAACATCGCGCCGGCGCGCGAGGCCATGTTCCTCGACTACGCGTACGACCACCGCATGAGCGCCTACGGTGACATCTCGCCGCAGTTCGTCGCCATGGCCAGGGAGCGCGCCGGCGGCATCGGCGTGCACACGTTCCTCCAGGGACTCCGGCAGGCCGCGACGGTGTAGCGCAATGCCGCAGACACGCATGCTGGAGCGCCTCACCGCGTCCGACCTGTTCCTGCTGCTCTGGGACGACTACGGCTGGTGCACCGACATCGGCGGTCTTGCCATCCTCGACGGCAGCAACCTGCTCGACGGCGACGGGGAGGTGCGCATCGAGGCGGTGCGCCGGCGGCTCGAACCGCGCGTGCACATGGTTCCGCGCCTGCGCCAGCGCCTGTTCCGACCGGGATTGGGGCTCGGCTGGCCGCTGTGGGTCGACGCTCCCTCGTTCGACATCGCGGAGCACGTGCGAGTCCATCCGGTGGCCGCCCCCGGGGACGAGGCGCAGCTGCTGCAGGCGTGCGAGGAGCTGGCGCGACAGCGACTCGACCCGGCGCAGCGGCTGTGGGAGCTGTGGCTGCTCCCCGGCCTGCGGGAGCGACGGGTGGGCGCGCTCCTGCGCATGCACCACGCCCTTGCCGACGGCGCGGCGGCGATGGCGGCTTTCGGGGCGCTCCTCGACCTGGTCGACGACGCACCGAGCCCGGTTGCACCGCCGTGGACGCCGTCTCCGCTGCCGGCGCGTGCCGAGCTGCTGCGCGACAACCTGCGCCGCCGCGGGTCGGAGCTGGGCCGCGGCTGGTCCGGCGCCGTGCATTCGCGCCGCACGCTGGGCGAGGTGCGACGGACGCTGCCGGCGTGGCGCGAGGTCCTCACCGACAAGCTGGCGCCGCGCACCACGCTCAACCGTCCGGTCGGGACCGACCGCCGGCTGGTCCTCGTCCGCAGCCGTCTCGACGTCGCCAGGCAGGTCGCCCATGCCCATCACGCCAAGGTCAACGACGTCGTCCTGGCGGCGGTGGCCGGTGGGCTGCGCGACCTTCTGGCCAGTCGTGGCGAAAACGCGCCGGGGCTGGTGCAGCGGGCGATGGTGACCATCTCCGAGCACCGGGACCCGGCGCAGGCACAGGGCAACAGGCCGGGGTGGATGATGGTGCCGCTGCCGCTCGGCGAACCCGACGCGGTGCGGCGGCTGGAGCTGATCGCGGCGGAGACGGCGGCACGCAAGGGCAGGGCCCGTCCCGAGGCGGGGACCGGCATCTTCCGCTTCGTCGCCGGCCAGCGTGCCTGGTATCGGATGTTCCCCCGGCAGCGAGCCGTCAACCTCGTCGTCACCAACGTGCCCGGTCCGCCGGTCCCGCTGCACCTGGCGGGGGCGCGCATTCTCGAGCTGTTCCCCCTCATGCCGGTGATGGGCAACCTGACGCTCGTCGTCGGCGTGCTGTCCTACGACGGGCAGCTCAACCTCACAGCCGTGGCCGATCGCGGCGGGTGTCCGGACGTCGAGGTGTTCACCCGCGGCCTCAGCCGTGCTCTGGACGACATGGCGCGATCTCTGTCGCGCGAATTGGAGCTTGCAGTGTCATGAGCAACCTGGAAGTCATCGCACAGATGCGAGTCCGCCCCGGCGAGATGGAGGGTTTCAAGCGGCAGGCGGCCGAGATGGTGCGGCTCACCCGCGAGCTGGACACCGGGACGCTGCGCTACGACTGGTACGTCGACGAGGACGCCATGGCCTGCGAGGTGCACGAGCTGTACGCCGACGAGTCAGGGATGGTCGAGCACAACCAGCACATCGTCGAGGCGCGCGAGCAGCTCTTCCGCGAGTACGCGTCGGACCACCGGATGAGCGTCTACGGCCCGATCTCACCGCACCTCGCCGACCTGTTCGCGCAGCACGCGGGCGGCGTCGCTGCGTTCAGCTTCCTCCAGGGACTTGACGTGCCGGCGGTGGCGTCGCGCTGACGCCGAGGGAGGTCGATGATGAGCACCGTCCGGTCGAACGGATGCGACCTCCACTGCGAGGTCGCCGGCGAGGGCGTGCCGATCCTGCT
>Ga0070709_10000592_pt1 | contig 21185 bp, 13 predicted proteins | sample LARL51metaG_FD_65449 | JGI IMG/M metagenome (GOLD analysis project Ga0070709, IMG submission 65449) | Corn, switchgrass and miscanthus rhizosphere microbial communities from Kellogg Biological Station, Michigan, USA - LAR L5-1 metaG | ecosystem: Host-associated > Plants > Roots > Rhizosphere ... | reverse complement strand
CCGGTCTCTCCGACTACATCGTGATGGTGCGCGGGCGGACCCGCGCCTTTCTCGCCGGCCCGCCGCTGCTGAAGGCCGCGACCGGCGAGATCGCGACCGAGGAAGAACTCGGCGGCGCCGGGATGCACACCTCGATATCTGGCCTCGGCGATTATCTCGCCGAGGACGATCGCGATGCCTTGCGCATCGCGCGCGAGATCATGGCGGCACTACCATGGGATCGGCCGCGCGGAAGCGCGACGCAATACAAGCCGCCGCGCTACGATCAGGAGGAACTGCTCGGCATCATGGCGATGGACTACAAGCGTCCTGTCGATATGCGCCAGGTCATCGCGCGCATCGTGGATGATTCCGACTTCACCGAATTCGGCACCAATTACGGGCCTGCGACCGTGTGCGGCCACGCGCACGTCGCAGGCGAAGCGCTCGGCATCATCACCAACAACGGGCCGCTGGACGTGCCCGGCGCCAACAAGGCCACGCATTTCATCCAGGCCTGCTGCCAAAGCCGCACGCCGCTGCTCTATCTCAACAACACCACCGGCTACATGGTCGGCCGTGCCTATGAAGAGGCCGGCATGATCAAGCACGGCTCAAAAATGATCCAGGCGGTGACGTCAGCGACCGTGCCGCAGATCACGATCTATTGCGGTGCCTCGTTCGGGGCCGGCAATTACGGCATGTGCGGGCGCGGTTTTCATCCGCGCTTCTGCTTCTCCTGGCCGAATGCCAAGACTGCCGTGATGGGCGGCGAGCAGGCCGCCGAGACCATGGCGATCGTCACGGAAGCCGCCGCCGCACGGCGGGGCAAGCCGATCGACCAGGACAGGCTCGACGCGATGAAGGCCGAGATCATCGGCGTGTTCGAATCCCAGATGGACGTGTTTTCGACCAGCGCGCGGCTGCTCGATGACGGCGTGATCGATCCGCGCGATACCCGCCCCGTGCTTGCCGAGGTGCTGGCGATCTGCCGGGAGGGTGACGCACGCCAGCCGCAAGCGATGCAGTTCTCGGTGGCACGGCCATGACTCCGAACATGCACGCAGCGATCCGGCGCACGCCGTTCTCAAGAATCCTGATCGCCAATCGCGGTGAGATCGCGCTGCGGATCATGCGGACGGCGCGGCGCCTCGGCCATGGCGTGGTCGCGGTCTATTCGGATGCCGATTGCGACGCATTGCATGTGCGGCTCGCCGATCAGGCCGTGCGCATCGGCGGGTCGCAGCCGTCGCAGTCCTACCTGAAGTCAGATGCGATCATTGCGGCGGCCAAAGCTGCCGGCGCCGATGCCGTGCATCCCGGTTACGGCTTCCTCGCCGAACATGAGAGGTTCGCGCAGGCCTGTATCGATGCGGGGCTGGTGTTCATCGGCCCGTCGCCGCAGGCCATCGAGGCGATGGGCAACAAGGCCGGAGCCAAGGCGCTGATGCAGGCGGCAGGCGTGCCCTGCGTGCCCGGCTATCAGGGCGAGGACCAGAGCGACGCCGCGATGTTCGGCGAGGCCGAGAAGATCGGCTTTCCCGTGATGATCAAGGCGGTCTCCAGCGGCGGTGGCCGCGGCATGCGGCTGGTCACGGATGTCGGCGGCTTTTCGGCGGCGCTGCGCAGTGCGCGGTCGGAAGCCAAGGCCGCGTTCGGCGATGACACCGTCATTCTGGAGCGCGCGATCACAGATCCGCGCCACATCGAGATCCAGGTGTTCGGCGACCGCCACGGCAACGCCATTCATCTCGGCGAGCGCGACTGCTCGGTGCAGCGGCGGCACCAGAAACTGATCGAGGAGGCGCCGTCGCCCGCGGTGTCGCCGGAACTACGGGCGAAAATGGGCGCGGTCGCGGTGGCAGCGGTGAAGTCGCTCGCTTACGAGGGCGCGGGCACGCTGGAGTTTCTGCTCGATCGCGGCGGGAATTTCTATTTCATGGAGATGAACACGCGCCTGCAGGTCGAGCATCCCGTGACCGAGGCGATCACCGGGCTCGATCTCGTCGAACTGCAACTGCGGATCGCGGCCGGTGAGCCGCTGCCGCTGCGGCAGGACGACATCAAATTTTCCGGCCATGCGATCGAGGTGCGGCTTTGTTCGGAAGATGCCGCGCAGGATTTCATGCCGCAATCGGGCCGGATGGCAATTTGGCAGACGCCGCAGGGATCGCGCGTGGAGCACGCGCTGGAACAGGGTGCGGAGATTTCGCCATTCTATGATTCGATGATCGCAAAAATCATCAGCCATGGCGCGAGCCGCGAGGAAGCACGCGGCAAGCTTGCCTTGGGTCTCGAACAGACGGTGGCGTTCGGCGTCACCACCAATCAGGCGTTTCTGATGTCGTGTCTGCGGCATCCCGTCTTCGCCAGGGGCGAGGCGACGACCGCGTTCATCGCAGACAATCGCGACGATCTCGCCCAACGCGTTGTCTCGCCCGGGGACGCCGCGCTTGCGGCGCTGTTGCTCTACGTCACCAACCCGCACGCGCCGCCGTGGCGCGCCGGGCGGTCGCTTGCCCCAGGCTTTCCCGTGCCGTTGCGCCCAGAGATCGCCGGCATGGCCCATGACGTCGAGATCTTGCGCGAACGCGATGGTTCTTATTTGATCGAAACGAAGGGCGGGTCGCATCGTCTCGAGATCGACGCCATTGATGCGAGCACGATCCGCTTTCGCGCGGGCGAAATGCTGGACAGCGCCCGATTCCATCGCGATGGCAATGTGCTCCATATCCTGCACCGGGGCACGCCGCTTGTCGTCCGCGACCAGACGCTCGCCGCGCCGCAGTCCACCGCGGCCACCGGCGGCGACGGCAAGGTGCGTGCCCAGCTCAACGGCCGTGTCGTTGCTATCCTGGTCAAGCGTGGCGAGCTTGTTGCGATGGGCCAGCCGGTGATGACGCTGGAGGCGATGAAGATGGAGCATGTGCATCGCTCCGCGATTGCCGGCACGGTCTCCGCGATCGATATCGCCGAGGGCGATCAGGTCACGACGGGGCGGGTCGTGGTCGAGATCGCAGCGGCGTAGCAGCGTTACGCCCGCGCGACGTCGCATCGCCGGCGTGTCATCGAGCTGTCACGGGCCGGCCGCCTGGCATGGGCCGCGGTTCCGTTGATTCAGGTCAACTGCTCGTCTTGCAATCGGCGTACACGATATGAGGCTGCGTCGCGCGTCCGTGGGCTGCCGGGCAGGATAGACCAGAAATTGCGACCCGATTCGATGCTCGAAATATCCGTCGCAAGGCGCCCGCTGCATCACGCCGGCGAAAAGAGCAGTCCGGCCGATCGGCTCATTGCATTGAGCCGGTTGCCGGCCGACGCGCTCTGCCGTGACATCGGCGCGAGCCCGAACGGTCTTGCGGCCGACGAGGCCGCGCAACGCCTGGCTGTCCATGGCCCTAATCTCGTCACCCGCGAGCGCAAGCCGTCGATGGCAGAGGAAATCTGGGGCCGTGCCAAAAATCCGCTCAACGCGCTGCTGCTGACGCTCGCGATCGTTTCCTATGGCCTTGGCGACATCAGGGCCGCCGTGGTGATCGTCATCATGGTGGTGCTGTCGATCGTCACCGCCTTCATCCAGGAGCACCGGTCGAACGAAGCGGCGGCGCGGCTGCGCGCGATGGTGAAGACGACGGCGAGCGTCAAGCGGCGCGATGCCGCCGAGTACGCCGAGCTCCCGATGGAGACGCTGGTGCCGGGCGACATCGTGCGCCTGTCGGCTGGCGACATGATCCCGGCAGATCTCAGGCTGCTGGACAGCAAGGACCTGTTCGTCAACCAGTCGGCGCTATCGGGCGAGGCGATGCCGGCCGAGAAGAGCGCGCACGCCTGTGAACGGCCGATCGACGATCCCTTCGATCTGCCGAATACCTGTTTCATGGGCTCGAACGTGGTCAGCGGATATGCGACCGGCGTGATCCTGCACACCGGCGGCGAGACCTTTTTCGGCCAGCTCGCCGACGAGGTGGCCGGACGTGACGCCGAGACCGCGTTCGATCGCGGCGTGACGCGCTTCACCTGGCTGATGATCCGCTTCATCCTGGTGATGGGGCCGCTGGTCTTCGTCATCAACGGCTTGACCAAGCACGATTGGCTCGAGGCGCTGTTGTTCTCGGTTGCGGTGGCGGTCGGCCTGACCCCGGAAATGCTGCCGATGATCGTCACCGTCAATCTCGCCAAGGGCGCGGTCGCGATGGCGCGCGACAAGGTCATCGTGAAGCGGCTGAACGCGATTCAGAATCTCGGCGCCATGGACGTGCTCTGCACCGACAAGACCGGCACGCTGACGCAGGACCGCATCATCCTCAAAAGGCACCTCGACATAACAGGTGAAGAGTCCGATCGCGTGCTGCAATACGCCTATCTCAACAGCCACTTCCAGTCGGGTCTGCGAAACCTGCTCGACGTTGCCGTGTTGCAGCATGTCGACATCCACAAGCTGCTCGGAATCGATACCGGCTTTCGCAAGGTCGATGAAATTCCGTTCGACTTCCAGCGCCGCCGCCTCTCGGTCGTGGTGGCGCAGGGCGACCGGCACATCCTGATCTGCAAGGGCGCGGTCGAGGAGATTTTTGCCGTCTGCACGCACTACGAACTCGATGGCGCGAAGGGAACGCTCGACGCGGGCCATTTCGAGACCGCGAAGAAGGAGACGATCGCACTCAACGAGGACGGCTTTCGCGTCATCGCCGTGGCTTACAAGGAGATCGAGAGCCCGAACGCGGCGTATACCGCGGCCGATGAAGCCGATCTGACGCTGCTCGGCTACATCGCCTTCCTCGATCCGCCGAAGGACAGCGCGCGCGAGGCGATCGCCCGGCTCGCGGACCGAGGCGTCGGGGTCAAGATCCTGACCGGCGACAACGAGGTCATCACCCGCAAGATCTGCCGCGAGGTGAACATCGACGCCGGAGACATCCTGCTCGGCGCCACGGTCGAGCGGATGGGCGACGCCGAGCTTGCGGAAGCGGCCGACCGCACCACGGTCTTCGCAAAACTCACGCCGGCGCAGAAGGCGCGCATCGTCGAGGCGCTGCACAGGAATGGCCGCGTGGTCGGCTTTCTCGGCGACGGCATCAACGACAGCCCGGCCCTGAAGGCCGCGGATGTCGGCATCTCCGTCGACACCGCTGTCGATATCGCAAGAGAGTCGGCGGACATCATCCTTTTGGAAAAGAGCCTGCTGGTGCTGCAGGACGGCGTCATCGAGGGCCGCAGGATTTTTGCCAACATCACCAAGTACATCAAGATGGGCGCGAGCTCGAACTTCGGCAACATGTTCAGCGTGCTCGGCGCGAGCCTGTTCCTGCCGTTCCTGCCGATGCTGCCGATCCAGGTGCTCACCAACAACCTGCTGTACGATTTCTCGCAGACCGCGATCCCGACCGACAATGTCGACGAAGAGTACATCGCCGCGCCGCGGCGCTGGGACATCAGCAACATCTTCAAGTTCATGATGTTCATCGGACCGATCAGCTCGATCTTCGACTATGCGACCTATGCGATGATGCTGTTCGTGTTCGATGCGTGGAAGAGCCCGGCGCTGTTTCAGACCGGCTGGTTCGTGGAATCGCTGCTGACGCAGACGCTGATCATCCACATCATCCGCACCGCGAAGATTCCGTTCATCGAGAGCCATGCCAGTCCGGCCATGATCGCGACGACGGTCATCATCTGCCTGATCGGGATCACGCTGCCCTTCACCTGGGTCGGCGCCGCGCTCGGCTTCGTGCCGCTGCCTCCGCTCTATTGGCCGCTGGTCGCCGCGATGATGCTCGGCTATGCCGTTCTCACCCATTTGACGAAGGTGTGGTTCGTTCGCCGCTGGGGGATGTAGCGCTGCGCAGTCGTGGCGACAGCTGTCAGGCGCATTACGCCTTGCCGGTATGGCCCCAGGTCTCGTCCCAGTCCTGGCCCGCGGCATCGACGACGCGGCCGTCGGCCTCGAAGAATTTGTTCGGCACCTGGAAGATTGCAAGAATCAGCGCGCCATCAGGGCACCATGCGCTGTGACGGCTGCCGGCCTCGCGCCAGATGTATTCGCCGGCGCTGCATTCCATGCCGGCGACCGGGCCGTCCTTGTCGACGAGGCTGCCTTCCAGCACATAGGTCTGCTCGATGTTGACGTGTTCATGGTCGGGCAGCACGGCGCCCGGCGCAAACCGCATCAGGGCGGTCATCAGCCCGCTCTTGCGATCGAACAGCAGCGTCTTGGCCTCGCAGCCGGGGAAGCGCGTCTGCTGCCAGTCCATCTCCTGCGGGCGGACGAGATGCGAATGCGCGCTGGCGTCCTGCGGGCTCTTCGGTGTCACGGCGTCCATGGCGGTGCCTCCGTTACGTGATCCCGGCGGCCATCATAGCAGAAGCACGGAGGGAGCGAAGACATGCCCCCTATGTCATCACCCGCCCCCGGGTCGGCGCCGAGCGCCGCCCGAGGGCCGGCTCCAGCGGGTGATCCAGTATCCAGAGGCCTGCGTGCGATGCGGAAACGCCGCGGCGTACTGGATCGCCCGGTCCCGCCTACGCCAAAAGGCTTCGGCGGGGCCACGAGCTCAAGGGCACGCTGGAGCTTTAGCGAAGGCGGCAAGCCGGGCGATGACAGTTGTGGGTGCCGTAGCATCGACCTATTCAGCCCGTCCGGTGCCATCATTCAGCAGGCATGCCACCTGATGCCCCGTGCCCGCCTCGCGCAGCGCCGGCCGTTCGATCTTGCAGCGCTCCATGGCGTAGCGGCAGCGGGTGTGGAAGGCGCAGCCCGAGGGCGGATTGACCGGGCTCGGCACATCGCCATCGACCAGTGGCGTCAGGCGTTTGACGCGGGGATTGGCGACCGGCACCGAGGCGAGCAGCGCCTGCGTATAGGGGTGGCGCGGATTGTTGAACAGCTCGTCCTTGTCGGCGATCTCGACGATGCGGCCGAGATACATCACCGCGACGCGGTGGCTGATATGGGCGACGACGGCGAGATCATGCGCGATGAACAGATAGGAGAAGCCGTAGGCCTGCTGCAGATCGACCAGCAGGTTGATCACCTGGGCCTGGATCGAGACATCGAGCGCGGACACCGGCTCGTCGCAGACGACGAGGTCCGGCCGCAGCGCGAGCGCGCGGGCGATGCAGATGCGCTGGCGCTGGCCGCCGGAAAACTGATGCGGAAAGTTCTTCATCTGGTCGGCACGCAGGCCGACCTGGGCGAACAGCTCGGCGACGCGTGCCGCCTTCTCCCGGCCCGACGCAAGGCCGTGCACGCTGAGCGGCTCGCCGACGATGTCGCCCGCGCTCATGCGCGGGTTCAGCGAGGCGAACGGGTCCTGGAACACGATCTGCATGGCGCGGCGGTGCTGCCGCAGCTCGGCCTTGCCGAGATGAGTGATGTCCTGGCCCTTGAGCTGGATGCGCCCCGAGGTCGGCTCGACCAGGCGCAGCACGCTGCGGGCGACCGTCGATTTGCCGCAGCCGGACTCGCCGACGAGACCGAGCGTTTCGCCCGGGCGAAGCGCAAAACTCACGCCATCGACGGCATGCACCGTGCCGGCGCGCCGCCTGAGCAGGCCGCGGCGAACCGGATAATGCTTGACGAGGTCCTTGACCTCGAGGACGGCGGTCTCCGCGCTCATGACGCGGCCGCCATTTCGCCGGCGCGCCAGCAGGCGGCCGTATGGCTGCCGCCGAATTCCGCGAGCGGCGGAGACTCCTCCTGACAGCGCTTGATCGCGAGCGTGCAGCGCGGCGCAAAGGCGCAACCCTTCGGCAGCCTGGTCAGCGCCGGCACCATTCCCGGAATTTCCGCCAGCCGCGCATCGCTGCGGCCCCGCTCCGACGGCAGCGCCGGGATCGAGGCCATCAGGCCGCGCGTGTAGGGATGCAGCGGGTTGGCAAAGAGGTCGTCGACATTGGCCTCCTCGACCTTGCGGCCGGCATACATGACGACCACGCGCTGCGCGGTCTGCGCGACGACGCCGAGATCGTGGGTGATCAGGATCAGCCCCATGCCGAGTTCCTTCTGCAGCTCCAGCATCAGCGCCAGAATCTGCGCCTGGATCGTCACGTCGAGCGCGGTGGTGGGTTCGTCGGCAATCAGCAGCGCCGGCCGGCAGGTCAGCGCCATCGCGATCATGGCGCGCTGGCGCATGCCGCCGGAAAGCTGGTGCGGATAGTCCTGCGCGCGGCGTGCCGGCTCCGGAATCCGCACCAGGTGCAGCATCTCGACCGCCTTGTCCCAGGCCTGCTTCTTCGTCATGGTCTGGTGCAGCCGCACCGCCTCGGTGATCTGGTCGCCGATCCGCATCACCGGATTGAGCGAAGTCATCGGCTCCTGAAAGATCATCGAGATGCGGTTGCCCCTGATGTCCCGCATCTCGCCGTCATCAAGCCCGAGCAGATCCTTGCCTTCGAGCAGCACCGCACCGCCGACGATGCGGCCCGGCGGATCGGGCACCAGCCGCATCACCGACAGCGCGCTGACGCTCTTGCCGCAGCCGGATTCGCCGACGATCGCCAGCGTCTCGCCGCGGCGGACCTGGAAGGAGAGATTGTCGACCGCCTTGAACAGGCCGGAATTGGTGAAAAACACCGTCTGCAGGTTTTTGACGTCGAGAACGATGTTGTCGGGCTTCGCCATGCTCATCAGCTGCGCTGCCTCGGATCGAGAATGTCGCGCAACGCGTCGCCGAACAAATTGGTGCCGAATACCGCGAGGCTGATCGCGATGCCCGGAAAGATCACCAGCCACGGCGCGGTGCGGACATATTCCGCCGCCGACTCGGACAGCATGCGGCCCCAGGACGGATAGGGCTCGGGGATGCCGAGGCCGAGGAACGACAGCGAGGCTTCGGTCAGGATGGTCGAGCCGAGCTGGGCGGTCGCGAGCACGATCAGCGGCGCCAGCGTGTTGGGCAGCACGTGGCGCAGCGCGACGCGCGTCTCGGTCATGCCGATCGATTTCGCAGCCTCTACGAACGGCAGTTCGCGCAGCGCCAGCGTGTTGGCGCGGATCACGCGCGACACGGTCGGAATCAGCGGGATCGCGATCGCGATGATCACATTCGGCAGCGACGGGCCGAGCGCGGTGGTCATGACCAGCGCCAGCACGAGCAGCGGCAGCGCCTGCAAAATGTCGGTGACGCGCTGAAACACCAGGTCGACCCAGCCGGAGAGATAGCCTGAGGTGAGGCCGACGATGACGCCGATCGAGGCGCCGAGCGCGGTCGAGCCGATGCCGACGGCGAGCGAGATGCGGGCGCCGTGGACGATCCGGCTGAAAACGTCGCGGCCGAAGGAATCGGTGCCCATCCAGTGCAGGCTCGAGGGCCGCGCCAGCGCATGCGTGGCATCGACGGTCAGGGGATCGATGCGCACGATGACGTCGGCAAACAACGCGGTCAGCACGAACAGCACCATGATGACGAGGCCGATACTGCCCAGCAGATGGCGGCCGGCCAGGAAAACGAGCCGGCGCCAGCCATGGGTCGCATTGGCTCCGGCGCGGCGCAATTCGCTATCGTAGTTGATCGCGTCCAAAACCGCTCCTTTTAGTCCGAATAGCGGATGCGCGGATCGAACACTGCGTACAGCATGTCGACCGTGAAATTGGCGAACACCACGACCACCGCGATCAACATCACGAGGTTCTGGACGATCGGGTAGTCGCGCCAGCGGATCGCCTCGACCAGGAAGCGCGCGACGCCGGGAATGTTGAACACGGTCTCGGTGACGATCAGCCCGCCGATCAGGAACGCCGCCTCGACGCCGACCACGGTGATGATTGGCAGAATGGCGTTCCGCAGCGCGTGATTGAAATTGACCGAGGCCTCGGATGCGCCTTTCGCACGCGCCGTTCGGATATAATCCTGGCGCAGCACTTCGAGCATCGAGGAGCGGGTGATGCGCATGGTCAGCGCCGAGCTGCGGAAGCCGACCGCCATGGCCGGGATGCAGTAGGTGGCAAACACCTCCGCCCAGGTTTTTGGATCCGGATTGAAGATCGGAATGTCGCCGAATAGCGCGACCGACGCGGTCAGGATCAAGAGCCCGAGCCAGAATGAGGGCAGCGACAGGCCGGAGAGGCTGACCACGCGCAGCGCATAGTCGAGCTTCGAGCCCTGGTAGACCGCGCTGATGACGCCGAGCGGAATGCCGACCGAGGCGGAGAACAATAGCGCCAGGCCGGCAAGGCGCGCGGTGATCGGGATCCGCGGCAGGATCTCATCGAGCGCCGGCTTCTCCGAGACATAGGAATAGCCGAGGTCGCCATGCAGCAGCCCGCCGATCCAGTGCAGGTACTGCACGACCAGCGGCTGGTCGATGCCGAGCTCCTTCTGCAGATTGGCCTTGTCGGCGGGATCGACATAGCCGGCCGCGGCGAAGAGGATGTCCACGATGTTGCCGGGCACGATGCGCAGCAGGAAGAAGATGACGATCGAGATCCCGATGAGGGTCACGAGCATCAGAGCCAGCCGTCGCACCAGATAGGCAAACACCGTCTGTCTCCTGTCAGCTTAGCTGGGGCCACTTGGCTCGGTCCACCTCTCCCCAGCGGGGAGAGGTCGGATCGCATCCTTGGATGCGATCCGGGTGAGGGGGCTTGGCTCCAACGATAGACCGTAACCCCTCACCCCAGCCCTCTCCCAAAGGGAAAGGGGGCGCACTTCCGTGGTGGCCAGAGATCGATCCAACTTCATCAGCGTTTCAAATTCGACCGCTTAGGCTCGCTGTGCCTCACTTGTCCAGCCACACATCCTCGTAGCGGTAACCGTTGTAGGAGCTGTTCACCATCACCGTCACGCCCTTGACATACGGCTGCCAGCAGGTGCCGTTGCGGCTGTGGAAGATGATCGGACGCGCCACGTCCTCCTGCAGCTTCTTGTCGATCTCCCACACCAGCTTCCTCCGCTTGCCGATGTCGGTCTCGACCGACTGTTCGTCGAACAGCTTTTCGATGTCCTTGTTGCAGTAGTTGGTATAGTTCCGCTCCGAGCCGCAGGAATAGTTCTCGTAGAACGACTGGTCGGGATCGTCGACGGCGTTGCCGGTCAGATTGAGCCCGAGCGCATAGTCCTTGCGCGCCACCTTTGGGAACCACTGCGCGGTGTCGACGACGTCGAGCTCGGCATCGATATAGATCGGCTTGAGCTGGTCGATCAGAATGACCGCGGGATCGCGGTACTGCGCGATGTTGCGGGTCGAGACCTTGACCTGAAGATGCTTGTCCGGCCCGTAGCCCGCCTTCTGCATCAGCTTGCGCGCCTCATCGCGGTTGGCCTCGATATTGGGCCCATAGCCCGGGATGCTCTCCAGCATCTCCTTCGGCATCGCCCAGAGGCCATCCGGCGCCGGCTCCATGGTGCCGCCGATATCGGCCTGGCCCTCGAACATGATCGAGATGAAGGCCTTGCGATCGAGCGTGAGCGCCAGCGCGCGGCGGATATCGGGATTGTCGAAGGGCGGGTTCGACGAATTGACGATGATGTTGGTCGACACATTGGTCGGCTCGACCACGCAAGTTACGTTCGGGGCCTGGCTCTTGACGTCCTTCAGGAGCGGGATCGTCACCTCGGTCGGAAAGGTCATGTCGAACTTGCCGGCGACGAAGGCGAGGATGGCCGTCGAACGGTTCGTGATGATGGTGAACTCGATGCCGTCGAGATGGGGCCGGCCCTTCCTCCAGTAGTCCGGATTGCGGACCAGCTTGATGGACTCGTTGGCCTTGAACTCGACGAACTTGAACGGGCCGGTGCCGATCGGGTGGGTGCGCATCTCCGCCGGCGACACATGGCAGGGATAGACCGGCGTGTAGCCGGAGGCGAGAAAGGCGAGCAGCGAGGGCTGCGGCCGCTTCAGGTGAAAGGCGGCCTCGAAGTCGCCCGACGTCGTGACCTCGTCGACCTCCTCGTACCAGGCCTTGCGGGGATTCTGCCGCAGCTTCTGCTGCGACTTGCCCATCAGCATGTCGAACGTGCATTTGACGTCCGCAGACGTGAATGGCTTGCCGTCGTGCCACTTGACGCCCTGCCTGAGCTTGAAGGTCAGCGTCTTGTTGTCGCCGCTCCAGGCCCAGCTTTCCGCGAGCTCGGGCACGATGGAGTCCATGCTGTTCTGCGCCACGTCCTGCTTGTAGATGACGAGGTTGTTGAACACCGGCATGAACGGAACGTTGACTGAGTAGGTCGCCCCTTCGTGGATCGATGCGCTGCCCGGACTGTCGCGGTGATACATGCGCAGGATGCCGCCCTGTTTCGGCTCGGCGGCCGAGGCTATTGCGACCGCCAATAGCGACATGATGGCAGCGGCCAAGGCGCTGACGCCCCGCATGCTTTTCCCTCCCTCGAAGGCTTGCTTTGACCGGCCTTGTCGGCGGCCGGTTGCGCGCAACGATAGCCATCGCGCGAGGGCGGGGCAACCGGCCAGGCGACCGGCTCTCTCGGCAATTCGGATGAATTTTGGCGCAAGGCGCGGGCCTTGCGCATGTGCGATGCAGCGCCTGCGGCGTTATGTCCACCTCGAGCGCACGATGGATCGCGCCGGCGGCTCTGCATCTCACATTGTGAAAGGGGCGCGTTCCAGCCCGAGCTGGAGTACAGGCTGGCGCTATTTTCGCATTGCGATGATGAACCCCGCGATGTCGTCGGCGTCCTTCCGGCTCAGCGGCAGGTTCGGCATCGTAGCGTGCGGCAGCAGCAGAAACGTGGCGATGGTCTCCGCGGTGATCTTGTCCTTCACGGCGATGGCAGCAAAGGGCGGCGCTCGATTTTGTCGTGCCGTCGTCGAATCGATCTGGTGACACTCCGCGCACCAGCGTTCCGACAATCGCCTGCCGTTGTCGACATCCTGCGCGGTGGCCGCGCCACACGCCGAAGAACAGGCAATCCAGACCATGAGATGCAGCGCGCGCATAGGCTCTCCGCGCTTCACAGCGGCTGATCATCCTCGGTCGAGGTCTCTTCCTGCAGCGAGACGAAGTCGCCGCCGCCGAGATCCTCCTCCGGCGACGGATAGACCCAGAGATGATCGTGAACCTGCTTGACACCGGGGACGCATTCGGCCGCGACGCGCGCCGCCTGTCGCATCTTGTCGTCCTTGACGACGCCGTTCAGGTGCACGACGCCGCTGCGGACGGTGACCGTGAAGCGACAAGGATGCAAGGCGGCCTTGTCGATCGCGGCGATGACCTGCGCGCGAATTCCGTCGTCATCCGCGGTCGGCCCGGTGATGTCATGAGCCAGGCTGGCGAGCACCTGCACGAAATCCACGTGGCTTATGATGCCGACCAATCGATCTCCGTTGACCACCGGAATCCGCTTGATGTTGTTGGCCTCCATGACCTCGACGACCTGCTCCAGCGGGGTGTCTTCCGCAATGGTCGCCGGGTTCGGCGTCATGATGTCGCCGACCTTGCGGCCGTGCGCGCGCACGAAATCGGACGCGATCTGGCTCCGCCCGACCAGCCGCGAGAGCCAGCGTCCGCGCTGCCGTTCGGTGCCGATCTCCGCGCGGCGGATGAAATCGCCGTCAGAGACCATGCCGACAAGCTTTCCGTTCGCATCGACCACCGGCAGTCCGGCGACGTGATGCCGCAGCATCGCTTTTGCGGCCTCGATGACCGGCGTCTCCGGAGAAACCGTGATGACGTTCCGCGTCATGATCTGGTGGGCATGCATGGGCAACCTCGGCCTTGCGCGCAAAGCAGATGGAAACGGGTTTAGCGCGCATTATGCCCGCATAACGGGCGACGCGGCAGGGGCTTTTGACCGAAATCAATTGCGGAAGGCCCCGGTCCGGCGCGTCGGGATATACCTCTGGACGGCTCCAGTGCGTTCCCTCACACGATCCGCGAGGTCTTGTTGCCCCAATAACGGTCGCGCAGCAGGCGCTTGTAGAGCTTTCCGGTCGGCAGGCGCGGCAGCTGCTCCTCGAAATCGATCGAGCGCGGCACCTTCTGCCGCGCCAGCGACTGGCTGCAGAAGGCGATCAACTCCTCGGCCAGCGCCGCGCAGGGCTCGATGCCCGGCATCGGCTGCACCACCGCTTTGACCTCCTCGCCGAGATCGGGATTGGGCACGCCGAACACGGCGGCATCCGCGATCTTCGGATGGGTGATCAGGAGGTTCTCGCATTCCTGCGGATAGATGTTGACGCCACCCGAGATGATCATGAACGTCGCGCGGTCGGTAAGATGGAGAAAATTGTCGGCATCGACATAGCCGACGTCCCCGACCGTGCTCATGCTGCCGTCGGGCGAGCGGACCTCCGTGGTCTTTTCGGGATCGTTGAAATATTCGAACGGCGAGGCCGTCTTGAACCACACCGTGCCTGCGGTGCCGGTCGGGCACTCCTTCATGTTTTCGTCGAGAATGTGCAGCTCGCCGAGCAGCACCTTGCCGACGGTGCCCTTGTGCGCAAGCCACTCCGCGCTGTTGCAGGCCGTGAAGCCGAGAGCTTCGGTGGCCCCATAATATTCCTGGATGATCGGCCCCCACCATTTGATCATGTCGTCCTTGACCTGCACCGGGCAGGGCGCCGCGGCATGGATCGCGATCTCGAGCGAGGAGAGATCGTAGGCGGCTCGCACCTCCTCGGGCAGTTTCAGCATGCGGGAGAACATGGTCGGCACGAGCTGGGTATGGGTGATGCCCCATTTCTCGACCAGCGCGAGATAACGTTCGGGATCGAAGCTTTCCATGATAATGGCCGTGCCGCCCGTCCGGATCGTCAGATTCACGGCCGCCTGTGGCGCCGAGTGATAGAGCGGCGCGGGCGACAGATAGATCATGCCTTCGCGGTATTGCCAGAGTTTCTCCAGAAAATCGAACACCGGCAATTGACGTGCCGGCGGCTGTTCCGGCAGCGGACGCAAAATGCCTTTCGGCCGGCCCGTGGTCCCCGATGAATAGAGCATCGCGGTACCGAGGGATTCCTCAGCGATCGGCGTCTTCGGCAGGCCAATTGTCGCCTGATCGAGACCGACGATGCGCTCGCTCTCGCCGGTCCCGTCGGCAACGAGGCAGAGCTCGACCCTGGGGCATTCCCTGATTGCCTCGCGCGCGACGTCGAGCTTGGCGGCCGAGGTGATCAGAATGCGCGAGTGGCTGTTGTTCAGGATGTAGGCGAGTTCGCCGGCCGTCAGATAGGAATTGACGCAGGTGAAATACAGGCCGGAGCGTTCGCCGGCGCCGCAGGCCTCGAGATAGCGGCTGTTGTTCTCCATATAGATCGCATAGTGATCGAGCCGCTTCAGCCCGCGCTGGCGAAACAGATGCGCCAGCCGGTTCGATCGTGCGTCCAGCTCCCGGTAGGTCACGGCTTCGCCCGTGCCGGCCATGATGAAAGCGGGCTGCAGCGGGCGCAGATGGGCATGCTTACCGGTGTACATGGTCTTCCAATGTCCTCATGCGGCCAGGGTCAGGATCTCGCGTATCTGTGCAGATGACTCGATGCGCCGCGGATTGCGTGGCACCCACGGCGTCTTCATCGATTGTTCGGCGATTTTTTCAAAATGCTCGGGGCCGATGCGCACCTCGTTCAGGCTGCGCGGCAGGCCGAGGCCCCGAATGAAACCATCCAGCACATCGGCGGCGTCCTCGCCGGGATGACCCATCGCGGTGGCGACCATTGCCTGCCGCTCAGCGTTCTCGATGCGGTTCCAGCGCATGACGGCGGGCAACATGACGCAGGAGGTCACGCCATGGGGCACGCCGAACGCGGCGCCGAGCACATAGCCGATACCGTGGCTTGCGCCCATCGGCACGCCGGAGGCCAGCGGCCCGGTCGACAGCCAGGTGCCGATCTGACAATCCAGCCGCGCGGCGAAATCGGCTGCGTCGGCCTTCACCCGCGGCAGGCCGCGCGCCAGCATTGACAGGCCGTGCAGCGCCTGCGCATCGCCATAGGCCTGCGCCTCGCCCGAGCAGATTCCTTCGACGCAATGATCGACCGCGCGGATGCCCGTTGACAGGAACAGCCATTCCGGCGTGTGCACCGTGATGGCCGGGTCGAGGATCACGGCGCGGGGGATGGCGAGCCGATGGCTCAGCGCTTCCTTGACCTTGGTTGCCGTGTTGGTGACGCCGGCAATCGCGCTGAACTCGCCGCCCGCGATGGTCGTCGGCACGCTGACCTGCCGCACCGCAGGTGGTTTCAAGGAAGGCGCGCTGCCCCTGGCGACGCGGATCGTGTCGATGGCCTCGACGGAGCGGATGTCGTTGGCGAGACAAAGCTGCACCGCCTTGGCGCCGTCGGTGATCGAGCCGCCGCCGACCGTCACGATCAAATCGGCGCCGGCGACGCGCGCCGCGTCGGTCGCCGCGATCACGGCGTCCCGTGGGGTGTGCGCCGGCATCGCATCGAACAGCCCGGCGCACCGTGAGCCCAGCGCCCTGCTGATCTTCTCGATCTCGTCGGTATGCCGGTTGAGCGTGCCGGACACCATCAGGAAGACGCGCTGCGCGCCCAGCCGCTCCACCTGGGCGACGACGGCGTCCGCAGCGGGATCGCCGAACACGACCTCGTCCATCGCGCCGAACACGACACGTCCTTGCCGCAAGCTGCCGTCCTCCCGGGGACATTTTATTTTCGCTGACGACACTCTAGCGAGATTGGAACTGCGCGTCATGCCTGAAGATGGGGCGCGAATGGCGCGTGCGCGGCGGAACGCGGGGGCGGACCATGATCCGTTCGGGCCATTCGTGGCGATTTCATACAAGAAAAACTGTCACGTCTCCGTTGATAGGGCTGGGCCCCGGGGATCAGCACCTGGCGCAAACTGCGGCACCTAGCCAATCAGGCAGGTTCCAGTTCACGCCTTGGTGTGCGAGGTCAGGCGCCGCGCGTGCATGCAATTCCGCAAAGCGCGAGCGCATCACGCAGCGTTCGATGCATAACGATTTTGCTTGAGTTTGGCGTGGTGTTGATCAGACTGCGAGCCTTTCGCATCTTGCTTGATATGAGCCGACCGGTTGCGCACGGTTTAGAGGAGACGTCCTGTCCATGTCGGAGTCATCGGAGCCTTCTCGAAGCGCCAGTTCAGGCCTCGCCCGCGCCGGCGGCATGCTGTCGGTCGTTCTGCTTGCCGCCGCCGTGTCGGGATGCGGCCAGGCCCCGCCGGCGTCGCAGGCTGCCGCGCCCCCACCGCCGGTCACGGTGTCGCAGCCGGTCAAGCGCACGGTCACGGACTGGGATGAGTTCACCGGACGGTTCGACGCGGTCGAAGAGGTGCAGGTTCGCCCGCGCGTCGGCGGCTATGTCACCAGTGTCGAATTCAAGGACGGCGACATCGTCCATGCCGGCGATCTGCTCTATGTGATCGATTCGCGGCCGTTCGAGGCGGTGGCCGAACAGGCCAACGGCCAGCTCTCGGACGCCCGCGCCAAGGTGGAGCTTGCCAAGCGCGAGCTCGACCGCTCGCTGAGCCTGACGCTGAACCAGACCGTCACCGAATCCACCGTCGACCAGCGCCGCCAGGCGCTGCAGGCCGCGCATGCGGCGGAAATGCAGGCGGAGGGCGCGCTGAAGGCGGCCCAGCTCAATGTCGAGTTCACCCATGTACTGGCGCCGATCACGGGCCGGGTCTCCCGGCACCTTGTTACTCCGGGGAATCTCGTGCAGGGCAGCGACACCGGCACCTCGACCCTGCTCACCACCATCGTCTCGCTCGATCCGATCTACGTCTATTTCGACGTCGACGAGGCGACCTATCAGAGGAACAGCAAGCTGTGGTTCGAGGGCAAACGGCCGAGTTCGCGCGATACGGCCAATCCGATCCAGGTGACGCTGACCGGCGAGACCAAACCGTCGCATGACGGCAAGATGGACTTTCTGGACAACCGCCTCGACGTGTCGACGGGAACGCTGCGCAGCCGCGCCATCGTGCCGAACAAGGATCTCTCGGTCCTTCCCGGGCAGTTCGGCCGCGTCCGGCTGATCGGCAGCTCGCCCTATGAGGCGCTGCTGATCCCCGACACCGCGGTCGCGACCGATCAATCCCGCAAGATCGTGTTCGTGGTGAAGGACGACGACACGGTGGAAGCAAGGGCTGTCACGCTCGGGCCGCTCGACGAGGGCCTGCGCGTCATCCGCGACGGGCTGAAGGCGGACGACCGCGTCATCGTCGACGGCATCCAGCGGGCGCGCGTCGGCGCCAAGGTCACCCCGCATCAGGCGCAGAGCAAGTCATGAATCTCGGCCGTCTGTCGATCAACCAGCCTATCCTGGCGATGGTGCTGTCCATCGTGCTCCTGATCGTGGGCACGATCGCCTACCAGACCCTGCCGGTCGCCGAATATCCGGAGGTGGTGCCGCCGACCGTGGTGGTCACGGCGCAATATCCGGGCGCCTCGGCGCAGACCATCTCCGACACCGTCGCTGCCCCCATCGAGCAGCAGATCAATGGCGTCGAGGACATGCTGTATATCTACAGCCAGGCGACCTCGAACGGCCAGCTCACCATCACCGTCACCTTCAAGCTCGGCACCGACCTCGACAAGGCCCAGGTGCTGGTGCAAAATCGCGTCGCGATCGCGACCCCGCAGCTGCCGGAAGAGGTGCAGCGCAACGGCGTCGTCACGCGCAAGAACTCGCCCGACATTCTCATGGTCGTGTTCATGCTGTCGCCGGACGACAGCCTCGACCAGCTCTACATCTCCAACTACGCGCTGCTGCAGGTCCGCGACCAGCTGCTACGGCTCGACGGCATCGGCGACATCCAGATTTTTGGCGCGCGCGACTATTCGATGCGGCTGTGGCTCGATCCGGACAAGATCTCGAATCTCGGCATGACGGCGAGCGACGTCATCGCGGCGATCCGGGCCCAGAACCTGCAGATCACCGGCGGCCAGTTCGCCAGTCCGCCGATCTCCGACCGCGCCTTCCAGCCGAACCTGACCTTCACCGGGCGGCTGAAGGACATCTCGCAGTTCGAGGACATCGTGGTCAAGGCCGGCGCGGACGGCCGCACCGTGCGGCTGCGCGACGTGGCGCGGATCGAGCTCGGCGCACTGGATTATTCGACCAACAGTTTCATGCTGCGCAAGACCGCGGTGGCGATGCTGGTGACCCAGCGCCCCGGATCGAATGCGCTCGCCACCGCCAAGGGCATCTCGAGCACCATGGCGAAGCTGAAGGCGAGTTTTCCGAAGGGGCTCGACTACAACATCGGCTACAATCCGACCGAGTTCATCGCGCAGTCTATCAAGGAGCTGATCAAGACCATCTATGAGGCGATGCTTCTCGTCGTCGTCGTGGTGCTGGTGTTCTTGCAGGGCTGGCGGCCGGCGATCATCCCGATCGCGGCGATCCCGGTGTCGCTGGTCGGCACCTTTGCGGCGATGGCCGCGCTCGGCTATGCCATCAACAACCTGACGCTGTTCGGGCTGGTGCTCGCGGTCGGCATCGTGGTCGACGACGCCATCGTCGTGGTGGAGAATGTCGAACGGCATCTGCGCGCGGGCCTCGGCCGGCGCGAGGCTGCGCTGAAAACCATGGAGGAGGTCGGCAGCGCGCTGGTGTCGATCGCGCTGGTGCTCTGCGCCGTGTTCGTGCCGACGGCATTTCTCGGCGGCATCTCCGGCCAGTTCTTCCAGCAGTTCGCGGTCACCATCGCGGTTGCCACCGCGATCTCCTGCTTCTGCTCGCTGACGCTGTCGCCGGCACTGGCCTCGCAGATCCTCGTGGCGCACGAGGAAAAGCGGCCGCCGGCGGCATGGAACCTGATCGGCCGTGCCTGGGAAGCCTTTGTCGGCATCTTCAACCGCGGTTTCGACTGGCTGTCGAATTTCTATGCCGACACCGCTTCCTTCGTGATCCGGCACCGCGTCGTGATGCTGCTGCTCTATGTCGTGCTGATCGGCAGTGCGGGCTGGCTGATCGCCACCACGCCGCAGGGCTACATTCCGGCGCAGGATCGTGGCTATGTCATCGTCTCGGCGCAATTGCCGGGCGCCGCCTCGCTGGCGCGCACCACCGAGATCGTGAAGCGGATCCAGGACACCGCGCTCGATACGCCGGGCATCATTCGTGTCGCCGCTTTCGCAGGGCTCTCGGGCGCGACCCGGACCCAGGCCTCCAACGCGGCGGCGCTGTTTCCGGTGTTCGAGGAGCCGGAGGTGCGGCTGAAGAAAGGGCTGACGGCAGCCGTCATCACCGCGGACCTGCGCAAGCGGCTCTCCGCGATCGAGGGCGCCTTCATCATCGTGATCCCGCCGCCGCCGATCCCCGGCATCGGCACCGGTGGCGGCTTTACCATGCGCATCCAGGACCGGCAGGGCCGCGGCGCGGAGCTTCTGGCCGCCGCGACCGACGAACTGGTCGGCGCCGCGCGAAAAGCGCCCGGGCTGACCTCGGTGTTCTCGCCCTTCACCGCCAACACGCCGCAGGTGTTCGTCGATATCGACCGCATCAAGGCGCAAAAGCTCGGCGTGCCGATCCAGAACGTCACCGACGCGATCGAGACCTATTTCGGCTCGACCTATGTCAACGACTTCAACATCCTCGGCCGCACCTACCACGTGACCGCGCAGGCCGACCTGCCGTTCCGCAAGGAACGCGCCGACCTGGCGCGGCTGCGCACGCGCAATGCCGTCGGCGACATGGTGATGCTCGGCAGCGTGGTCGATTTCCGCGATATCTCGGGGCCGGACCGGGTCGCGCGCTACAATCTCTATCCCGCCGCCGAGCTGCAGGGCGAGGGCTTGCCGGGCACGAGTTCGACGACCGCGATCGAGACCATGAAGCGGCTTGCCGAAGCGACGCTGCCGAGCGGTTTTTCCTATGACTGGACCGACCTCAGCTATCAGCAGGTCAATGGCGGCAACACCGGCCTCTACGTCTTCCCGATCTGCGTGCTGTTTGTCTATCTGGTGCTGGCCGCGCAATATGGCAGCTGGACCTTGCCGTTCGCGGTGATCCTGATCGTGCCGATGTGCCTCCTGGCCGCGACGCTGGGCGTCAGGATCATGGGGCAGGATGTCAACATCCTGACGCAAATCGGCTTCGTGGTGCTGATCGGCCTCGCGGCCAAGAACGCGATCCTGATCGTGGAGTTCGCGCGCGACATCGAGCTCGAAGGCCACAAGCGATTGGACGCCGTCATCGAGGCTTGCCGCCTCAGGTTGCGGCCGATCCTGATGACGTCCTTCGCCTTCATCCTCGGCGTGCTGCCGCTCGTGATCTCCTCCGGCTCGGGCTCGGAGATGCGGCAGGCGGTCGGCGTTGCCGTG
>Ga0070709_10000591_pt1 | contig 21205 bp, 12 predicted proteins | sample LARL51metaG_FD_65449 | JGI IMG/M metagenome (GOLD analysis project Ga0070709, IMG submission 65449) | Corn, switchgrass and miscanthus rhizosphere microbial communities from Kellogg Biological Station, Michigan, USA - LAR L5-1 metaG | ecosystem: Host-associated > Plants > Roots > Rhizosphere ... | reverse complement strand
GGGGAGGCGGAGCCATATGGCCGGGGACCGCATTTGGTGTCCTCCGGCTCCGCGGAAGTTGTCGAAGCCTCGAGCAGATCATCGGAAAGCTGTCGCTCTACCTGAAAGGGTGGCGAGGCTACTTCGGCTTCTGTCAAACGCCGTCGGTGTTGCGTAAACTCGATGAGTGGATCAGGCGGCGGTTGCGCGCCATCGTCTGGACCCAATGGAAGCATGGACCCGCTCGCTTCGACGAGCTGCGACGCCGCGGCGTCGGCCGGGAACTGGCACTCAAGACCGCCGGAAACCCGCGTGGCCCCTGGCGGCTCGCGAACAGCTCCGTGCTTGCCATGGCTCTGCCAAACCGCTTCTTCGTCTCGCTCGGCCTGCCTTCCCTCGCAACCCGTCGTACCGCATCATCCACCGAACCGCCGTATACGTGACCCGTACGTACGGTGGTGTGGGAGGGGCGGAGTCGCGAGACTCCCCCCTATCCCGATTCAGCAGATACCCGGCCTTCCCTGCGCCCTCTCATTCCAAGGGCTCGAGATTCTCGCATGACTCGGGTGCAATCGCGCCGCGGGAAGGCGATGTCGTCTCGTGCTTCTTGGCTCACAGAAATCGGGAAACGCCTCCGCTGTCGTCCCGGACAAGCGAGCCGGCAGCGCGCAAGCGCTGCGCGCGGCGAGCGTAGATCCGGGACCCATAACCGCAGGAGGTGATTGGGGGCATGCTGTGGCGATAGCGCGTCACAACAAAATCCGGTGGTTATGGGTCCCGGCTTTCGCCGGGACGACGTGGCGAGTGTGCGGCTTAGGTCCCCTTCCGTCTCCGCGCCGGTTTGGCAGCGACATCCGTTGACTGCTCGGCGTCGGTAGGTTTCGCGCTGTCTGCGGGCATGTCGGCGCGATCTGGCGCTGCGTCAGCGCCGGTCTCGCGCCACCGCAGAATCTCCATCGCGAGCACCGGATGATTGAAGCCCTTCAGCACGAGATCATCGAGCGGCGCGGCGTCGACGAACGCTTCGACCATGCCGTAGACGCGCCTGGACACCACGACCTGGCCGGCCCTGGCCTCGTCGCAGAGACGCGAGGCGAGGTTGGTGACGCTGCCGATCGCAGCATATTCGAGCCGGTGCTCGAAGCCGATCTGGCCGAGCGTGGCATAGCCGAGAGCGATCCCGACGCCAAAACCGAGGCTGTGGCCGCGGTTGCGCCACTTCTCACACAGCGCGCCGACGCAATCGCGCATCTCGACCGCCATCTTCACCGCGCGCGCGGTGTGGTCGGCAAACTGGATCGGCGCGTTGAACAGGATCATCACGCCGTCGCCGGCATAGCGATCGAGTGTGCCCTCGTAGCGGAAGATCAGCTCGCCGAGCGCGGCGTGATATTCGCGCAGCACGTTCATCGCCTCTTCCGGCTCGGTGGTTTCGGTGAATGCGGTAAAGCCGCGCAGGTCGCAAAACACAACCGTCACCTCGCGGCGGTGGCTGTCGAGCAGCGCATCATGGCCGTCGGAGGAGGCGATCAGTTGCGCCACCTGCGGGGCCAGAAAACGCTCCAGTTTTCGGATGCGCTCGATCTCGCCGAGCTGTTTTTCGACCCGCTCCTCCAGCGAGCGATTCCAGTTCTTGAGCTGCTCGGTCTGCTCCTGCAATTGCGCCGCCTGCTGCTGCACGGTTTCATGCGCAGCAGCCAGTTCGCGGCCCTTGTGGTCGACCTCGGAGAAGAGGCGCGCGTTGCGCATCGCGAGCACCGCCTGGTGCGCAAAGGTGCGCATCAGGGCGATCAGGCCTTGCGGAAATTCGCCGGCCGCGCGGCGCAGCACGACCAGCGCGCCGAGCGTGCCCTGCTGATCCACCAGCGGCACCACCAGCACGGCGTGAAAACCGGCGGCGACCGCGACGTCGCGCAGGAGCTGATCGTCGGCGCGCGGCAGGTCCGAAATGGCAACCGGCTCGCCGCTCGTGGCGGCCTGCTTCAAGATGCTCGCGCCGTCGTCGATCGACAGGTGCGCGCCCGCGGCCACGCGGTCGACGCCTTTGGCCTGCAGCAAATTGAACTGATGCGCCGCGGCGTCATAGCCATAGATCAGCACCGCGTCCGCACGCGTGATCTCCAGCGCCCGGGCCGCAACCGTCGGCAGCACGGCTTCGAGATCGAGCGAGGAGGCGACCGCGCGGCCGACCTCCTCCAGCACCTTCAGCTCGTTGATCGATTGCGCGAGGTCACGGGTGCGCTCCTCGACTTTCGATTCCAGCCCGGCATAGGTCTCCTGGAGCTGGCCGGCCATGCTGTTGAATTGTCCGGCCAGTTCTTGGAGCTCGTCTTTCGTGTGCACGTCGATGCGGTGGGTAAAGTCGCCCGCGCCGAGCCGCCGCGCGCCGGCCTGCAGCGCCGTGATCGGCACCAGCATCCGCCGCGCCAAAATCGTGCCGGCGAGGATCGCGACCAGCAGCCCGAGCCCGATCAGGAGCGCGCCGCGCAGCAGCTGGTCGCGGATCGGCGCCAGCGCCTGTGCGGTCGGCTGCTCGTAGAACACGATCCAGCCGAGCTTTGGCACCGTGGCGGCTGCGGTCAGCACGGCCTGGCCGTCGCGGTCAGTGCCGAAGCTGGCCGGCTTGCCATCCGGCGCGATCAGCGCGGCGATTTGGGGCAGGGCGGCGAGGTCTTTTGCGACCTCGGGCCCGCGCGCTGAGCTCGCCAGCACCCGGCCCCGGGGATCGACCACATAGGCGAAGGCGGTCTTGCCGACCTCCGCGTCGGACAAGAAGTCGATGAGGAAGCGCAGATCGACGTCGGCCACGGTGACCGCGGCATCGAAGCTGAAATGCGCTTCCGAGATCGACATCATGGGCCGCGTGCCCTCGAAGCTCGCGGGCGCAAAATTCAGCCCGCGGGCCACCGTCTCGGTGAAGCGGACATCGCGGGAAAAATCCGCGCCACCGGCCACCACCTGGGTGCGGGACACGCGCAGCACCTCGTGGCCCTGACTGTCGAGCTGGGAGAGCTGGATGATGGCGGGGACCTGGCTCAGGAGCTGGGCGTAGTCGGAGCGGTGCTGCTCCGGCCTGGCGCTGGCGCGGGTTACCCAGCTGATCTGGCGCTCCAACTCGGAGATCGCCTGCTCGATTCGCCGGGCGGTGGCCTCGGCCTTTTCGGCCATGGCGGCGGTCAGCGCGGTCCGCGTGGCGCGGTAGTTGATCCAGGTCTCGGTCAAGCCGTTGACGGCGAGCACGAAGATCACGAGGCCGACCAGCGCGATGACATATTTGGCGAACAGGCCCTGACGCAGCAAACCGGTCCTGTCCTTGCTCACGTTCATCAAGGCCCTCGCGCGGCGGCTCGCCCCGCCGGCCCCTCGCTTCAAAAGCGGCCACGCGTGCGCCGACCGGGGAAATTCATGCACGCGCCGCGCCAGCGCCGCGTCCGCCGGCCGGGCTCACCTCACGGAAATCGCCCGGCGCGAGCCTATTTAGCACAGATCGGCCGGCCCAACTGTGAGGCTGCCGGCGTGGTGAACGGTGTGGAGAAGGTGAGGTCGAAGTTCTGGGTACCCCCCTCCCCGACCCTCCCCCGCAAGGGGGAAGGGAGCGATGGACCGGCGCAAGCGGCATTAACTCTGTGGCCCGCCACCGATGACGCGAGGCTCCCCTGCCCCTTGTGGGGAGGGGTTGGGGGGTGGGGGTGACTAGATTCGATCGCTGTAATCTGGCTCTACCGGCCGAACAGCTGTTTCAGGACGTCGTTCATGGGCTGGCTGTCCTGGCGATCCTGACGATTATCCTGGGCAGCGGGTCCCTGATCGTTCTGTCCCGACGGCGACGCTGGGTTGGCAAGATTGCGGCTACGGCCCGCGCCCTGCTGCAGCCCCTGCTGGATGGCTTCGCCAAGCGAACCGCCGGGCGGGCTCGAAGCTCCGCTGCCCCCGGTTCCGCTGCCAGACTGACCTCCGGTGAGGCCGCCCAGACCATTGATCAGTCCGTCGAGGCCGCCGCCATTCGGCCCGAACAGGCCCTTGCCCATTTCCTTGAGCCTGGCATAGGCCGCGTCGGGATTGTCAAAAATGCCGGCCATGTCGGGGTAGATGCGCGGGCTGTTCCAGGGCCCGTCGATCGCGACGGGAATGCCGAGCCCGACCGGCTCGGAGGCACGGCCCTGGCCCTCGGTGGTCATTACCAGTTTCGGCTCGACCCGCAAGGCGAGCTGCTTGTTGCCGATATCGACCATGCCGCCGCCGGTGACCCGCACCAGCGGCCCGACGAGATTCAGGTCGGATGTAGTGGCTTGGCCGCGGTCGATCTTGAACGAGGCCGAGAGCTGGGTCAGGTCGGTCTGCTCATCTTGCGTCTCCTGCCAGCCCGAGAGGGGGCTTGTGGTCAACGAGCGGATCATGCGAGCGACGTTGAGGCCGCGAATGGCACCGTCCTGGAAATTGACGAAGGCGGTGCCGCTGAGGTTGGCCATCACGGCATGCTGGCTGGCGCCCGACGATCGGCCGCCGATCTTGGCCTGCAACTTGCCGTCGAGCTTGTCGAACCCGGCCAGGCTTTGCAGCAGCGGCAGCGCGCGCACGCCGGCAAGGTCGCAGTGCATGGCATAGGTCGGATTGCCGGTGGTCGCATCGACGATCATCTCGCCGGAGGCCTCGCCGCCATAGGCGCCGAGTTTTGCGACGGACACCTTCAAGATGCCGCCCGCCAGCGTCGTCTCGGTCTGCGCCGTATCGAAACGGGCACCGGCGAGATTGGCCTCGGCCGCCGAGATGCGAAGCTGCGCGTCGACATAGTTCAGCGCGGCGAGGTTGAACGGCGCACTGCTCCAGGGCCGCGCAGCCTGCTCCGACGTCGCGTTCGGCGCAGCGACGCCCAGCCGCTGGAAATCGAGATCGAGTTTGACCAGCGGCTTGCTGGCGACATCGACGGACGCCCAACCATTGAACGCACCGCCGTCGAGCGTGCCGCTGACGCTGCTGATCATGATCAGCGGACCGTTGAGCCGCGCCTCGGCTTTCGCCGAGAGCGGCGTCTGCAAGATGCCGGGGACATCGAGCGTCAGTTCGACCGGGATATTTCGATGCGCGATGCCGCCCTGCGGTGCGGTGGCCTTGAGGGTGAATTTGAGCGGCGTATCGCCGGTGTGCGCGCGGCCCCCCACGTCGATCGTGCGATCGGCCCCGATCAGGGCATCCGCATTGATGTCGTCGATCCGGTTCTCGACCCGGTCGCGCGGATGGGACATGACCACCGCGCCGTCACTGATGATGACGCGCTTGATGGTGACCGCGCTCAGCGTGTCATCAGGCGGCGGCGCGGGTTTCTCAGCGGTCTTGGCGGCGGTCGCCGGCAGCCGGTCGCGGAGCAGGGGGACGTGGAGCTCAGGTCTGGCGATGACGAGCATGGTGATCTCGGGATGGCCCGACCAGGCGCTTGCAAGCGTCATGTCGGCAGCGACGCCGCCGATGCTGAGACGGCTGGTGCCATCGTGATCCCTGGGATCCGTCAACGCGAGGTCGGTCAGGGTCACGTTCAGGGCGGGCCAAAGACGGATCCTGGTCGTCCCGGCAACGGTCAGCCGGTAGCCGGTCTCGCGCTCTACCCGCTCCGCGATGGTCGAGGTCAGGATAACAGACGGAATCCCGATCAGGAGCACAAGCGCGAGAAGCAGGATGACGGCGCCAAGGACGATGCCAAGCGCGACGCCCGAAAATTTCAATACCTTCATGTCGCTATTCCAATCCGAGAAACGGGTCTGGCGCTGGCAAACCTCTGACAGATCAGTTTCGGCTCAATCCCGGTTGGTTCGGTGGGTTCCGGGCCAGTCCATCGCGCTGGCGGGCTCCGCCCAAAAAGGCCCCGAAACTAATCAGCGGCGCTGCAAACCTATGTGACTTATGGCACACTTCTGGGAGTGGTCGGCTGACGATAGCGGTTTCAGACGGGTATTGCGATGAGCAAGCAGGCCGAATTTGCGGTCATTTTGAAAATGAACCCGATGTTCGCGGATCTCGGCGCCGAGGAGCTGCAGCGGATTTCCAATCTCTGCCACACCCAGCATCTGGCGGGCGGCGAGGTGCTGTTCCAGAAGGGCGATCCCGGCGACGCGCTGTTCGGGGTGCGCCGGGGCCAGATCAGGATCGAGACCGGCGCCTCCGATGGCAGCCGGTTGACGCTCAATTTCATGGGCCCGGGCGACCTCTTTGGCGAGGTCGCCGTGCTCGACGGCCAGAGCCGCACCGCGGATGCGACCGCGGGCGAAGCCACCGAACTGTTCGTGCTGCGGCGCGAGGATTTTCTGAGCCATCTGGAGCGCGAGCCGAAGGTCGCGATCAGGATCATCCAGCTGCTCTGCCAGCGCATCCGCTGGCAGAGCGAGCGGATGGAGGAATCCATGCTGCAGCCGTTGCCGATCCGGCTCGCGCGCCGGCTCTGCGCGCTCGCCGACGATTTTGGCGCCGAGGTGCACATTTCGCAGGAGCAGCTCGGGATCTTCGTCGGTGCCGCGCGCGAAAGCGTCAACCGCCAACTGCAACAATGGCGCAAAGAGGGCATCCTCGATCTGCAGCGCGGCCGCATCCTGCTGAAGAACATGAGCCGGCTGACCGCAATCGCGCGCAACGACTAGGGCAGGCCGGGCGACGCGGACGGGAGTTTTCGGCCGGCTTTTGGCGGCCTTCGCCGGCTTCGGCGCGGCGGTTCCGCGTGCCTTGCGTGAGGCACGGTTTTCTAAATTCCGATTTATCGTCGCCAATTATGTGGCCGCGCCGCCCAACATGATCTCAATCGGGACATCAATCTTCAATGTTTGGGACATGAACCATTTTTAATGATCGTTACGTTCTGAAACAAACCGCCTCGCAACAGGACAGGTTCGCGCTCCGTCCGCACCGCGGACAGCGGATGGGCGCTCTTGGCCTGTTGCAAGCGACAAGTATGAGTATCGATGTCTCTTGCGTACCCGATTCCGGCCACCGCGCGCGCCCCGTTTTCGCTTGCGCGCTGGCGCCGTCCGCTTCTCGCCTGGTTCGACGGTATCGAGGAGGGATGGGCGGTTCCGCTGCTGCTGATGGCCTTCGTCGCGGTCTGGTCGGCCTATTTCGTGATCGCCTATGCCGACGGCGACCTGCACCCGGACGTGCTGGAGACCTGGACGCTCGGCCGCAGCCTCGCATGGGGCTATGCCAAGCATCCGCCGCTGATGGGATGGGCCGCTCGGGCCTGGACGGAAATCTTTCCGCTGACCAACTGGTCGTTCCAGGTGCTGGCGATGACCAATTCGGCGCTCGCTCTGTGGTGCGTCGACCTGATCGCGCGACGCTTCGTGCGCGGCGACAAGCGCGCCATCGTGCTGCTGCTGTTGATGGTGCTGCCGGTCTATCAGTTCCATGCCGAGCGCTTCAACGCCAACGCCGTGCTGCTGCCGACCTGGCCACTTGCGACCTATTGCTTCCTGCGCTCGTTCGAAACCCTCGACATGCGATGGGCCGTCGCTGCCGGTGCGTCCGCTGCGCTCGCGATGCTCGGAAAATATTTCTCGGTGTTCTTGCTGGGCGGCTTTGCCCTTGCCGCGGTCTGTCACCCGCAGCGGCGCGCCTACTTCACCTCGTCGGCGCCTTATGTGTCGGTCTTGACCGGCCTCGTCGCGCTCACGCCTCACATCTACTGGCTTGCCACCACCGGCGCGCAGCCCTGCGTCGATGCATGGGTACGACATGCCGGCAAGACGCTCGGCCCGTCGCTGGTCGACGCCGCGCAGTTCGTGCTTGTCGCCGCGCTGATGCTGGCGGTGCCCGCGGCGATCTGGGCGCGCATGGCCAGGCAGCGCGCCGCAAATCTCGTGCAGCAGTTCGCCACGATGGAGCCCGGCCTCCGGCTGTTGGTCCTGATTGGCGTTGCCAGCATTGTGTTTCCGACCATCACCGGGGTTGCGCTGGGCACCGACATGCTGGCGGTCTGGTCGCTGCAGGGATTGTTTCTGTTCGTCATCGTGATGGTGTGCGCCGCAAGGCGTCCGATCGACCGCAAGGCCTCAGTCAATCTGGCGGCTTGGGTCGGTGGCTTCGCACTGGTCACGGCGTTCGTGGTCGCGCCTGCGCATGCGCTCTATCGCAACAGCCATCCGCTGGGCGAGGGGCGCAATTTCTATCAACAGGCCGCAGATGATCTGACCCGCCGCTGGCATGCCGAGACCGATGCGCTGCTCCGCGTTGCCGGCGGCACCGACGACCTCGCCTTCGCGCTCGCCTTCTACAGTTCCGATCACCCGGTCTACGACATCCGCCTCGTGCACCCGATCAGCGAACGGTTGCCGGTGGATGCGACCTTCGAGGACGGGTGGGCGGCGATGTGTTTTAGCGGCGACGAGTATTGCGCCGCTTCTCTTCAGAAGGTTGCGGCGCGCGCGCCCCGCTTCGTCCGCTACGAAATCGTCGTCGAGTCGAACTTTTTGGGCCAATCCGGTGCCAGCGGTCGCTTCGTCGCCTTCCTGGTGCCGCCGACGTCCAGGCATGTTACCCCGCCTTCATCCGGAGGGGCATGGGAGCGCAGGACCCTAGACGGCGTGCCGATGGACTGACCGGTCCGTTCCTTCGGGTTGACCGCGGCCGGGCGCCGAATAATCTGCCGGGACTTGAGCGGTCCCGCTGGACAATGTCGAACAGGTCCCATCGCAACGCCGGCCATATCGGAATGAATCGCCTGCGCAAGCAGGGCCTCTTGCATTCGTCCATGCGCGCGGCCACGCCGTCGCTGACCGGCCGAACCTCCCACATCGCGGCCGTCGCCGATTGCCTGGCGACGCTGCGCAGGATTCCCACGGGCGCGATCCAGCTCGTGATCTGCGATCCGCCCTACAACATCAACGTTGCGGCCTGGGACGCTCTCGACCATTACGTCGATTGGGCAGGCCAGTGGATGGCTGAGGTCGAGCGCGTGCTCTCGCCGACGGGCAATTTCGTGCTGTTCGGCGGACTGCAATATCAGGGCGAGGCGGGCAGCGGCGATCTCCTGAGCCTGATGAGCTGGATGCGCCGGCACAGCGCGATGCGGCTCGCCAATCTGATCATCTGGAACTATCCGAACGGCATGAGCGCGCAGCGCTTCTTCGCCAACCGGCACGAGGAAATCGCCTGGTTCGCGCGCACGCCCAAATACTATTTCGATCTCGATGCGGTGCGCACCCGCCTTGAGCCTGGGCGGCTCGCCGCCTACAAGCGCGACAAACGGCTCAATCCGGACAATCTCGACAAGGGGATCAATCCGACCAATGTCTGGCGCATCCCGCGGCTCAACGGCAATGCGAAGGAGCGTGTCGGCCATCCGACCCAGAAGCCGAAGGCGCTGATTGCGCGCATCGTGCGCGCGCTGTCTTTTCCGGGATCGACGGTGCTCGATTTCTTTGCCGGCAGCGGCGTCACCGCGCGCGTCGCGATCGAAACCGGCAGGCACTCGATCTCGACGGACGCGGACGAAACGTTCCTGACCTATGTCGGGCGGCAGCTCGAGCAGATCGGCCGCAGTGACGACTACGTGCTGATCAAGGATTCGGACTGGCTGGACCATCCGGCGCTGCGGGCGGGGGCGGATCGGGACGAATAAGCCGGAGGCGACCCCTGCTTCACAGCTGTGCAATTCATCATCCTGCCTCCTGGCTGGCCTTGCCCGAGCGGCCGGACCGGTCCTATCGTACCCCCTGCCGGGGGTTCTTGGGGAATTGCACAATGACGACGGCTTTATTGGAGACCCGCGGCTCGGCCGCCTCGACGCGCTGGGTTCAGCTTGGACTCGGGCTGATCGCCATGATGTCGATCTCCAGCCCGCAATATGTCTGGACGCTGTTCACAAAACCATTTCAGGATTCGCTCGGCGTAACGCTTCCGGCGCTTCAGGTCACCTTCACGATCCTGATCGTGCTGCAAACCTGGTTGTCGCCGGCACAGGGTTATCTGATCGATCGGTTCGGTCCGCGGCTCCTCATTGCCATCGGCTGTCTGTTGTCAGGCCTTGGATGGGTTGCGTCCGCTCATGTGAGCAGCCTGACCGGTCTTTATCTCACTTATGGACTGCTCTGCGGCATTGGAACCGGCATCGTCTACATCGGCATCATTGGCCTCATGGTCCGATGGTTTCCGGACCGGCGCGGTCTCGCGACCGGAGCGGTGGCGGCGGGCTATGGATTTGGCGCGATCCTGACCACGTTCCCGATCGACACGATGATGAAGCAGTCGGGCCACCAGCAGACGCTGGTGGTGTTCGGTATAGTCCTTGGCCTGGTCGGCGCGCTTGCGGCGCTTGCGATGCGGATGCCGGCAAAGGACGATATGCTGCCACCGCCGCCGGCAATGGCATCGCAGGCGGGCACGCCGCCAGCAGAAATGCTGCGCAACAGAATCTTCTGGCTGCTGTTCATCATGATGACCATGATGTCGACTGGCGGCTTGATGGTGATCTCGCAGTTCGCCGCGTTTTCGCGGGATTTTGGCACCGCGAACGTCGTGGTGTTCGGGCTCGCGGCGCTGCCGCTCGCGCTGACCGTCGACCGCCTCACCAACGGATTGACGCGTCCGTTCTTCGGCTGGGTGTCCGACCGGATCGGCCGCGAGAACACGATGGCGATCGCGTTCCTGATGGAGGCCGCAGCGGTGACCCTGCTGGTCCTGTTTCGTGACAACGCGCTTGCGCTCGTGGTGCTGTCCGGGCTGGTCTTCTTCGGCTGGGGCGAAATTTTTTCACTGTTCCCCTCGACGCTGACCGATACGTTCGGCGCGCGGCACGCGACCACGAATTACGGCTTTCTCTATGTCGCGCAGGGCGTGGGGTCGATTCTCGGCGGGCCGCTTGCGGCGCTGCTGCGCGAACAGACCGGGAGCTGGCTGCCGGTGTTTGCGATCATCATCGCAATGGATGCGCTGACGGGGATTTTGGCGCTGTTCGTGCTCAAGCCGATGCGGCGCGCCTATGCCGGCAAAGCGCCGCGCTAGAGCGCGGCGCTCGAAGGCGATAGACGCCGATTCGATTCGGCCTATCTGACCTGCACCGACATCTTGACGGATGGATGGATGTTGCAGCGGACCCGGTAGGCGCCAACCTTGTCGAATTTGTACGAGAGAGTCTTGCCGGGCTTCTGCAGGCCGAGATCCTCGCTGTCGTCCTCGCCGCCGGGGCCGAAGATGTGGATGTTGTGAATGACGTCGTCGTCATTGGTGAAGATCAGGCGATCGCCGCGGGCGATCGTGGCCGAATCCGGATTCAACGTCAAACCGTGCTGGATGACCTTGATCGTGGTTGCCGCAGGCACGGCCACAACGAAGCCCAGCAGGATGGCGACGGCGAGCACGAGGCGATTCGACATTACGGCTCCTTGCATCCGAAAGCCCTCAAAACTTCACGGCGGTCCACAGGCTGAAATAGAGATTGTTGTTCCGGCTGGCGTTTACCGAACTGCCATCGAAACGGAAATAGTTGACGTATTGCATGGCCAATCGAACATTCATGTTCGGGAAGGGCGAATCCGGCTTTCCCCATGGCACATAGGCGACTTCCAAGATCATGCCATCCGAGTTGGGGCTGCCGTTCGGCGTGCCCCAGTAGCTGGTATCGGCGGAGCCAACCGTGCGAAAATACTGCACCGACGGCGTTACCGTCGCGGCGAAGCTGTAGGAGACGTCGACGCGCATCGTGTCGAGCCAATGCTTGTCAAACGCGCCGAGGGCCAACGCATCGCCCGCGGCCATCGAGGCTGTCTCATGAATGTAGGTCGCGTGCGCTGACAACCGGTCGCTGGTGACCTTGCTCGCATCGGAGATAAACTGGTAGTTGGCATCGAGCGCCAGATCCGTCTTGCGGACCGGCAGGCCGAGGGTCTGGCCGCCGCCGGGAACGACCGTGCCCGATAGCATGTAAGCCCCAATTTCGGCGTGATGGCGCTCCCAGTCCTTCAGCAGCGCAACGCGCGCGTAAGGCAGAAACGATGATGTCTGGTCGCTGTCATCGGGCACCTGGCCCGTCGCACGCAGCGTCCCCCGGTCGAGCCCCTTGTAGACGTCGCCCTCCAGATACACGAGGCTGTTCCAGAGCGAGTAGGCGCCCACGCCGACGGCGCGCTGGCCAAGGCTGTTGTCGACCAGCGTTGCCGCCATCGGCGTCGGCGCCAGCGGCGAGCTGTTGTAGGGAAATCCCCATACCGGCGTCGAATTCCAGGGGTCCTGCACGGTTGGGCTGTTGTTGACGGTCACCCCCCAGAGCAATTCCTGTCCAAGCAATTCAGCTTCGCGCGCATGGCGGATATCCATGTTGTTGAGCTTGGCCTGCTGCGCCACGCCGTCATAGTTCAACTCGATGAAGGCCCCGACCTTCGACGTGATCTGTCCGGCATAATAGAGCGACAATTGATCGACGGCGAAATTGTCGTTCGGCTTGAAGCCTGGCGCCGCACCACCGTCCTGCGGCTGCGCGGTGTGCGTGAACGAGAATTGCGCCGTGGCGGCGATCGGCAGCCCGTGGTCTTTTCCGTCACTGGCGACGTAGCCGTGCATCTTGAAGTCTCGTCCATAGGGGGTCAGCTGCGGACCAAAGGCCCCAATGTGGCAGGCCGCGCAGGGTTGACCGGTCTGGATGGCGAAGGACGGCACCGCGAGCGCCGCCTCGTTCGTTGCCAGGATGAATAATGCCGCCAGCCAGGCAATCCCGCCGCATGCGACGCCGCGGAAACGTCTGCGCGTGCGGTGCTCGAATTGAGCCGCCGAACTCCGCGCTGCTCGCCAGCGCCATCGGTCAGGAAAGGCCCTCGACATTTCGCGCCCAAGCATTCAAGCAATGACGTATGAAAGTCCGAACATGGTTAACATTCCGTCAAACGCGATCGGGTGGCGGACACTCGGCTGTCTTCCCGAATGTCCCGCCGAGCCCGCAGTCACGCCGGCGTTTCGCGTTGCAGGAGGGATCATCGCGTTCCTGAACGAGAAAGCGCGCGCCGAGGTGCCCGTCGTGTTGAATGATCGGTAAACCACGGATGCAGGCTTTGGCCGGCTTCCGAACACCGAACGAGCGACCCCGGAAAAGTGCGGTCAACCGTTGCAAGGGTTTCGGAATGGCTGTCCATACCTGGCCTTAATATTACAGGCCTACCGTTGCCGCGTTTCGTCAATGGAGTGGGTCGGGTGGCCTCGCCTGAAACGGATTCAGGAGCAAGCAGCGGTTTGTCTCGTGGGGATCGCCCGGCCAGCCAGCCGGGTGACCGCTATGCAATCTCCTTTCGCCGCCATTTCCGCGTGCTCACGGTCACGCTGCTCGCGGTCAATCTCGCGATCGGGTTGGTCGCTCGCCGGCAACAGCATGCCATCATCGACCACGCGGTCAATGTCTACGATACCGCATTCATCTCCACGAATTACGTCAACCTCGCGCAGATCGCGTTTCAGCACTACGTCGATGAGCGCTTGCGCGCGGAAGATGCGGCCGAGACGTCCAAGGCGAACGAGCTGCTCGACGACGTGCTCGACAACATGGATGTCGCTATCGAGCGCGCGAGCTCCGCTTTCGCGCGCGCGGAAGGCCAGGATATCAAGGCCAAGCTCTCCGAACTTCGCGATCTCGCCGCAGGCGATCAGGGTCTCAAGGCACAAATCACCGTCCTTCGCAAGAAGATGGAGCGGCTGCGACAGCGCAATTCCGACATCGGCCTGAAGGCGCGCGACGAAATCGAGGACTTCTCGCTCAAATCCGATTTGCTGCTCCTGGGTTCCGTCTTCACCAGCATCACGCTCGCCGGTCTAGTGCTGCTCGTGATGCACCGCATGATCAGCTCGATGAAGCGACGTTCGAATGATCATCTCCACGCAGCGCTCGAGGGGATGCCGCAGGGTTTGAGCATGGTCGACAACAATCTGCGTCTGATCGTCTGCAACGCGACATATGGCGAGATGTACGGTCTGCCCGCGGAACTGACGGAGCCCGGCACGCCGCTTCGGGCCATCCTGGACTATCGCGCCAGGCACGGCGCGGCCTCGATCGATTCAAAGGATTTCGTGGAAGAAAAGCTTGCTCTCGCCGCGCAGCCGACGACATCGACGCTCGAGCAGCAGCTGCAGGATGGTCGCATCATCTCCCTGGTCAGGGCCCCGCTGAACACCGGTGGTTCGATCACGATCCATATGGACGTGACCGAGAAGAGAAATTCCGAGAAGAGGATCGCGTTTCTCGCGCATCATGACGCGGTTACGGGCCTCGCCAATCGCATTCAATTGCGCGAGCACATCGAGAAGACCGTCACGGATCTGGGAGGCGGAGGACATGCGGCCGTGCTGTGCCTCGATCTCGACAACTTCAAGACCGTGAATGATACCTTGGGGCATTCCGTCGGCGACATGTTGCTGTGCGCGGTTGCCAAGCGATTGCAGGCTCTCGTGCGCGATCAGGATCTGGTTTCGCGAACGGGAGGCGACGAGTTCGCCATCGTGCAGTCCGGCGCCGAGCCGGCGATGCAGGCCGCTGCCGCGCTCGCGACCCGCATCGTCGAGACCCTGGGTGCGCCGTTCGAGATCGGCGATCATACCGTCGTGATCGGCGCAAGCGTCGGCATCGCGATTGCACCGGACGATGGCAACGATCCGGATCAGCTTCTAAAGAACGCCGATATGGCGCTTTATCGTGCCAAGGGAGCCGGGCGGGCGCAATTTCATTTCTTCGAGACCGGAATGGACGTCAGAGCCCAGGCCCGGCGTCTCCTCGAACTCGATCTTCGCAAGGCCGTCGGTGCCGGCGAGTTCGAACTCTTCTATCAACCCATCGTCAATCTCGCGGCAAACCGCATCACCGGTTTCGAAGCGCTGCTGCGCTGGAATCATCCGATGCGCGGGAGGGTCGCGCCCAACGAGTTCATCCCGCTGGCGGAGGAAACCGGCCTGATCGTGCCGATTGGCGAGTGGGTCATCCGCCGGGCCTGCAAGGACGCCAAGATGTGGCCGTCCGATCTGAATGTTGCAGTGAATGTCTCGCCCGTGCAGTTCCGCAACAAGAGTCTGGCGATGACCGTGACGTCGGCCGTCGCGTCATCCGGCTTGTTGCCGAGCCGGCTGGAGCTCGAGATCACGGAAACCGTGCTGATGCACGACACGCGCGAGACAATGGCGACGCTGCACCAGTTGCAGGAGCTCGGCGTTCGAATCTCGATGGACGATTTTGGCACCGGCTATTCGTCGCTGAGCTATCTTCGCAGCTTTCCTTTCGACAAGATCAAGATCGATCAAAGCTTCGTCAGGGACCTCCTCGACAAGCCCGATGCGATCGGGATCATCCGTGCGATCACGAGCCTTGGCCGGAGCATGGGCGTCACCACGACGGCGGAAGGCGTCGAGACCCAGGAGCAGCTCGACCAAATGCGCGAAGAGGGGTGCACCGAAGTGCAGGGCTATTTCTACAGCCGCCCCGTTCCCGCCGGCGAAATTGCCGGACTGCTCACAGGCTTCCGGGATCGTGCCGAGGCGGCGGCCTGATCGCTATCAAAAGCTATTCCGCCGCGGGCGAGATGATGCCCGCCGGCTTGGACGGCGTCCGCGCCGTCGTCCCGGCATGGTGCGCGTCCGTTTCATGGCCGGTATCGTGGTCGGCGGTCGAGACGATCAGCCGCTTGCCGACGCGCCAGATCAGCGAGCCGATATCGTCCATCACCATGAACATCGCCGGCACGAAGACCAGCGACAATACGGTCGAGAATATCAGCCCGCCGATCACGGCGAGCGCCATCGGCGAGCGGAACTCGCCGCCGGCGCCGACCGCGAGCGCGCTCGGCATCATGCCGGCGACCATCGCGATCGTGGTCATCACGATCGGACGCGCGCGCTTCATGCCGGCGTCGATCATCGCTTCGTCGCGCGGATTGCCGGCCCGGATCGATTCGATGGCGAACTCCACCAGCATGATCGCGTTCTTGGTGACGATGCCCATCAGCATCAAAATGCCGATCCACACCGGTGTGGTGAGCTGCTTGCCTGTCAAGAGCAGCGCGGCGATGGCGCCGCCGATCGACAAGGGCAGCGAGAACAGGATCGTGATCGGTTGCAGGAAGGTGCCGAACAGCAGCACCAGCACGGCGTAGACCATCATCAGCCCTGCGGTGATCGCGGTGGCAAAACCCTCGGACAATTCGTTCAGGCTCTCGGCGTCGCCCGAGGGATTGACCCTGACGCCCTTCGGCAGCGTCTTCATGACCGGCAGTTCGTGGATCATCTTGGTGGCGTCGCCGAGCGCGGCGGAACCGACGAGGTCGGCGGCGACGGTGGCCTGGCGCTCGCGGTCGTAGCGGTTGATGCTGGTCGGGCCCTGGTCGAGCTTGATGTCGGCCACCACCGACAGCGGCACGCCGCCTTTTTCGCCATGCTGGCCGAGCGGCACCCGCAGCTGTTCGAGCGTCCTCAAATTGCCGCGTGCGGAATCCTCGAGCTGGACGCGGATCGGCACCAGGCGGTCGCCGGCGTCGAATTTGGCGAGCGCCGGGCCGACATCGCCGATGGTGGCGACGCGGACGGTCTGTGAAAGGCTTTCGGTGGAGACGCCAAGCCTCGCTGCGAGGTCGGCGCGCGGCTGGACGCGCAGTTCCGGGCGCTCCAGCGCGGTTTCCGGGGTCACATTTGAGATGATCGGGATCCGCTTCATCTGGATCGCCAGCTCGTTGGCGACTTCATTGACGATATTGCTGTCGATCCCGGTGACGACGAGCGAAATGGCGCGCAAGCCGTTCTCGTCGAGAAACCAGAAGCGGATGTCGGGAACGCCTTCGAGGTCCTTGCCGATCTCGAGTTCGAGTTCGCGCTGCGTGATCCTGCGTTCGGTCTTCGGCGTGTAGTTGATGATCAGCGCCGCGCGGCGCACCTCCTGCGTTCCCGGCGGGACGCGCCCGCCGTCGACGAAAACGCTGCGTACCTCGGGCCGCTTGCGCAGGCGCGCGACGATGTCCTCGGTAACCCCTTCGGTATAGGCGAGCTGCGAGCCCGGCGGCAGCTCCATCGCGAGCAGCGAGCGCGCGGTGTCCTGGGCCGGCAGGAAGCCCTGCGGCAGCAGCGTGATGCTCCAGATCGAGGCGGCGAAGATCGCAAAGCCGATCAGCACGGTGATGAAATAATGCTTCACCGACCATTTGACGACGTTGTGATAGGCGTTCAGCACGCGGCCCGGCGGCAGCTCGGCGTGCGCATGGTGTTTCAGGAAGTATGCGGCCAGCATCGGTGTGACGAAACGCGCGGCGAGCAGCGAGAAGAACACCTGCACCGACACTGTGATGCCGAACTGCTTGAAGAACTGGCCGGCAATGCCGGACATGAAGCTTGCGGGGGCAAAGATCGCAATGATGGTCAGGCTGATCGCGATGACGGCAAGACCGATCTCGTCGGCCGCTTCGAGCGCCGCGCGATAGGGGGTCTTGCCCATGTTCATGTGGCGGACGATGTTCTCGATCTCGACGATGGCGTCGTCGACCAGGATGCCGGTCGAGAGCGTGATCGCAAGGAACGAGACCAGGTTGAGCGAAAAGCCCAGAAGGTCCATCGCCCAGAAGGCCGGGAAGATCGATAGCGGCAGCGAGATCGCGGCAATCACGGTGGCGCGGATGTCGCGCAGGAACAGCAGCACGATCACCACGGCCAGAATGGCGCCCTCGAACAAGGTGGAGATCGCGGCCTCGTAGTTGCCCTTGGTGTAGTCGACCGAGGTGTCGATCAGCTTGAGGTCGACATCCGGGTAGGCCACTTTCAGCGCGTCGATCCGCTTCTGCACCGCGGCCGCGACCACCACGTCGCTGGCGCCCTTGGAGCGCTTGATGCCGAGCGCCACCACCGGCTCGCCGTTATAGCGCGCAAACGTTCGGCGGTCGGCGATGGTGTCGGTGACGGTGCCGAGGTCGTCGAGGCGCACCTCGCCGCCGCCGAACAGCGGAATCATCGTGCCGGCGAGATCGTTCAGCGTCTTGGCGCCGGCGAGGGTGCGGATCGCCTGGTCATCCTTGCCGATCTCGGCGCGTCCGCCGGCGAGGTCAACGTTGGTGCCGCGTAAAAACTGGCTGACATTGACGGCGGTCAGCCCCATCGCCTGCAGCCGATCGGGGTCGAGCGAGACCAGAATCTCGCGCTCGACACCGCCGATACGCTCGACCTGCGCCACGCCGCGCACGCCCTGCAGCGCGCGTTTCACCACATCGTCGACGAAGTAAGACAGCTGCTCCGGCGTCTTGCCGGGCGAGATCGCGGCATAGGTGACGATCGGCAGACCGATCACGTCGACGCGCTGGATCAGCGGCTCGTTGACGTTCTGCGGCAGGTTGGCGCGCACCCGCGTCACCGCGTCCTTGACGTCATTGAGCGCGCGGTCGGTGTTGGTCTCCAGCGCGAACTGGATGGTCGTCACCGACAATCCGTCGGTGATGGAGGAGGAAATGTGCCGCACGCCCTCGACGCCGGAGACGCCATCCTCGATGGTCTTTGTGACCTGCGATTCGAGCTCGGCGGGTGCCGCGCCGAACTGCGCGACCGCGACCGAGATGACGGGGATGTCGGCCGACGGCAGGCGGGTCACCGCGAGCTTTGTGAAGCTCACCCAGCCGAGCACGAGCAGGATGATCGAAAACACCACCGAGGGCAGCGGATTGCGGATCGACCATGCGGAGATGTTGAGAGCCATCAGCGTACCCGGGTCCGGTCGGCGTCTTCGGCCAACATGGTCTTGACCTGGTCGCCATCATGCAACGAACTGCCGGCATCGGCCACCACCATCTCGCCGACATCGAGACCTTCGAGAATTTCGGTCGCGGTGTCGGATACGAGCCCGACGCGGACCTTGCGCGTTTCGATTGTGTTGCCCTTCACCACCTGCACTGTCAGATGATCGATCGCTTTCCGCGGAACCGCGACGCCGCAGCTACGCTTGGCATCGATGTTGGCGCGCGCGAACATGCCGACCTTGAGCTGCGGATTGTTGGTCATCGAAATCCTGACATGACCGAGCTGCGTCGCGCGATCGATCTGCGGCGACACCAGGCGGACCCGCCCGATCAGGTCGGGCGAATCGTCCCGGCTGATGCGCGCGGTCGCGCCGACGCCGAGCTTGAGCAGGTGGACGCTCGGCACCTCGGCGTCGAGCTCGAGCTCGTTGCCAACAGCGATGCGGAACATCGGTCCGGCCTGTGGCGATGCAGGCGCGCCGACGATGGTCCTGACCTCGGTGACGAGGCCCGCGGCCGGCGCGCGCAGCGGGATCGGGCCGGATTTCGCGCCGCCGGCAGGGGCGCCCGGTTGTTGCGGCGGCGGGCTCAGACGCGCCAGCTCCTGGTTCTCCGTCACGGTGTCACCCTCGTGAACGAAGAGGTCGGTGACCCTGGAACCTTCCTGGTCCGCGCCGACCACGGCCTCGCGGCGCGGCACTACGAAGCCGGTGACGCGGACGAGGTCCGAGAAGCAGGCATTGGTCGACTTGGTGACCACGACCAGCGGCTGTCCCTGCGTTTCCTTCTCGGCGGGGCGCGAGCGGTGCTCGAACCAGTAGACGCCGCCGACCAGGACAAGAAAGAACGCCGCGCCCGCGGCAGGTTTCAGGTACTCGGAAAGCATCATCGCCGGATCAGTCCATGGCAGAGTTCATGGGGTGTGAGGCAGAGGTCGCGTGCCGTCGCGATGGTTTCCGAGGGCGCGACGTCCCGCGAGACAGCAGGACCTGGCGAAAACAGCCAGGCCGACCTGCCATCCGACACGGATGATGACCTCACTTGGCCGCCGCGGTCTTGTTCTCCATGTTCACCACCTGCACCCGGCGGTTCACTTCGGCGAGCGGATGGGTTGGGTCCTTCAGCTTGCTCTTGCCATATCCGACAGTCACGAGGTCGGCTGCCGCGATGGCGTATTTGTCCATCAAATAGCGCTTGATCGAATCGGCGCGCCGTTCGGAAAGGTCCTGATTGTAGGTCTCGCTGCCGGCCGCATCGGTATGGCCGGCAACGATGAAGGTCGAGCCTTTCAGGTCGGCGTTGGTCAGCGCACGGCCGAGCGACTGCACCAGCGGCAGCGACTTCTGGCTGATCTCGGCGGAGTTGTAGTCGAAGGTGATTTCGAGATCGATGTTTGGCTTGCTCGTGGCGATGGTGGCGATTTCCTCGCGTTCGGTCGCCGACAGCGACCGGCTCGTCCGCCCGCGGATGGCCTGGACGAATTTTGCTTCCGCTGCGGCAGCAGTCGGATCGGCCTGGGGCGTTTGCGGTCCGAGCGAGAGGCCGCGGGTCAAGGGAGCCTTCTTGACGGGGGCCAGCGCCTGCAGGATCTGGTCTTCGGTGATGCCGTCTTCGGCGCGCGCGGTTCCCCCCATGATGGACAACGCGGCGCCGATGATCACGGTCGATAGGATTGCGGTGACCCTCGCGCGCCCGAATGGTTTCGACATTGCCAGTCCCTCCTGCCCTGTCTGAAGCGAATTTCAGGACCGCGTCGCAAACAGCGCGCGGCGGTCCGCCCGATTAGTCTTGGCCATTTAGTCTTGGCCATTGTCGCCCCGGTTCGGCGGCGCCGGCCAAAAAACCCAAAAATATCAATGGACGCCGTAGCCTTCGTACTCCTGGACGATGTTCGGATCCATCGCCTTGGCGTTGGCGATGTCGAGAGCGCCTTCCGACGCCGCGCCGTTGCGCTGCTTGGCGAGACCGCGTCCATAGAGCGACGAGGTCAGCCGCGGATTGAGTTTCAGCGCCGCCTCGAAATCCGCCATGGCATTCTTGGTTGCGCCGGCCTTCAGGTTGACGAGGCCGCGGCTGTCCAGCGCGTCGATGAAGTTCGGGCGCAGGCGCAGCGCCTCGTTGCAATCCTTCAGCGCCGCCTGCAGGTCTCCGACCACGGCGCGCACCCAGCAGCGGTTGTTGAGGGCCTCGACGTCCTTGGGATTCAAGCGGATCGTGTCATCAAAATCCTTGATCGCGAGACTGTAGGCGCCCTTGCTGGCATAGACCTGGCCGCGCCGGTAGAGCGCATTGATGTCATCCGGATTGGCGCTGATCTTCTCGGTCAGGCTCTTGATCGTCGGATCGTCATTGAGCGCGGTCTGCGGCGACCCGGTGCTAACGCTGGCTGGCTTGTCGGATGGGGCGGCGCTTGGGGTCGGGCTTGGACGGGTTCCCGGGCTGATCGCTGGACCCGGCGTCGCGATGACGACCTGGGTCTGGGTCGGACTTGGCGTTGCCGTCACGACCTGGCTCGGTGT
>Ga0070709_10000590_pt1 | contig 21276 bp, 18 predicted proteins | sample LARL51metaG_FD_65449 | JGI IMG/M metagenome (GOLD analysis project Ga0070709, IMG submission 65449) | Corn, switchgrass and miscanthus rhizosphere microbial communities from Kellogg Biological Station, Michigan, USA - LAR L5-1 metaG | ecosystem: Host-associated > Plants > Roots > Rhizosphere ... | reverse complement strand
TCCCAGCGCCGCCACGGCGGCAAGTCCGAGGAAGGCAATCTCGCTGCCGAACTTGTCGCTGACGAAGCCCGCGAGCGCGTTCGAGAGCGACGCACCGATCCCGGTCGCGGTGCCGACGACGCCCTGCGCCAAGTTGAAGTGACCGCTGCCGAAGGCGACGTCGGCCACGATCAGCGGCACCAACACCGCGAACACCGAGGCGGTGATGCCGTCGAACAGCTGCACCATGACGAGCAGATAGGGATCGTGCACGGTCGCGAACAAGACGCCGCGCACGGCGAGCGCGCCGAAACCGATCAATAGCAGCGGACGCCGCCCCCAGCTTTGTGCCTTGGCGCCGACCGACGGCGACAGCAGCGCAACGATTGCCTGCGGCACGATGATGCAGGCTGCGATCAGGACTGTCGCCCACTGGCTCGACCGCGCGGTGACGACGCCGGCCATCAGCGGCAGCATCGACGCATTGGCGAGCTGCAGCAGCAAAAGGCTACCGGCAAAGATCAACAGCGGCCGCCGGCTCACCAGGTTCGCGACCGTGGTCGATTTCGCATCGACCTCTTCGCGCGGCACGGCGCCATGCGCGCGCGCGACGTCGACTTCATCCTCACGCATGCGCACCAGCGCCAGCAAGGTCGGGATCGCCAGCGCCGCGGTGACCAAAAACACCGAACGGCTGGAGAGCAGATAGCCGCAGGTGCCCATCAGCGCGGCCGCAAAACCGTTGCCGAGCGAGGCAAAACGGGCATTGCGCCCGAGCCGCTCGCCGATCGCGAGCGGACCGACCAGGCCGAGGCTGATGGCAGCGATCGCCGGTCCCAGCACGCAGCTCGCCGCCGCATGCAGCGCGGCGGCCATCATGACGACGGGAAAGATCGGCCACGCCGCATAGGCAAGCGCTACGCAGCCGATGGTCGCAACCGCAAGGCCCGCGACCAGCCGTTCGGATTTCGCAGCGTCGATGATCGCCCCGCCCGGCATCTGCCCGAGCAGCCCGACGATGCCGGCAATCGAGAGCACGAGGCCGATCTCGCCCTGCGTCCATTTTTCCGTGGTCAGATAGACCGCGATGAACGGACCAAAGCCGGTTTGCACGTCGGCCAGGAAGAAGATGAACCAGTCGAGCGCGCGCAGGCTCCGCGCCGAGGGGTGGGGCGGCTCGCCGGTCGCGACGACGACTTCCGGCAAGCGACGGTTGGCCGCGGTCGCGGCTTCGTGGCGATCGTCCCTGTTCCGCTCGCGCCAATGAGACGGGGCCACCACCGACAGCCCTTCCCTAATGCTCATCAAATGGCAGCAGGTTCCCGGCGGCGCCGAGAACCACGATCGGCTTGTCCTCCTTGTATTCGGGCGCAGCGGCAACCTGCGCCTTGGTCAGCTCGAGGGTGATGTTGTCGCTTTTGTCGGCGACGCGCCCGAAATGCAGCGCATTCCAGTCGACGACGATCTTGCGGCTGCCGACGCCGAGAAAGCCGCCGAAATCGATCACGGCAGCGCGCACGGTGCCGGTGCGATCGACGATCACGTCAACCATCCGCCCCATGTCCTCATTGGTGGGGCTGCGGACGTCACGGCCGAGCACACCATGGGCCTCGCGCGGCGCAATGATGGTGACCGATGCCGGCGGTGCCGGCTCTTTCGGCAATGCCGGCGGCGCCGCCTCCTTCGTGGCCTTGGACGGTTCGGTCTGCGGCTCGTTCTCGGCATGCGAGACCGCCGCCAGAACCGCGAGCGCGACGCCGATTGCCAGCAGCCGGGGCACTGTACGCATGACGTCCTCCCGCTTAACGCCCCAGCACGATCGAGACCTGCACCTCGCCGCGCCGGCGCAGCACCTCCATCGACACGTCCTCGCCGTGGCGGCGGATGCGGAGGTCGATGGTGGAGGATCCGAGCCGCAGCTCGCGCAAGGTCACCTCGTTCAGGAACGGCGGCAGCCGTGGATTGCGCAGCCGGATCTCGCCGCGTCCGGCATCGAATTCGAGACCAAGCACAGCCTCCAGCAGGGTGAACGGGGTGGCGCTGGCCCAGGCCTGCGGCGCGCACGCCACCGGATAGAGCGTCGGTCCGCGATGCGGCTCGCGGCGGAAACCGCAGAACAGCTCGGGCAGCCGTCGCAGATCCATGTAGGTTGCGGCCTCGAACAGGCCCTTGAACACCTGCTCGACCGAATGCTTCAGGCCGTAGCGCGCCAGCCCGAGCGCGATCAGCGCGTTGTCGTGCGGCCAGATCGATCCGTTATGATAGGACATCGGGTTGTAGCGCGCCTCGCCGAGCGCGACGGTGCGGATGCCCCAGCCCGAGAAGAAGTGCGGGCGAAGCAGGTCGGCCGCGACCTTGCGGGCACGGTCCTCGCGCGCCAGGCCGCTGAACAGGAGGTGCCCGGCATTCGACGCGCGCACCCTGCACTGCTGCTTGTCGCCGTCGAGCGCCAGCGCATAGGTGCCGAGCTCCTCGCACCAGAACGCCTCCTCGAAACGCCTGGCAAGCGCCGATGCTTCGACCTCGAGCTGCTGGGCGATCTCGCGCCGGCCGAGCCGCGCGGCGCAACGCGCCAGCAGCCGCTTGGCGGCGAATACATAGCCCTGCACTTCGCACAGCGCGATGTCTCCCTCGGCCAGCCGCCCGTCGGCGTGAAAGATCGCGTCATGGGAGTCTTTCCAGCCCTGATTGGCGAGGCCCAGTTCGGAGGCGCGCTGGTATTCGACAAAGCCGTCGCGATCCTTGTCGCCGCAGCTATCGATCCATTCGAGCGCCGCCTCGATCGCAGGCCACAGCCCCGCGATCGTCTCGTCATCGCCGGTGCGCTCGCCATAGAGGCCTGCGAGCAGCACGAACAGCGGCGTGGCGTCGACGCTGCCGTAATAGAGCGCGAACGGCACTTCGCGTAGCGCCGCCATCTCGCCGCCGCGCATCTCGTGCAAAATCTTGCCGGGCTCGGCGTCGGCCAGCGGGTCGACCGATTTGGCCTGATAGGAGGCGAGCCGCCTCAGCACGCCGCGCGCCACGCGCGGATCGATCCACAGCATCTGCATCGCGGTGATCAGGCCGTCCCGCCCGAACGTGGTGGAGTACCAGGGAATGCCGGCATAGGGGTATCGCCCCTGCGGCGTCTCGGTCATCAGGATGTTGAGGTCGGCCATCGACTGGCACAGCACCTCGTTGAAGATGTCGTTCGAAGTCTCGATCGAGGTCGTCCCCGCCGTGCAGTGGCGCATCTCGCGCCGATGCGCCAGCCGTCCCGGAAAGAACTTTGCCGGCTTGAAGTCGGATGGCCGGTTACAGGAGACCGACGCAAACAGCACCGTGGTCTCGTGCGGGGCGAGATCGAAATGCCAGGTCGCGGCGTTGACGGAGAGGCGTGACGGCCGCGGGTCGAAATGCAGCGCCGTGGAACGCGAGACGCCGTCGAGGCCCCTGTATTCGAACAGCACGTCGGCGGGGCTCGACAGCTTGCTGGAGCCGATGCCGCGGCGATTGCGCTTCTCGCCGCGCACCTCGAACAGATCGGCGAAATCGCTGTCGAACAGCAGCGTCAGGTCGAAGCTCGCGGGGCGGTCGCCGTGATTCTGCAGTCCGATGCGCTGATAGGCGGTGCTGCGCCACAGGAAGATGGTGCGCACGATGTGCAGCATGTCCTTCTGCAGCACGAGCCGGCCCTGGCGGTAGATGTCCGGGTTGGTGAGATCGACCGTGAGGGCCGAATTGTCGTCGCGCAGATTGGAGCCGAGCAGCAGCGGCTGAAGGTCGTCGAACACGAGTTCCAGCCGCGCCAGATAGCGGGTATCCGAATGGAACAGCCCATCCGGGCCGCCGGCCGAGGCGCCGATGTCGCCATGGCTGTCGAGCAGGACGAAGGTATCGTCATGCTTGAGGGAGCGCCGCGGCCGCGCCGCGGGCCCCGTCATCGGAATGTAGAACGGCTGCTCGACGACCTCGAAGGGCTGCGACGCCGCGATAGCCTGGCTGACATCTCTCGTCATGATGATCTCGCGCTCCCCTGCGGCTTAGGATCTGACATTGCTACGGTATGTCCGCGAGTCCTCACAGCGAATGTCAGATCCTAAGCCGCACAAGACTCTTAGATGATCCCGGTTCTGACGTTCGTGAACGAGTTCGCCGCAAAGCGATACGAACGTCAGAACCGGGACATTAGGCAACCCAACGCACTTGACGCGAAAGCTCACGCGGCGAATTTTGCGAGCCGGCTCATTTCCTGCGTCACCAGCTCACGATACGGGCCCTGCCGTTGCATCAGCCGCTCGGGCGGGCCGTCCTCGATGACCTTGCCGGCCTTCAGCACCACCACGCGGTCGAAATGGCGCAGCGTCGACAGCCGGTGCGCGATCGCGATCACGGTGCGGCCGCGCATCAGCCGGCCGAGCGCCTCGCGGATCGCCTCTTCCGATTCGCCATCGAGCGAGGCCGTGGCCTCATCGAGCAGCACGATCGGCGCGTCCTTGAGGAACGCCCGCGCGATTGCGATGCGCTGCCGCTGGCCGCCCGACAGCTTGATGCCGCGATCGCCGACCATGGTGTCGAGCCCCTCCGGCAGCGCCTCGACGAAGTCGCAGCGCGCCGCGATCGCCGCGCGCAGCACGTCGTCGTCGCTGGCACTCGGCCGGCCGTAGCGGATGTTTTCGCGGATCGAGCGATGAAACAGGGAAATGTCCTGCGGTACCACCGAAATCGCCTCGCGCAGGCTGAGCTGCGTGACGCGCGCAATGTCCTGGCCGTCGATGGTGATGCGGCCGCTCTCGACGTCGTAGAACCGCTGCAGCAGGGCAAACACCGTGGACTTGCCGCCGCCGGACTGGCCGACCAGGCCGACGCGCTGGCCGGGGTTGAGGCGCAGGCTGAAACGCTCGAACACTTTTGCGCCGCCGGGATACCGGAACAAGATGTTCTCGAAGGCGATGGCCGCACCGCTGCGGACCAGTCTCTCGGCTTCCGGATGATCGCGCAGTTCATGCGGCAACAGCAGTGTCGCGACCGCTTCCGTCAGGCGCGCCACGTGCTGCGTGACGTCGACGAGGGCGACGGCGAGATCACGTGTCGCACTCAGGATCGAGAGTCCGAGCGTGCAGACCAGCACGACGTCGCCGGTGGTCGCGCTGCCCTGCTGCCACAGCTGCACCGCCCAGGCGAGCAGCGCGATGGTCAGCACGAGCGTGACCAGGGCGTGGGTGATGCGCAGCTTCTCGAGATAGCGCAAGCTGCGGCCGCGCGCCGCGAGCTCGCGCTGCACCGTCGCATCGAACCGCTCGTGCTCATGCGCCAGGCCGCAGAATGCGCGCACCAATGGCAGATTGGAGATCACGTCGACCATCTCGCCATCGACGACGGCGGCCTTGTCGGCAAAATCATCGTGCAGCGGCTTGCCGGCCGCGGCGAGGCGAAACATCATCGCCACCATGGCTCCGGCGATGACGATCAGCGCGCCCGACATCGGCAGGCTGACGGTGCCGATCAGGACGATGGCGGCGACAGTGGCGATGCATGGCGGGAGCACGTTCCACACGAACATGTTCTCGACCGTGAACACCGCATTCGATGTCGCGGTGATACGGCTGGTCAGCATGCCGGGCAGGCGGTCGGAAAAATAGCTCGGCGCATGGCCAGTCAGGTGACGGAACATGTCGCGCCGGAGATCGCCGGTCACTCCCACGAATGTGAAGCTCGCGGTCCAGCTCGCCACCCGCCAGAGCAGATTGTCGGCCGCGATCAGCGACATGAGGAAAACGAATGCCAGCCATACATTGCCGGCGTGGTCGGCTCCTGCTGAAAGACTGTCGACCAGGAACTTCACCCCATACTGCGTTCCCACCGAGCAGCTGACTGCTGCAACGACGGCACCGAAAATAGCGAGATGGGATAACGGTCGCTGGCGAAGATAGCGAAGCACAAAGTGAAGCGGGCGATGCGCATATCCCGATAATTGATCCATGTGATTGCTGATCCGTGACTGAGAGAGAGAGAGAGAGAGAGAGAGAGGGTCCCCAGGCTCCGACCGACTGAACGACAGATCAGCCCATCCAGTTCCCGCAACTGTCCGGGTTCTGATGTTTCGCATCACCGCGCGGTGAACTCACCTGCGGACGCCAGAACTGAGGGACAGAAGCAATTTCAAAGTTCTAGGTGTGACTGACATACGCTTGCTGGGTACGCGGACATACTGAAGCGAATGCATACAGGCCATGCCCTAACGCGGCACGCCGCACTCACGTCGGCGTGCCACATTTAAGGCATTCGTTGCGCAATTCCGCTGCATCATCTCGCGCAACAGTGCGGCCGAAGCTCGCAGGGAGACGACGCAGATGTAACCCTCCCGTCATGGAACTTCGCAGATGCGGGAACGTTCCCATTTCGACAGTCGGTGCCTGTCGAGCGGGGGCCGCCCATCATGTCTGTACAAGGAGGTAGTGAGATGCGCATCGCGCAGGTTGCTCCGCTGACGGAGGCTGTTCCACCCAAGCTTTATGGCGGCACCGAGCGGGTGGTGCATTGGTTGACTGAGGAACTCGTCGCGCTTGGGCATGACGTCACGTTGTTCGCCAGCGGCGATTCACAGACCTCGGCCAAGCTGGAGGCAACCTGGCCGAAGGCACTGCGCCTCGACGGCGCCGTGCGCGATCCCAATGCCCTGCATATGGTGATGCTGGAGCGGGTGCGCCAAAGATGCGATGATGAGGAGTTCGATTTCCTCCACTTTCATCTCGACTATTATCCGTTCTCGCTGTTCTTCCGGCAGCCGACGCCGTTCCTGACGACGCTGCATGGCCGGCTCGATCTTCCCGAGCACCAGCCGGTGTTCAGCACCTTCTCGAAGGTGCCGGTGGTTTCGATATCCAATGCGCAGCGCCGACCGGTGCCGCAGGCCAATTGGGCGGCGACCATCCATCACGGACTGCCCGAGCGGCTGTTGACGCCGCGGCCGATGAACCAGGATTATCTCGCCGTGCTCGGCCGCATCGCGCCGGAAAAGGGTGTCGACCGCGCCATCAGGATCGCCGAACGATCCGGCCTGCCGCTGAAAATCGCGGCCAAGGTCGATCGCGCGGATCTCGAGTACTATGACACCGAGATCGCGCCATTGATCAAGCGCAGCCCGTTCGTCGAGTTCATCGGCGAGATCGGCGATCACGAAAAATCCGATTTTCTCTCCGGTGCGATCGCGCTGCTGGTGCCGATCGATTGGCCGGAGCCGTTCGGTCTCGTCATGATCGAGGCGATGGCCTGCGGCACGCCTGTCATCGCCTACAACCGCGGCTCGGTCGCGGAGATCGTCGACGACGGCCTGACCGGGTTCGTGGTCGAGGACGAAACCAGCGCGGTCGCGGCCGTCGGCCAGCTCGCGCAGCTCAGCCGGGCCGCGATCCGCCGCCAGTTCGAGGCCCGCTTCACCGCGCGGCGCATGGCGCTGGACTATCTCTCGGCCTATCGCAGCCTGATGGAGGAGAGCGAACCGCGCATCAAGCTGGTCAGCAGCGCGGAGTGATGGGGTGCTATGTCTTTTGGCGCAGGCGCAGATGCGGCCGCCCTATTCTCAGCTTGTCACCACCCGCCCTGAGCGCAATTGCGCTCCTGGAGCGGGCGATCCAGTATTCCAGAGACGTCAGTGCTTGAGCCGATAGGGCGCAGCGCACTGGATCGCGCGGTCAAGCGGGGCGATGATATCGGTGAGTGTACAGGGTGGGCAAAGGCGCGCTTGCGCCGTGCCCACCGTCGTTCCACTAACGTGGTCGGCAATGCTGGGCACGCTTCGCTTTGCCACCCTACCGATTTCGATGCTCAATCATCGTCCGAGATCGCTCGCCAGGCGGCGCCGTCGAGGTCCTCATACTGGCCGCTCTTGAGCGACCACAGGAAGGCGACGAGGCCGGCGAGGCCAAGGCTGAGGGCCAATGGCACGAGGATGACGAGGACTTCCATCATGACCTCCTGACCGAGCGCGCCCGCAACGCATTCAGCATGACCAGGATCGATGAGCCGCTCATCGCAGCCGCCGCGATCAGCGGCGTCACCAGCCCGGCGATTGCGAGCGGCACCGCCAGCGCATTATAGGCGATGGCAAGCAGCAAGTTCTGCCGCATCAGATGCAGCGCCTGGCGCGCAAAATCGATCGCCGCGAGCACCGGCGCGAGCGGCTTGCCGAGGAACACCAGATCGGCGGTCGACTGGGACAGATGCGCGGCCGAGATTGGCGACATCGAGACATGGGCGGCTGCGAGCGAGGGCGCATCGTTCATGCCGTCGCCGACCATCATCACCTTGCGGCCCTGCCGCTTCAATTGCTCGATGCGCGCGATCTTGTCGGCCGGAGTGACGCCGGCACGCCATTCCGCAATGCCGAGCGCCGCAGCCGCCGCGCGCACCGCCACTTCGCGGTCGCCGGAGAGAATCTCGGTCTCCAATCCGCGCCGTTTCAGCGCCGTGATGATGGCCTTGGCGTCTGGCCGCAGCCCCTGCCGGACCGCAAACAGGTATTTTTCCTCACCCCGGCTGAACGCGACGATGGAGGCTTCGGGGTCGACGTCGGCGCGCGCCGCCGCCAGCGCCGCGGCGCCGCAGAACGACGGCCGGCCGAGCCGGATCTCCACACCATCGAACTCCGCGCGGACGCCCTGCCCCGGCTCCTCGACCGCGCCGATCAGCGGCGATCTTGCGTTCGCCGCCTGTGCCACTGCCGACGCCACCGGATGATGGCTCGACAGCGCGAGGCGACCGGCGAGGCTGAACACATCGGCGGGAATCTCGGCGGCGTTCGTCACCTCGAGTTCGGGCAAGGTCAGCGTGCCGGTCTTGTCGAACACGACATGATCGGCTTCCGCGAGCCGCTCGATCGCATCGCCTGCGTTGAGCAGCACGCCGGCCTTGAACATCGCGCCCGACGCCACGGTCTGCACGGTCGGAATCGCAAGCCCGAGTGCGCAGGGACAGGTGATGATGAGCACGGCGACGCCGGTCACAATGGCATCATGCCAGCTCGCGCCCAGCAGAACCCAGCCGAGCACGGTCACAAGCGCGGTTGCGTGCACGACCGGCGCATAGAGCCGCGAGGCGCGGTCGGCGAGCCGCATGTAGCGCGAGCGCGCCTGCAGCGCGTTGTCGAGCAGACGGGTGATTTCCGCGAGCAGCGTGCCTTCGGCGGCGGCCGATACCCTGACCCGCAGCGAGCCGGACATGTTGAGTGAGCCGGCATAGACCGGTGTGCCCTGCTCGGCCGGAACATGGACCGTCTCGCCGGTGATCAGGCTCTGGTCGATTTCGGAGCGCCCGTCGATGACCGTGCCGTCGACGGCGCAGCGCTCGCCCGGCCTCAGCAGCACGACGTCGCCGGGCTGGATCGCCGCGACGGGCACCACGGTGATCTCCTCCGCGCTCAAGAATTTCGTCGCGGTCTCCGCCTTCAGCGCCGCCAGATTGCCGGCGACCGCGCGGGTGCGGCGGCGCATGTTCTGGTCGAGGAAGCGGCCGACCAGGAGAAACGTGAGCAGCATGATCGCCGCATCGAAATAGGCGTGCTCGGCGTGATTGACGGTTTCCACCAGCGACATGCCGAGCGCCAGGATGACGCCGATCGAGATCGGCACGTCCATGTTGACGCCGCGCGTGCACAATGCCGACCATGCCGAGCGGAAAAACGGCTGGCCGGCGTAGGCCGCCGCCGGCAGCGCGATCAGCGCCGACAGCCAATGGAAGAAATCGCGCTGCTCGGGCAGCATGTCGCTGACATTGCCGGACCAAACCGGGATCGACAGCATCATCACGTTCATGGTCGCGAAGGCGGCAACGGCGAGACAGCGCAGCAGGAAGCGCGACTGCTCGGCCTCACTGGCCTCGGCGCGCTCGGTCTCGAACGGATAGGCCTTGTATCCGAGCTCGGCGAGCCGGTCGATGAAACGCGCCGGATCGAGCGTGCCCTGTTTCCATTCCAGCGCCACGCGGCGGTTGGTCAGGTTGACGCGGGCAAGCGTGACGTCGGGCAGCGCGGACAGGCCGCGCTCGATCTTCGCCATGCAGCCGGCGCAACTGACGCCTTCGACCGCAAGATCGATGTGCTTCAGTCCGGAGCCGAGATCCTTGACATAATGCGAGAAGTCGCGCGTCGCCTGCATTGCCATTTTATATCAGTCCAGCATCACACGGTTCTTGGACAGGAACATGCGCCTGCCGCCGGCCGCATCGGCTTCGATTACGAGATCCCATTGCCCCGGCGCGACCGCGCCGGCGCTGCCACGATAGATGCCATTTCCAGCTTCGGACAGCACCACCGCAAGATCGGCACGCTTGTCGGTCGGCCGCTCCAGCCGGCCCTGGAACGTGAGGCCGGACACCGGCTGGCCACTCTTGTCGCGGGCCTCGACCTCCAGCGTGGCGGCACCATCACGCCCGCGCACGATATGGGCATCGACCCGCCAGTCGCGCGCCGCCTGGTCCTCCGCGGCGCGAATCTCCTTCTCATAGCCGATGCTCGCACTGTAGGCGCTGTCGACTTCGGTGCCGGGCAGCGTCGCAATCGCGAGCTTCATCATCGTGACATTGACGCCGATCACGGTCCCGAAGAAGGCCAGCAGGATGACGAGCACCATGCGCCCCGTCAGAGGCCTTCCCGTCAGAGGTTTTGGCGAAATTCCTGATGCGCGCATCTTCAACTCCCTGCCCGGGTCAAGGGCTTACGAAATTGTCGGTCGCGGACGCGGCCTCGCCGAGCCCGATATCGGTGACGTGGAACTTGACCGGGATCGACTTCTCCGGATTGCTCTCCGCCGGCGCGGTGACCAGCACCCGCAGCTCCGCGGTCTGGTCGCGCGGAATCACGATCATCGGCCGGTCCGGAACCACGGAGTCGACACCGACGACGTGGATGGCGGCATTGACGGGCCCCTCGACATCGATCGCGATGACGCGGTCAAAGCCGCGCTTGTTCAGCAGACGGACCGTATAGGCGTTGCGGATCGCGCCGTCGGACAGCCTTACGGCGACCGGATTGCGGTCGTGCAGGACGTTGACGTCGAGCAGCGATCGCGTCAGCAGCGCGTAAAGCATGATCGCCCCGACCGCAGCGATCACGGAGGCGTAGATGACCGTGCGCGGACGGACGATGCGGGTGATCGGCGGCTTGCCGGCCTCGCGCCGGGCAATGTTGATGTCGTTGTCGTAGCCGATCAGGCGCTTGGGCCGGCCGATCTTGGCCATGACCGCGTCGCAGGCGTCGATGCAGAGCCCGCACTGGATGCATTCGAGCTGCGGGCCGTTGCGGATGTCGATGCCGGTCGGGCAGACCGCGACGCATTGGTAGCAGTCGACGCAGTCGCCGACCGCCTCGCCCTTGGCGCGCAGCTCGGCGGCCTTCTTCACCGAGGTGCGCTTCTCGCCGCGGTCATAGCGGTAGGTGACGTTGAGCGCCCATTCATCGGTCAGCGCCGCCTGGATGCGCGGCCACGGGCACATATAGGTGCAGACCTGCTCGCGCATGTAGCCGGCCAGGAGATAGGTCGAGGCGGTCAGGATGCCGATCCAGAGGTAGGCGGCGAAAGGCGCCTGGAAGGTGGCAAGCTGTTTCACCAGCGTCGGGGCATCGTCGAAATAGAGCACCCAGGCGCCGCCGGTCCACCACGCGATCATCAGCCAGATCGAATGCTTGAGCACGATCTCGCCGACACGGCGCGCCGTCCACTTGGCCGCAGCGGCGTCCTTGCGCATCCGCTCGCGCCGGTCGCCTTCGACCAGCCGCTCGACCGCGTAGAACAGGTCGGTCCAGACCGTCTGCGGGCAGAGATAGCCGCACCAGATACGGCCGCCGACCGCATTCATCAGGAACAGCGCGACGGCAGCGATGATCAGGAGCCCGGTAAAATAGTAGACCTCCTGAGGCCACAGCTCAATGAAGAAGAAATAGAAGCGGCGGTTGGGGAAGTCGATCAGCACCGCCTGGCTGGGCGCACCGAGGCCGCGGTTCCAGCGCACGAACGGCAGGAAGTAATACACGCCGAGGCAGAAGGCCATCAGCCCCCATTTGATCCGGCGAAAGGTCCCGGAGACGCTCTGCGGGTAGACCTTCTTGCGGGCCGCATACAGCGGCCCGTCTTCGTCATATTCCAGATCGGCCGGCTTGACGGGTTTGTTCATGGCACGGACTCATCTCGCGTATGCAATAGAGCCTTAAGGCCAACTTCAGCCGCGCGGTTGATCCAGCTCAACTGAGCCGGAATTTTACGTCATTTGCCGCCGCCGAGCGAGTGCACGTAGACCGCCATGGCCTTGATGGTGGCCGGATCGAGCCGCCCTTCCCAGGCCGGCATCACGCCGCCACGCCCGTTGGTGATGGTCTCGATCAGGATCGCCTCGTCGGAGCCGTAGAGCCAGATCTTGTCGGTCAGGTTGGGCGCGCCGAGTTCCGGATTGCCCTGGCCCTTCTCGCCATGGCAGGCCACGCAATTGTCCGCAAAGATTTTGGCGCCGGCGGCGGCATCATAGCCGGGCCGCGTCGACAGCCCCGACAGCGAACGGACGTAGTTGGCGACCGTGACGACCTGATCCTGCTTCAACACCCCTTCCTTGCCGAAGGCCAGCATCTGCCCTTCATGCGCCTTGGAATTTCCCGAGCGCGCGCCGTACTGGATGGTCTGCATGATCTGGTCGAGCGTGCCGCCCCACAGCCAGTCGTCATCATTCAGGTTGGGAAAGCCTTTCGAGCCGGTGGCGCCGGAGCCGTGGCAGGGCGCGCAATTGTCGCCGAACACGGTCTTGCCGCGCGCTCGTGCCAGCGCGAGCAGCGCCGGATCCTTCTCGATGTCGGCGAGCGAGGCCGCACCGAGCGCGACCATCTTCTCGCCGCGGATCTTGTCGAGGTTGGCGAGTTCCACGGCGACGTCGGCACGCGTGGAATAGCCGAACAGGCCCTTGGTGTTGGTCGTGAGCAGCGGCCAGGCCGGATACACCACCCAGTAGCCGATCGCCCAGACGATGGTCAGGTAGAAGGTGATCAGCCACCACCGCGGCAGCGGCGTGTTCAGTTCCTTGATGCCGTCCCACTGGTGGCCGGTGGTCGCGGTGCCGGAGACGGTATCGATGTCGCTATGATGATCGGTCATGATGGATCAGTCCTCCCGCAACGGCATTTTCGCCGCCTCGTCGAAAGCGGCCTTGTTGCGAGGCCAGAGCGCGTAGGTCACGATCGCGACGAAAATCGCGACGAAAACCGGAGTCCAGATCGTCGTCACGAGATATGACGCGATGTTGTGGACGATCAGAATGGCGTTCATTGTTGTCGCCTTCGCTTATCGCAGATTGGCTTTTTCGTTGTAGAGCTTGAAGTCGACCAGCGTGCCGAGCATCTGCAGATACGCGATCAGCGCATCCATCTCGCTCGGTGCGCCCGCCTTGCCGTCGAAATTGCGGACCACAGCCTTGGGATAGCGTTTTGCGAGCGCGTCCGCGCCGGAATCGTCCGGGTTGGCCTGCGCCTTGAGGTCGGCGGCGGCGCTCGCGACCTGGTCGTCCGTGTAGGGCACGCCGACTGCGCGCTGTGCCTTCAGATGATCGGCAATGGTTTCGGGATCGACTTCGGTCGAGGCCAGGAAGGCGTAGGTCGGCATCACAGACTGCGGCACGATGGCACGCGGATTGGTCAGATGCGTCACGTGCCAGTCGTCGGAATATTTGCCGCCGACTCGCGCAAGATCCGGCCCGGTGCGCTTCGAGCCCCACTGGAACGGGTGGTCGTACATGCTCTCGGCGGCGAGCGAGAAGTGCCCGTAGCGCTCGACCTCGTCGCGCAGCGGCCGGATCATCTGCGAATGGCAGAGATAGCAGCCCTCGCGGACATACACGTTGCGGCCGGCGAGCTCGAGCGGCGTGTACGGCCTGACGCCGTCCACCACCTCGATCGTGCTCTTGAGGTAGAACAGCGGCATGATCTCGACCAAGCCGCCGATCGCGATCACGAGGAGGATGCCGACCACCAGGATGATCGAGTTCTTTTCGAAAACTTGGTGCCTTGTCCAGAATGACATTGTCGTCTCCTCACTGCGCCGGCTGCAGGGCGATGGGCGAGGAAACTTCCACCTCGCCGGCGCGCACGGTCATCCAGAGATTGTAGGCCATGATCAGCGAGCCGATCAGGAACAGCCCGCCGCCCGCGGCGCGAATGACGTAGAAGGGATGCATCGCCTCGACGGTCTCGATGAAGGAATATTCGAGGAAGCCGAGCGAGGTGTAGGCGCGCCACATCAGGCCCTGCAAGATTCCCGACACCCACATCGCCGAGATGTAGAGCACGATGCCGAGCGTGGAGACCCAGAAGTGCCAGTTGACGAGCTTTAAGCTGTACAGCCTGCGGTCCCACAGCCAGGGCACCAGGCAATAGAGCGCGCCGAAGGAGACGAAGCCGACCCAGCCGAGCGCACCGGAATGCACGTGGCCGATGGTCCAGTCGGTGTAGTGGCTGAGCGAGTTCACCACCTTGATCGACATCATCGGCCCCTCGAAGGTCGACATGCCGTAGAAGGCGACCGACACCACCAGCATGCGCAGCACGGGATCGGTGCGCAGCTTGTCCCAGGCGCCCGACAGCGTCATCAGCCCGTTGATCATGCCGCCCCAGGAGGGCATCCACAGCATGATCGAGAAGGTCATGCCGAGCGTCTGGGTCCAGTCCGGCAGCGCGGTGTAGTGCAGATGGTGCGGGCCGGCCCAGATGTAGAGGAAGATCAGCGACCAGAAGTGGATGATCGACAGCCGATAGGAATAGATCGGCCGCTCGGCGCGCTTCGGGATGAAGTAGTACATGATCGCCAGAAAGCCCGCGGTCAGGAAGAAGCCGACCGCGTTGTGGCCGTACCACCACTGGAACATCGCATCCTGCACGCCACCCCAGGCGACGTAGGATTTCGAGCCGAACACCGACACCGGGAGCGCCGGGTTGTTGCCGAGATGCAGCACCGCGATGGTGAGGATGAAGGCGAGATAGAACCAGTTCGCCACGAAGATGTGCGGCTCCTTGCGCTTGATCACCGTCGCCAGGAAAACCAGGAGATAGACGACCCAGACGATGGTCAGCCACAGATCGGCGTACCATTCCGGCTCGGCATATTCCTTGCTCTGCGTGACGCCGAGCAGGTAGCCGGTGCCGGCGACCAGGATGAAGAAGTTGTAGCCGAGCACGACGAACCACGGCGCGAGCTCGCCGGCGAGCCGCACGCGACAGGTCTTCTGCACCACGTAGAACGACGTCGCGATCAGCACGTTGCCGCCGAAGGCGAAGATCACCGCCGAGGTGTGCAGCGGCCTCAAGCGGCCGAAGTTGAGCCAGGGCTCGAGATTGAGCTCGGGCCAGGCGAGCTGCGAGGCGATGATGAGGCCGACCAGGAAGCCGGCAATGCCCCAGAACATCGCAATCGCGGCGCCGAACTTGATCGGCCCCAGATTGTAGTTCGGCCGGCCGTTGATCTCCTGCGGCGGCAGCGCCGCGGGCCGGTCGAAGTAGCGGTTGAGGATCACGAAGACCGAGGCGATGCTGGCCGCGGCGGCCAGCGCCGCATGGAACGCGAACGGCGTGTCGACGGCCTTCGCGGAGGCGATGACGCAGAGAAATGCGGCGACGGTAAAAACAAACGCCAGGCCGCTTTCACCTATGGTCATGGACTTTGCACGTGAGGGCTGAATCAGGGGCTGGCTCATGCGAATTCTCTCTGAAGAGCGATGCGGCCTTACAATCACACTCCCGCTCAACGGGAATTGATCGAAATCAAGGGTGGTCGCAGTAATGCGTTGAAAACACGCGAGGTACGCCTTTGGTCGGCGTTCGCGCGCAAACCGGCTGGGAGTTCGCTGGGAGTTCAATGTCGCAGCGCAGACGAGCTGTCATTCCGGCGGTTGCTGCTTCCGCTCGTCATGGCCGGGCTTGTCCCGCCTGCGGGGCCGACGCCGCTTCGGCGCGGCGATCCACGTCTTGGCAGTCAAGAAGAAAAAACCTGGATGCCCGGTCAACCCCGGGCATGACGATCCCGGCGAGGCACCTGGCTACTCGTCGGCGGCGGCTGCGAGCGCCTTCAGAACGTCCTCGCGCGCGATGATTCCGGCCAGCGAATGCCCGTCGATGACGGGTATGCTGCGGATACGGTACTCGACCATGAGCTGGAGCACCCGGGTCAATCTGGTGTCCGGCCGGACATAGATGAAATCCGAGACCATGACGTCGCCGACCGTCCGCCTCATCAGGTCGCCATAGCGCGGCACCATCTGGCTCGGCGCAAAGGCAAAGCACTTCAAGACGTCGAACTTGGTCACGACGCCGACGACCTCGCCGTCCTCGACCACCGGATAGGTGTTGAAATCGTCGCGCTTGATCATATCGCTGAGCTCGCGCAGCGAGAGCGTTCGCGCCACCGTGCGGACGGTCCGCGTCATGTAGTGTCCCGCCGTTTCCTCGAGAAATCCGTACATGTGCGACCCGCCTTTGATTTTGACGCGTTGTGGTGGCGCGAGGCGATGCGTGCGCCTAATGCGACAGCAGCACGCAGCGATTGGCCTTCGTCACGAGATGCTCGGTCACGCCGCCGAGCACGAGTTCGCTGAAGCGCGAATGGCCGTAGGCGCCGGCCACGATCAGCCCCGCCGCCAAATCCTGCGCGATCTCGTCGAGCTCCGCGGTCACGCCGTGCCCGCGCGTTTCCGGCACCCGCGTCGTCGCGACGATGCCGTGACGCGACAGAAAGGCCGCGACGGCGGCAACGTGCGCCTCCGCCGCACCGCGCTCATCGATGCCTTCGGGGATCTCCGCAATGACGACATTTTTCGCTCTTAGCAGCAGCGGCAGCGCGTCCGATATCGCGCGCCGCGCGCCCGGCGCATCCTTCCAGGCCACCAGAACCGTGTGCAGGTCGAGCCAGCCGGCGCCATCGGGCACGAGCAACACCGGCCGGCCCGCCTGCATCACCAGATCCTTCGGGCTCGCCAGCATGAATGCATCCGACAGCGCAGGAGCCTGGCCGCCGGTGACGATGATGTCGGCCGAGCGCGCCTCCCGCAGGGCATGACGGGCCGGAAAATCCAGCGCGCTCCGCCATTCGACACTCTTGCAGGTCCGCTTCCGCAGCGCCTGCCGGAACTCCGATTCGAGTTCGGCGAGACGCTTCTTGATCGCGGCCTCGCCCTGTTCGATCAGGCGCTCCGCCATCTCGCCGTCGGTGAAATAGAGCGGGGAGAATTGCGCCGCCGCGACGCCGATCACGGCTGCATCGAATTGCTCGGCCAACTGGCCGGCCAGTTCAAGGCGCGCATCGTTCGACTGGTCGAGCCCCAGGCTGACCATGACGCTTGCCAATGTCATGCAAACTCCCCGCAGCAGCAGTTCATGGCCCGAGTCTAGCCCCGGCAGGCCGCCGCCACATGAGATAGATCAAATTCCGCCCGTCCCGCGCGCGAGCGGACGAAACCCGCGCAAGTCCGGAATATTCCACCACGCCGGCCTCCGTTCCGCGTTGGCGGCCATGATGGAACGGCGGTAGTCTCAGCGAAGTTGATGCAGGTCCGTTCATCGAACACATGAGGTCCGGCTTGTCGAACCCCGAACGCAGGCGGATGCATCTGGTGTCCGCACGCCTTGCCATCGCTGCTCTGGCCGCGCTGATCGCGGTGCAGGACCGTGCGGCCGCGCGCGGCGGGAGCGAACGCAGGGTCGAGGCGATCGAGACGCGCACCGCCGGCGAACCGGTGCTGGCCATCGTCTCGCTGCAGCGGCAGCGGGTCACGATCTATGACGCCAACGGCTGGATCCTGCGCGCGCCGGTGTCGAGCGGCCAGCGCGGCCGCGAGACGCCGTCCGGAATCTTCAGCGTCATCCAGAAGGAGGCCGAGCACTATTCGAACCTCTATGACGATGCGTTCATGCCCCACATGCAGCGCCTGACCTGGTCCGGCATCGCACTGCATGGCGGCGTCGTGCCCGGATATCCGGCCTCCCATGGCTGCATCCGGATGCCGTTCGATTTCGCCGAGCGCCTGTTCGACCTGACCCGGACCGGGCTGCGTGTGATCGTGGCGCCCACCGATGCGGCGCCGGCCGAGATCGCCCATCCGCTGCTGTTCCAGCCGAAGCCAGGGGCCGCGGCCCTGGCAGCGGCGCGCAAGGCGGAGGAGGACGAGGCGACCAAAAAGGCGGATCAGGCCAAGCTCGCCGCCGGAACCGCCTATCGCGCGGCGATGCAGGCGATGGTGCCGGCGCGCACCGCGGACAACCTGAAGGCCAGGGCCGAGGCGCAATTGGCGGCGGCTGACACCGCCCTCACCGCCGCGAGCACGCCGGAGGCCAGGCAGGCGGCCGAGGATACCAAGGCAGCCGCGACAGCGAAGCTCAGCGAACTGCAGGCGCAAGCGGACGCCGCCAAGGCGGAGCTGCAGCCGAAACAGGATGCGCTCGCCGCGGCCCGCGAAGCGGCGGCCGCGGCAGAGACGGTCAGGGCCGCGGCGGCCGAAGCGACGCGGCTCGCCACACACGCACGCGAGCCGGTCTCGGTGCTGATCAGCCGCAAGACCCAGCGGCTTTATGTCAGGCAGGCCTTTGAGCCCGTGTTCGACGCGCCGATCACGATTTCGGATCCCGATCGTCCCATCGGCACCTATGTCTTCACCGCCACGGCGCGCGAGAACGACGCCGACAACATCCGATGGAACGTCGTCGCCCTCGAGGGCAGCCATCTGCATGGCGCGATCGAGCCGCACGGCCCCCAAGAGAAGCGGCTGCGTGACGCCGAGCCTATAGCGCAGGCGACTGATGACGCAAAGGCTGCGCTCGACCGGATCAGCATTCCGCAGGACGTGCTCGATCGCATTCCCGGCATCGCGCCGCGCTCGTCGGTGATCGTCACCGACGAGGCACCGAGCACCGAGACCGGCAAGGGCACGGATTTCGTGGTGGTGCTGAGCGACGAGCCGCAGGGCGGCATCAAGTTCCGGCATCGCGAGCCCGCGACCGAACACAGCTCCGGCTACGCGCGCGGCTACGGCTACACCCGCCCGCGGCCGTTCTTCTGGGGCACGCAGTACAGGGCCCCGTTCTCGACGTGGTGACCGTGTTCTACGCAGCGCTGCTGTAGGGTGGGCAAAGGCGCGCCCTTGCGCGCCGTGCCCATCATCTTTCCCTCGGCGATGGTGGGCACGCGGAGCCTGTCATCGGGCCGCGCTTTGCGCGGACCCGTTGGCTTTGCCCACCCTACCGATTAACAAGCGATTTCACTCGCCGATCTGGTCGACCGGCTTGAAGTGGTCGCCTTCGACCGTGTTGACGAAGATCACCGCGGACTTGTTGTCGCCCTTCTCGGTCCATTGCACCGGCTTTGCATAGGCGATGCCCTGAAAAGTCAGCCTGCGCAGCGCCGCAACGACATCGGCGCGCGTCGGCAGGCCTTCCTTCGCCTTCGCGGCATCCGCGATCGCCACCATCAGCACCCGCGCCGAATCGTAGGAGCTGGCGGCATAATTGTTGATCGGCCCGTATTTCGCGGTGTATTTCGCGCCGAACTCGGCTGATCCGGGCACGGTGCCGATGGCGGGCGCGGCGGAGAGAATGCGCACGCCCTCCGCCTTCGTCGCCGCCCCGTCGGACGCTGCGATGAACGCCTTGGTGTCCCAGCAGCCGTCGCCGCAGGTGAATAATTGCGACAGCCCCTGGGCACGCATCTCCTTCAGGATCAGCGCGCCCTCGCGAATGCCGGCAAAGAACACCACGTCGAAGTCTTGCGGCCACGATTTTATAAAATCGGAAAAGTCCTTGTCGCCCACCTTGACCGATTTGCGCGCGACCACGGTGCCGCCGCTGCCAAAGCCGGCCACGAACTGGTCGGCAAGACCAGTGCCATAGGCCGTCCCGTCGTCGACCACGAGCGCGCGTTTCTTGCCCATTTTCTCGATGAGATAGCGCGCCAGGCCCGGCCCTTTGCGGTCGTCGCGGTTGGTGAGGCGGAAGATGGTGGCAAAGCCGCTTTCCGTCACCTTGGGGTTCGACGCCATCGGCGTGATCACGGCCAGCGAGCAGTCCGCGTAAATCTGTCCGGTCGCAATGGCGACGCCGCTGTTGACGTGTCCGACCACGCCCAGCACGGCCGGATCATCGCAAAAACCCTTGGCCACGGCCTTGCCGGCTTCGGGATCCGCCTTGTCGTCGACGGCGACGCCCAAGACCTTGGCGCCGGCGACGCCGCCCGCCGCGTTGCGCTCGTCGACGGCGAGGTCGACCGCCTGCTTCATCTCGACGCCGAAACCGGCCGAGGTCGTCGTGAGCGGCCCGCCGATGCCGATCTTGACCTCCTTGCCCGCAAGCTGCGCGGCGGCGGGAGCCGCGGCGCCAAGCGCGAGAACGCACACAAGGACGGGGAGAGCGCCGCGACGACAGGTCATGGTAACCTCCAAACAGCATTTTGCCGGTCGCAGGCTGTCACGCACCTCGCTACCAGTCAACAAGCGATAGATGGTTACGATTTTCCCTTGCACGCCGCGCGAAAACTCCTGAAATACAGGCCTCCCGTCGCGCGGGCGACCAGCTCGCGGCTCCGAAAATGCGGTTTGATGGTTACACATGAGCGTGCATCGCAAAGCCCCGACCGTCGTTCCGCCCTCGCGCGCCGGCAGCCTCGACCTGGTCGGCGGCGAGCTGGCGTGGGATTTCACCAACACGTCGTCGGCGCGCGGCTTGCCCGCGCACCAGGAGCATTTGCGCGATTTCGACACGCTGATGCAGTGGGTCGAGCATGCCCGCGTCATGGCGCCGTCCGATTGCGCTCATATCCGGGCCGCGCTGTCGGGCCATCCGCGCCGGGCGCGCCGCGTCTTCGACCGCGCGATCGAGCTGCGCGAGCTGATCTGGATGATCGGCACCGCGCTGGCCGAGCAGCGGCCGATCCCGGCCGGGCTGCTCGACCTGCTCTCGGCCGCCCACGCGGAAAATCTGCGCCATGCCGAGATGCGGATGCGCCTCGGCAGCTACATATGGGTGTTCGATCCGCGCCGCGACATCCTGGCGGCGATCCTCGGCCCGATCACCCTGTCGGCCCTGACGCTCGTGATGGAGAAGGACCTGCTCCGCACCCGGCGCTGTGCCGGCCAGGAATGCGGCTGGCTGTTCTTCGACACCACCAAGAACAACCGCCGGCGCTGGTGCGAGATGCGCGTCTGCGGCAACCGCGCCAAGGTGCGGGCCATCAGGGACAGGCAACGCGCCCGCCGATAGCATGGCACCGCACCGTCGTCATGCCCGGTGCGGGCATCGGCCATTGGTCC
>Ga0070709_10000587_pt1 | contig 21300 bp, 11 predicted proteins | sample LARL51metaG_FD_65449 | JGI IMG/M metagenome (GOLD analysis project Ga0070709, IMG submission 65449) | Corn, switchgrass and miscanthus rhizosphere microbial communities from Kellogg Biological Station, Michigan, USA - LAR L5-1 metaG | ecosystem: Host-associated > Plants > Roots > Rhizosphere ... | reverse complement strand
TTGGCGTCGACCTTGTAGGTGCGCTTCAGGATGTCGACCTTGATGTCGAGATGGAGTTCGCCCATGCCCTTGAGGATGGTCTGGCCGGACTCCTGATCGGTCGACACGCGGAACGACGGATCCTCCGCGGCGAGCTTGGCGAGTGCGACACCAAGCTTCTCCTGGTCGGCCTTCGACTTCGGCTCAATCGCGATCTCGATCACCGGCTCGGGGAATTCCATCTTCTCCAGGATCACGGGCTTGTTCGGATCGCACAGCGTGTCACCGGTGCGAGCTTCCTTGAGGCCCGCCAGCGCCACGATGTCGCCAGCATAGGCTTCCTTGATGTCCTCGCGGTTGTTCGCATGCATCAAAAGCATGCGTCCGATGCGCTCCTTCTTCTCGCGCGTCGAGTTGATCACGCCGGTGCCCGAAGCGAGCACGCCCGAATAGATGCGGCAGAAGGTGATGGTGCCGACGAACGGGTCGTCCATGATCTTGAACGCGAGCAGCGCCAGGGGCTCCTTGTCGTCGGCCTTGCGCACCACCTCATTGCCATCGTCGTCAATGCCCTTGATCGCGGGCACGTCGATCGGCGACGGCAGATAGTCGACCACGGCATCGAGCAGCGGCTGCACGCCCTTGTTCTTGAACGCGGAGCCGCACAGCACCGGATAGAAGGCGCCCGTCAGCACCGCCTTGCGGATCAGCCGCTTCAGCGTCGCCTCGTCCGGCTCGGTGCCGTCGAGATAGGCGGCCATGGCGTCGTCATCGAGCTCGACGGCGGCTTCCACCATCTTCTCGCGGTATTCCTTGGCCTGCTCGACGAGATCGGCGGGAATCTCGACATAGTCGAACTTGGCGCCGAGCGCCTCGTCGTTCCAGACGATCGCCTGCATCTTCACGAGGTCGACGACGCCCTTGAAGGCCTGCTCCGCGCCGATCGGGAGCTGGATCGCGATCGGCTTGGCGCCGAGGCGGTCGACGATGTCGGCGAGACACTTGAAGAAGTCGGCGCCGGTCTTGTCCATCTTGTTGGCGAAGACGATGCGCGGAACGCGGTACTTGTCGCCCTGGCGCCAGACCGTCTCGGTCTGCGGTTCGACACCCTGGTTGGAGTCGAGCACGCATACGGCGCCGTCGAGCACGCGCAGCGAGCGCTCGACCTCGATGGTGAAGTCGACGTGGCCGGGGGTGTCGATGATGTTCAGCCGCTTGCCGTTCCAGAACGCAGTGGTCGCAGCCGAGGTGATGGTGATCCCCCGCTCCTGCTCCTGCTCCATCCAGTCCATCGTCGCGGCGCCTTCATGCACCTCGCCGATCTTGTGGCTCTTGCCCGTGTAATAGAGGATACGCTCGGTGGTCGTGGTCTTGCCGGCGTCGATATGCGCCATGATACCGAAATTGCGGTAGTCTTCGATGGCATGTTGGCGGGGCATGGGTCTATTCCCTTAACTTTCCGTAGGTTTCGCTGACGTCACCAGCGATAGTGCGAGAAGGCACGGTTGGCTTCCGCCATCCGGTGCACGTCTTCACGCTTCTTGACCGCGTTTCCCCGATTGTTGGATGCGTCGAGCAGCTCCGCGGAGAGCCGCTCCGTCATCGTCTTTTCATTGCGATCGCGCGCGGCCGAAATCAGCCAGCGGATGCCAAGCGCCTGGCGGCGCACCGTGCGGACCTCGACGGGCACCTGGTAGGTGGCGCCGCCGACGCGGCGAGAGCGCACCTCGATGGTCGGCATCACGTTCTCGAGCGCCTGCTCGAATACCGTCAGCGGGTTCTGCTTGGTCTTGGTCTCGATGATGCCGAGCGCGCCATAGACGATGGTCTCGGCGACGGACTTCTTCCCGGCATACATCACCGAGTTCATGAACTTCGTGATGACGATGTTCCCGAACTTCGGATCGGGAAGCACTTCACGCTTTTCGGCAGAATGGCGACGTGACATCTGTTCTCTTCCTTCGTTCCGCGCGGCTTACTTCGGCCGCTTGGCGCCATACTTCGAACGGCGCTGCTTGCGGTTCTTGACGCCCTGGGTATCCAGCACGCCGCGGAGAATGTGGTAGCGCACGCCGGGCAGGTCCTTGACGCGGCCGCCGCGGATCATGACCACCGAGTGCTCCTGAAGGTTATGGCCCTCGCCGGGGATGTAGCCGATCACCTCGAAGCCGTTGGTCAGGCGCACCTTGGCGACCTTGCGCAGCGCCGAGTTCGGCTTCTTCGGCGTCGTCGTGTAGACGCGCGTGCAGACGCCGCGCTTCTGCGGCGACTGCTGCAGCGCCGGGACCTTCTTGCGCGACTTCTGCACGACGCGCGGACTTGCGATCAGCTGGTTGATCGTCGGCATCTTGGCCTTCACCTTCTCAAAAGTTTCCGCGAAACCGGCATCGGTTCCGCAAATTCCTGTCCGGGGTATCCGCCCCGTCGGCCGCCCTGCGCGTGAAAAGACCCACGCAAAGCGAAAGCGCGCCAACCGCTCATTGCTGAGCGGAAAGCGCTTCGACGCCACAGAGGACCTCAAGTCGCTGGCCGGTTGGCTTTCGCCGCCCGCCGCAAGACCCGAGGTCATGCATCCGAGTTCGATCTCAAGAGGACGTGCTCAAGAGAACTAAAATCGTCCTGGCATTGCCTAGCTATGATCGACAGCGTTTGAGCGGCATTCGTCGAGGGTGGTGCCCGCAACAACCTGTAAGAATTGGCTGAGCGGGTGGTCCGTTCCGACGCTGGCGTTGCTCACCGCCTGTCGTGAAGTGCGCGCCTTGTATAAGCCGTAGAAAGCCAAGTCAAGGCGAAACGACACGCGAACACGCAGCAGGAAATGGTTCTTCTGCCTCGGCGATTCAAGATCGAAAGGCGCTACGCAAAGATTGCTCGACCGATCGCGCCAGCGCTGTCATCCCGACGCCGTCACACTGGCGGACAGGTTTGCGCGAATCGCCTGACCATGCGGTATTATCATCCGGGTGATAATCCGGTTTCGGCGCTGAGCTAAGGCTTTGTTTGCCTCTCTTGAGGCAATGATTGGGTTCGGAAGGCCCGGGATGACCGGTTTTGGGACCCATGAAATACACCGACATCGCAATCATCGGCGGGGGTTTGGCCGGCTCCACGGCGGCCGCGATGCTCGGGCGCGCGGGCGTGGCCGCGATCCTTGTCGATCCGCATGCGGTCTATCCGCCCGATTTTCGAATCGAAAAGCTCGGCGGGGCCGAGCAGATCACCCGCCTGGTGAAGACGGGCCTCGGGGATGCGGTGCTGCGCCGGGCGACCCATGACGGGGTCAACTGGATCGCGCGCTACGGCATGCTGCTCGACAAGCCGCCGAGCCTCCAGTTCGGAATCATGTACGACGATCTCGTCAACACGATCCGGGCGGAAATACCTGGTGAGGTCGAGACGATCGTCGCCAAGGCGGTGGCGATTGCGCCGAGCGCCGAGCGGCAGCGAATCACACTCTCGAGCGGGGAGATCATTTCGGCCCGCCTTGCGGTGGTCGCGAACGGGCTCAATGTGGGCCTGCGCCACGCGCTCGGCATCGCGCGCAAGATCGTCAGCCCCTGCCATTCGGTGTCGATCGGATTTGATCTTGTCCCCGTCGGACGCGCCGCTTTCCCCTTCCCCGCAATGACCTATTTTGCGGAGCGAACGAAACAGCGCATCCCCTACATTACCCTGTTCCCGATCGGGAAGCGGATGCGGGCCAACCTGTTCGTCTATCGCGAGGCTGATGACCCCTGGTTCAGGGAATTCCGGCGTGCACCGGTCGAAACGCTGGATGCCGCGCTGCCGCGACTGAAACGCCTGACTGGCGAATTTGGCGTGGCTGGCGAGATCAAGATTCGCCCCGCCGACCTCTACGTGAACGCCGGCTATCGGCAGCCCGGCATCGTCCTGGTTGGAGATGCGTTCAGGACCACCTGTCCTGTGACCGGAACCGGCAGCGACAAGGTTCTTACCGACGTCGAACGACTGTGCAATGTGCACATCCCAACCTGGCTTGCGACCGAGGGCATGGACGAGGCCAAGATCGCTTCCTTCTACGACGATCCGGTCAAGCAGGCCTGCGATTCGTGGTCCGATGCCAAGGCCTACGATTTCCGAAAGGTGTCGATCGATAAGGGCTTCATCTGGCGCGTGCAGCGCTGGGCGCGATTCGGCAAATGGTTCGGCCGTGGCCTGCTCCGGCGGCTGGGCGATGCGCGGCTTTTGACCCGCCCCCGGTCCCGGCATCACGCCCATCCAGCCGAGTGACCAGCTGCGGGATCAGATCAGTGCCAGGGCGATGCCGCCGAGCGCCCCGGTAACGACCACCACCAGCGGCGGCGCCCGCCAGGCCACCAGCAACACAAAGCCGATCAGGGCGATAGCAAAATCTCCTGATCCTTTCACCGAGCTGGTCCAGACGGGATCATAGAGCGCAGCCCCCAAGATCCCGACCACCGCCGCGTTGATGCCGCGCATCGCAGCCTGGGCACCGGGGCGGGTGCGCAGCGCATCCCAGAACGGCAGCGTCCCGACCAGAATGAGAATGCCGGGCAGGAAGATGCCGACCAGGCCCACGACCGCGCCGGCAAGGCCGTTGGGTCCGGCTTTCGTCACCGCCCCGAGATAGGCAGCAAAGGTGAAGAGCGGTCCGGGAACCGCCTGCGCCGCCCCATATCCGGCCAGGAACGCATCGTCGCTGACCCAGCCCGGGGTCACGAAGGCTTCGCGCAGCAGCGGCAGCACGACGTGGCCGCCGCCGAACACCAGGGCGCCCGAGCGATAGAATGCCGCGAACAGGTCGATCGCCGCCGGGACATGTCCTTGCACAAGCAGCAAACCGACCAGCAGGACCGCGAAGGTGGCGAGCGCCGCAAATCCAGCCCGTCGCGATATTGGCATCGTCACATGGCCTCCGGCCGGCGGCGGCGCGCCGCGGCAGAGAGCCAGGCCGGCCAGTCCGCCGAGCAGAATCGCCGCGATCTGCGCCAGCGACGATGAACTGAACAAGATGATCAGCGCCGCAACGGCTGCGATCGAGGCACGCTCGCGATCGGGGGCAAGCGAGCGTGCCATGCCCCACACCGCCTGCGCCACGATCGCAACCGCGACCAGCTTCAGCCCATGCAAGAGCCCGCTCCCGATTGGTCCCCCGAGCGAGCCCGCACCATAGGCAAACAGCACCATTGCGATCGCCGACGGCAGGGTGAAGCCGGTCCAGGCCGCGAGCCCGCCGAGGGTACCGGCCCGCATCAGCCCGATGGCGAAGCCGGTCTGGCTGCTCGCCGGTCCGGGCAGGAACTGGCACAGCGCCACCAGGTCGGCGAAAGCCTGCTCATCGAGCCAGCGCCGGCGAGTGACGAACTCGTCGCGGAAATAGCCGATATGGGCGATCGGCCCGCCGAAACAGGTCAGGCCCAGTTTGAGATAGACGAAGAGGACCTCGCGTGCCGTGCCCCTCGCCTGCTTTGACTGCGGCGAATCGCCGACGCTCGTCATGTGATGTCCCCGCCCCCCTGACGTACGTCTCAGGCGTAGTTGAACAGGGCCATGAAACCAAAGTCCATGTGCAGTTGCTGGTGACAGTGGAACAGCGTCGCTCCGGGGTTGTCGGCGACGAAATCCACTTCGGCCTCCTGGTAGCCGCCGAGCATGACCACGTCCTTGATCACTCCCGATGTCGACTTGCCGCCGATCCTGGCCAGTTCAAAACTGTGGCGATGCAGGTGCAGGGGATGGATATCGTCACTGGCGTTGCGGAATTTTAGCCGATAGCGCCGGCCCTCGTGAAGCGAGACGGCCGGCTTCATGCCGTCCATGGAAAAGGCTTCCCCGTTGATCGTCCATTGATTGAAACCCTCCAGCGCCGCATTGTGCTTCACGAAGGTGAACTCGATGGTCTCGTCGGGGGCGGCCGCGACCGCCCCGTTCGCAGCGCCGAACAGGCTGTAATCCCAGCGGTACGGCTTTGGCGCGATCCATTGCGGCTTGCCCTTGTGCTCGGCATACTCGACTACGATCCCCATCCCGCGGCGCCGGTCGTCGTCGGCAAGGTCGCCCATGATCCAGACGCCGGGATGCTTCATCTCGACCACAGCGGAGACGCGCTCGGCGGTGCCGAGCCAGAGCAGCGGCACCTCGGCCTGCGTCGGCACCGGATTGCCGTCGAGTGCGACGATTTTGAAGCTATGGCCGGGGAGTGCGAGGCTGCGGATCTCGGTTGCGCTGGCGTTGAGCACATGGAACAGCACGCGCTCGCCCGGCTTCACCCGTATGGGTTCGCCGTAGCCAAGCATCCTGCCGTTGATTGCAAACAGATCGTAGCCGACCTCGAAACCCTTGGGCCTGTCCTTCGCTGCGGCGTCAGCCGCCCTGCCCATGTCCTGCAGCGCCTTGACCGGACTGCCCGCCAGCGCCTCCATCGCCATGTCGCCGCCCTGGCTCAGGGTTGGCGAGAATTCCTTCAGCACCAGGAAGATCTCGCGGTCGTAGGCGCCGGCATTGGTCTTCGGCTCGATGTAGACGGGTCCCACCTGGCCGGTGTAGGTGCCGCGGCCGAGATCGCTGCCGGCCACGACATGGGTGTGGTAGAAGCGAAAGCCTCGAGGTTTCGGGGTGAACGCAAGTCGCCGCGTGCCATGGGCCGGCACGGTGGGCGAGCCCTCTTCGGCGGCCCCATCGACGTCGCTCGGAATCATCTGCCCGTGCCAGTGGACAAGCTCGGGCGTATCGGTGTCGTTACGGATGTCGATGACGACGTGCTGCCCTTCGTTGAAGCGCAGCAGCGGCCCCGGAAACTGCCCATTGTAGAGCACAGTCGAGACGATGTGCTCGGGTGCAAGCTCCACGAGACCGGTGGCGATGCGCAGCGTGTAGTCGGCCTTTTCGGCGGACTGGTCATCGGCGCGCGCCCGATGGCCCGATCCACCTATGAGCGAAGCAGCAGCGGCGTTCCTGAGCAGGGTGCGTCGATCGATCAGCACGGCAATCTCCCGAGTTCCCTGCCCCCGGGGCGATGATACCGGCTTCGTGACGCCCGTCGATGCGCAATCTCTTGAACTGCCGAGCATGGGCCGGCTCAAGGCGTCAGCTCGCTCCTGCGAGCCTGCCGCTATTCGTCGTCCTCCTCATCATCGTCATCGTCGTCATCGTCGTCTGCCGCCTGGGCCGTCGAACCGTGCGGGGTGTGACTCTGGTCGTCCCACAGTTTGCGGTAGACGCCGTTCCTCGCCAGCAGCTCCTGATGCGAGCCGCGCTCGATCGCGCGGCCGCCGGAGATCACGATGATCTCGTCCATCTCGACGACGGAGGTCAGGCGGTGGGTCGACCAGATCATGGTCCGCCCCTTGGCAACCTTCAGAAGCGTGCGATTGATCGCAGCCTCGGTGGTCTGGTCGAGCGCCGAGGTCGCCTCGTCGAGCAGCAGCACCGAGGGGTTGCGGATGATCGCGCGGGCGATCGCGATCCGCTGCCGCTGCCCGCCGGACAGGGTATCGCCGCGCTCGCCGACCACCGTGTCGTATTTCTGCGGCAGGCTCATGATGTAGCGGTGGATTTCGGCTTTCCGCGCGGCTTCCTCGACGTCGGCGTCGGTGGCGCCCTCCTTGCCGAGGCGGATGTTCTCCCGGATCGACATGTTGAACAGCATGTTGTCCTGGAACACCACCGCCATGCTCCGGCGCAGCGACTCCTTGGTCACCTTGCGGATGTCGACGCCATCGATGGTGATGCGGCCTTCGTCGGGCACGTAGAGCCGCAGGATCAGGTTGAGCAGCGTGCTCTTGCCGGAGCCGCTGGGGCCGACGATCGCGACGGACTTGCCGACGTCGAGCTTGAGGCTGAAACCGTCGAGCACCTGGGTCGGACTGCCGTCGTAGCCGAAGCCGACGCGGTCGAAGGTGATGTCGTGCGTGATCCGCGGCAGGTCCGGCGCCCCCGGCCGGTCGGCGCCGCGGGTCGGCTCGTCCAGCAGTTCCTGGATGTGCCGCACTGCCGCCGCCGACTGGATCGACACCGGAATGAAATGCATGACATGGGCGATGTTGTAGGACACCTCCCAGAAGGCGCTCTCGAAGGTAACGAAGGTGCCGATCGTGATATGGCCCTTGGTCGCCAGATAGGCACCGAGCGCAAGCACCACGAGGTGCAGCAGCAGCACGGAAATCGCCACCGTTCGCTCCACCATGGTGGAGAGGAACGCGGCCGCGGCGATCTTGCGGCGCGCCTCGTCGTTGCGCAAGCTGAACCAGCCAAACACCTTGCGATGCAGGCTGAACGCCTTGATCACGGCCTGGGCGGCGATGTTTTCCTGCACGACGCCGAGCAGCGCCGCCTCGTTGAGCTTCTGTTCGTAATTGGCGTGCACGGCTTTCGGCGTCAGGATTCTGGGGCCGATCAGCGTGATCGGGAACACCAGGAGCGCCACCGCGGCGAGCTGCCAGTTCAGGAACAGCATCAGGATGATGCCGGCGATCAATTCGAAGAACGGCAGCGCCGCACTGTTGGCAAAACCCTTGATGGAGCCTTCGAAGGCCGAGAGATCGACGGAGAAGCGCGACAGGATCTCGCCGCGCTTGGTGCGGGCGAAATAGGCCGCCGGCAGTTCCTGGACGTGCTCGAAAATGCGCCCGCGCACATCCGAGATCAGGGCCGCGGCCAGCCGCGCGTCCCAGCGCTCGTACCAGATCGCGACGATCGAGGTCACGATCCCCGCCGACGCTAGCACACCGAGGATCTTGTAGAGGGCCTGGAAATCCTCCTCGCCGAGCGCGTCGTCGATCAGGAATTTGAGGCTGAGCGGCATGATGACGTTGAACAGCGTCTCGACCAGCACGCCGAGGCCGACGAACGTCAGGATGGTCTTGTACTTGGCGAGAAAGGGCTTGACGAAGCGGTAGACGGTGGCGAGCGCGCCGGCTGCCTCCTTGGCGGTAAAGACGACGAGATCCTCATCCTCCTCGTCATCATCGAGCTCGAGATCGTTGTCGAGGTCCTCTTCTTCGTCGTCATCGGGTGGCGGCGACGGAACGGGTTTGCCGCCGATCGCGCGCATGGCGCCGCCACCGGGCACCAGCTGCTCGTCTTCGCCTTTGGCGACCGTCGGGCCGCCAGGCTTGTCGTTCTGTTTGAGGGGTTTGGGCGCCATTCAACCAACCGATGCTGCACGGCCGCCATGACCGCTCGCGTGGCCCTGGATCTGTCGATCAGGATCCGTCGATCAAAGGCCGTGCATGCCGAGTCTATGCCATTGGCATGCTTTCAGCAAAACCCGTCGATCGAGGCAAGGACTTGCTCAGTCGTCGTCGTCAACCTTGTCGAAGAACGAATAGCGCAGGCTGTCGGAATCCGCGTACCACTGTCCCGGCCCCTTGTTGGCGGCAAGCGTTGCCGCCCAGAGCGCGTCGGTGCAGTCGTGGCGGTGCATCGACAGGTCGAACCCGTTGCCGAAGAACAGTTCTGACCATTCCCACCAGGTGCCGAGCTTCTTGACGCCGCGCAAGAGGTCGTAGCGGTCGATCAGCGCGGGCGCCATGTCCGAGGTCACCGACCCGAACACCAGGCCGACCTTTGCGACCCGGTGAAGCTCGCGCACGGCGCGTACCACCTGCTTTTCCGCGACATGGCACAGCGAGGTCTCGAACACGATGTCGAAGGCATTGTCCTTGAACGGCAGGTCGGTGATGGAGCCGAGCTTGTTGAACTTCTTCAGGGCCTTCGGCGTACGCTCGTGGATCAGGCGGTTGTTCTCGATGCCGAAGGCGTCGAACCCGCGCTCGCGCAGCGCGCCGACGAGCTCGCCGCTGGCGGAGCCCGCGATCAGGAGTTTTGAGCCTTTCCCCTTGTTCCAGACGATCCTGACCAGCTCGGCGAGATAGTCGGGATCGGTGAACTGGCTCCAGACCTGCTGATAGGGACCACGGCCGCGGTAATTATCGAAATAGTCGCGATCGATCTTGTCCGATCTGGGCTCGTCGCCCTGCCCCTTGGCCCGGCGCAGCCGCATCATCTCGGTGACGACGATGTCGGTGGCGGCATCGGAGGAGTCGAGCAGGCCGTTCAGCGTCGAATCGAACAAATAGTCGCCGACCAGCACGATTCCCGGATGCTGCTTCGGCTCGGGCCGGTGGTTGGTCATGACATCCCGTGCCGGCAAGCCGCCGGGCAGCGCGTTGACCGACGACAGCCAGCGGTGGATCTTGCCTTCCTGGAAATGCGCACGGGCATCGCCGAGCGCAGCCGGCAGCGACTTCAAGGCCGCCGCGATCAGCTCCTGGTCAGTGAGGTTGGCATAGGCCAGCGCATCGGAGCCGGCGATCAGGAAATTCAGCACGCCATGCCGGCCGACATCGTGGCGCGCGCCCTCGTTGTAGACGCAGCAGCCGCCAAAAGCCTCCGACATGAACCAGGCGCCCGGAACCCGCTCGCCCCAGAACGGCGTGTCGAACAGGAGCGACACGCGCAGGTAATGCGCGGGTCGGTCGAAATAGGCGACGTGCTTGACCATCGATTTGCGCAGCACCTCGCCTTCCCAGCCGAGGGTGGCCAGCCAGGAATGCGGCAGGCACACCAGCACGAGGTCGAAGTCGCGGGTTTCCGGCCCCTTGCCGTTCATCATGTTGAGCTGGTAGCGGCCGGTGGCCGTCCTGCCGACCTTGAGAACCCGGTGATTGAGCTGGATGTCGGCGTCGACCTCGGACTGCAGGCACTCGATCAGTTGCTCATTGCCGTTCTGGATCGAATACAGGCCGATATAGCCCTCGATATCCATCACGTAGTTCTTCAGTGCGTTCAGCCCGTTGGTATTGTGGCTCTCGGTCGCGATGTCGGACCGCGCCATCACCTTGAAGAAGCGTCTTGCGATGGCGTCGTCGACCTCCTTGTCGAGCACCTGCTCGGCGGTCGCATAGGCCCAGGGATGTTCGTTGTCGTGCGCGCCGACGCCCTCGTAATATTCGATTGGCGAAACCATCTCGCTGCAGCGCTTGCGAAAGGCCTCGATCGCGTCCGCGGTCCTGGCACCGTATTTGCGGCGCATGCCTGGAACGTCGTTCAAGAGTTCGCCGTCGAGTTGCACCTGCTCGGCGTCCATCGGAATGGTCTGCAGGCCGAAATGCTGGATCAGTTCGCGCAGCGGATCGGGGCCGGTCATCGAGTAGTCGTAGATCTCCGCGACCCCGGCCTCGTACATCGCGGGCGCCGAATCGAACTTCCGTGTCAGGATTTTTCCGCCGAGCCGGTCGGACGCCTCGAAAATGGTGATCCGGCAGAGGTCCCCGAGCTTCCTTTTCAGGTACCAGGCGCTCATCAGCCCGCCGGGGCCGCCGCCAACGATCGCGAGATCAAGCATCAAAGTTCCGTCTTTCTCGGCCTGCCCGGCACGCAACAGTTCAGGCGTTGCGGCCCCTGCAGTGCGCAGCGCTGCCAGGAAACCGACGCTTTGCCAATAGCTTAGGACGCGAATCACGCAGGCCTGCCCGGCCCTGGCGAATACAGCTTTTACAAGCAGCGCCCCATTTCGACCCAGCAAAAAGCGCCAATCGACCTGAAAGGAAGATGAACAAACCTGTCGGCGCTGGACAAATCAAGCGCCATGCGCAGGGGGACGAATATGCGGGCAACCGGTGCGACGGTTTGACCTATCCCAAAAAGCAAAAACCACCGGCGGGGCATCGCCAGTGGTTTTGGAGGTTTATCATGAAGTAGAGGCTGGTCTCCCCGTCAGGTCAGCTGCCGCCCACCGATTTGGCCGGCTACCTGGATCAGTTTATACATGATCTGATTAGCTGAGTAAATAAGATATTTGAGTTGAGCGTGATTTTCTGCGCGGCCCAAAGCATGCCGATTGCAACGATGCATGACCGAACAATCGCCCAGCGCACGGTTTTGCCGCAGCACCATCGCCATCGAGCGACAAAAAGAAGAACCCCGGCAGCAAGCTGCCGGGGTTCTTGGATTCATCCGGATCGCCGCAGGGTCAGAAATTGCGCTGCGCGCGGACGTTGAACGACACGGTGTCCTGGTTCTTGTACTGATAGACCGCGTCCGCCGCCGGTGCGGTCGGCGCCAGAACCGAAGTGCCCGTAAAGTTCTGCTTGAGCATCGTGTACATCACCTCGGCCGAGAAGGTCAGGTTCTTGACCGGCGTCCAGCGGGTCACCGCACCGATTTGATAGACGTCGAAGTTCGGGTTGCAGGTGAAGTCCGCGGACTTGGCCCCGGCGTTCGACTTGACATAGGCCGCGCAGAACTGGCCCATCGCCGTCGTGAGGTTGTTGGCCTGACCGCCATAGCGGACGAATGACGCGCTGCCGAACAGGCTGGTCGACCAGTACGGATCCCAGTTGTGATTGAACGCACCGCGGACGCCGTAGGCCGTGGTCAGTTTCAGGTCGCCGGTGCCACCGGCGGCGATCGGCAGATAGACCGCATCCGTGGTGGCGCCGAAGCCGATGCTCTGGAACGCCCCCGCACGATTGGTGCCGCCGAACATCGCAAAGCTCGGCGAGGGACCGGAGGTGGCGATCACGTTCTTGGTGTCACCCACGGCGTAGCTTGCATCGATCTTGAAATCGTCGCCAGCGCCGGTCGGCAGGTTCTTGATCTGCAACGCCGCCATGACCGATCCGCCCCATTTGTCCGTGGGATGGCCCGAAAGCACGGAGTTCGCGAGCGGAGCGGCGCTTGCCGCCGTCAACGTGTTGTAGGAGGCGTCGACATTGTGCAAGGCGCCCGACAACTGGAACAGACCCCAGGCCTGGTCGACGCGGATGTTGCCGACGATATCGGGCGCGCGCACGCCGCCATAGGCGCTGCCAGTGGTGCCGGTGGCGAGGAGGCCGGTCGACAGGTTGTAGATGGCGGTGCGGTCCTGCACGGTCGGATCTTCGAGGCCGATGGTGCCCGACACGCCGTTGCCGAACTGCATCGTGTACTGGATGTTGTTCACGCCGGTGACGCTGTCCTGGCCCCCGAGCAGGAACGACGAGTTGTTACCCGGATAGCCCTGCCAGGGCGTGGAATAAGCCGACGCCGATTTGCCGAAGGTGAAGCCGGCAAACTGGATGAACACGTTTTCGACCGACAGGTAGCCGCCGCCCTGCGTGCTCAGCAGGTTGGGATTGTTGCCGAGATTGGTGGCGAGCGCGTTCGGGTTCTGAGTGGTGTTGCCGAGCGTGTCGAAGTTGAAGTCGCCCTGGGCGAAGGTGCGCACCACGCCATATTCGGTGGCCGTGCGGGTGTCGACCGTCAGCGCCAGACGCGAACGGGTCGCGAAGTAATTGCGGTAGCGGTTGCCCTGGCCGAGATCGCCGTTCCACGCCGGCTGGTTGTAGATGCCCCCGTTGAACGTGGCGTCGACGCGCAGGTAGCCGCCGAGCTTGATGCAGGTGTCGGTGCCCGGAATATAGAAGAATCCTGCACCGTACAGCGAACAGACCCTCACGTACTCGACCGCTTTGGCCTTGACGGGAAGATCAGCCGCCTGCACCCCGCCCATGGCGAAAACACTCGCCGCTGAGCCGAGGATGAGGCGCTTAATCATCGTCATGTGTAAACCTCCAAGTTGCTACGTTCGGGAGGGGCCGCACCACTGTTCCCCCAGGAAGGTCCGACTCCCTCCCGTCTCGAAAAATCCGCCCAGCCGCTTCGCGCCGTTCCCCCACCCGCTTTCCAACGCGAGAGACTTGAGCGATCCACCTGCAACGGGACGATCGAGAACCCCCCACCGTCATGACGACTATGCATGCGTCACTTCACTAATCAAAACATTTTATTAACTCAGCTATCTGATTGCAGCCTGTCTGTAACCTTTTTGCCACTGAGACTGCACAGGAAAGTGATGCCGCCGAGCGACACTCAGTCGGATTCGACCTTAATTGAGTTTGTCACCCAACCTTTTTTCTTGTTTTGAACACCATATGGATGAAAATGAGCCATGGCAAAGCTTGGCGCACAGAGCGCAACCCCGCCGGAGACGGCCGGAAGCGCGATCGGGGGCTCTACTGCCCACAAAAACGAGGACCTGATCAGGCGTTTCACCTGGTCGGTTGCCGCAATTGGCGTTCACCTTGAGGAACTGCGCTATTTCTGGGCCCAGACGCTCGGGGTCAGCGGTCCGCAATGGATGATCCTGATGGCGCTGGCAGACCTGGACCAAGGCGACGGCGTGCCGGTCAATGTGGTCTCGAAGAAGCTGCACGTCGACTCCTCGTTCGTGACCACGCAATCAAAACTCCTGGAAAAGAAGGGGTTCTTGCGTCGGAAGACGTCCGCCGACGATGCCAGGGTCGTGCAGATGTCCCTGACCGACAAAACCTACAAGCATATGGCGGGGCTGGCCGCGCAGCAGGCGAACTTGAATGCCTTCATCTTTGCCGAATTCGACGATTCCGAACTCGAGGCGTTCACCGGCAAGCTCGCCGCGCTGCAGAACCGGCTCGAGAAGGCCTGTGTGAGGGTCACGCTCGATATGTGATGACGCGCCGGTCCGGATCATTCGCGGGGGCTTGACGGTCCGCAGCCACTTGCCGCGCGCCCCAGGCGTACTGTCGGATCTGTCGCGCCCAAACCCAGCCCGGCCCGATGGCCGCCGGTTTCAGACATCCCGCGCCCTTCGCGCGGCCGCGCCGCGGTGGGGAGCCCGAGACGGGCCTCGATCCAGTCGAAGATGATCGCGCTGGCCGATGTGGGGCTGCCGGCATGTCCCGTGGCCGCCGCTTCCCCGTCGGTGAAGATCTGCAGCGTGACGTCCCGCCCGTCGGCCTTGAGCTGCGCGTAGAGTTCCTTGACTCGCTCGGGCTGTAGCCAACCCCGTTCGCCGGCCGGGATCAGGACCGGACATTTGATGTTCCGCGCCGCCCGGCTCAGCGTCGGCCTCAACATCACCCCCGGCTCCTGCGATGCGATGCGATCGCGCAGGAACTCGCGCTCATGCAGGTCCCAGAGACCGCCGTCGCAGACGGCGGCGGCGTAACGGTCATCGAATGCGATACCGCGCGCCACGAAGGACGACTTCATTCCGTCGCCGAGGATCGCGACCCTGGTCTCGTCGATGTCGTCGCGCTCGACCAGATAGTCCATGACGCAGCCGACCGTCGCCTCGAGATCGCGGCGGCCGACGACCTGCTCGAAATCCGCGTCCGCCTCGGCGCCGAACAGGTCGACCGCCAGCATGGCCATGCCGCGGTCGAACGCATGGGCGGCGGCCTTGTAGAGGAATTCCTCCTTCCGCTCGCCCGGCTCGGCGATGCAGATCACCACCGGCGCGCGGCCGGTCGTGTGCGGAGGCGGCAGGAAATAGCCTTGAAGGGGGTGGCCGGCCGGCCAGGCGATCTGCACGATCTCGCCGCGCGGAGCGGCATGCCGCACATAGTTCGTCGCGCATCGCCGCATGGCCGCGATCGCGCTGTGGTAGCCCTGATCCGCTGAGCTGAAGGGAAATGCTGCAGCCTGATAGTAGTTCATGGCGCGAAGCCAGCCGCTCCGCGCGGCCAGGATCTTGCCGTCGGCAAGCGCCGTATCGGCGCGTGCGCTGGTGAGATTCGCGATCGCGGTCCATTCGCGCGGCCAGGAGCCGTCATCGGCGAAATCGATGGCGTTCGCCGTGCTCACGCATTCCGCAATCGTCGCGCCGCCATCCCGTGCCGCGCCAACGAGCCGCGTGAACTCGAGCAGCAGATCCTCGCGTTCGAGCCAGATCGAAGACCCCTCGGGGTCCTTTTCCGACTCAAGGCGATGCACATCGAGACCGTTGTCCCGCGCCACAACCTTATCGAGAAACTCTGGCTCACGCATAACGCGCTATGACTGACAGTCCACTGAGGCGAAAGACTGTCGACATCGCCGAAAATTTACGGCGAACTGTCTCTTCTTTGTGACTCCCCGCGAGCGGCCGTACATATCAGGAGTAGCAGAAGCGCTCGCGCTCAACAAATGAGCGGCCCGCTTGCGATTCGATGCGGCACTGCACAGCGCGCCGCCTGCATTCGCAATCGATCCGCGCAGCAAAAAGGCCGGCTCAACGGCCGGCCTTTTCGACATCGTGTTCGGTTCCGTTACTCCGCCGGCGGCAACGCCAGCGGCTCGGCTTCCGGCGCGGTCGGCACGATCGCGGCCTGCTTCTCGCGCTCGTCCAGGATCAGCTTGTCGCGCTTCAGCGCGACCTCGCGGATCCTCGCCATCGAGGCACCGGTGCCCGCCGGGATCAGCCGGCCGACGATCACGTTCTCCTTCAGGCCCTCGAGCGGATCGATCTTGCCGTTGACCGCGGCTTCGGTCAGCACCCGCGTGGTCTCCTGGAACGAGGCCGCCGAGAAGAACGAGCGGGTCTGCAGGCTCGCCTTGGTGATGCCGAGCAGCACCGGCGTTCCCGTGGCGGGCTTCTTGCCCTCCTCCTTGGCCCTGGCGTTGATCACATCGAACTCGATCTTGTCGACCTGTTCGCCGGAGATCATGTCGGTCTCGCCCTGGTCGGTGATCTCCACCTTCTGCAGCATCTGACGGACAATCACCTCGATGTGCTTGTCGTTGATCAGCACGCCCTGCAGCCGGTAGACCTCCTGGATTTCGTTGACCAGATAGGCCGCGAGTTCCTCGATACCCTTGATCGCCAGGATGTCGTGCGGTGCCGGATTGCCCTCGACGATGAAGTCGCCCTTTTCGACGACGTCGCCGTCCTGCAGGTGGATGTGCTTACCCTTCGGGATCAGGTACTCGCGGGTCTCCTCGGTCTTGTCGACCGGCTCGATCGAGATGCGGCGCTTGTTCTTGTAGTCGCGCCCGAAGCGGACCGTGCCGGAGATTTCCGCGATGATCGCGGCATCCTTCGGCTTGCGGGCCTCGAACAGCTCGGCCACCCGCGGCAGACCGCCGGTGATGTCGCGCGTCTTGGCGCTTTCGGTCGAGATACGCGCCAGGATGTCGCCCTGCTTGACCTTGCCGTTGATGTCGACCGAGAGGATCGCGTCGACAGGCAGCATGTAGCGGGCGTCGCCGCCGCGCGACAGCTTCATCACCTTGCCATCCTTGCCCTTGACCACGATCGCCGGGCGAAGGTCGGCGCCGCCACGCGTCGAACGCCAGTCGATGACGACGCGCTTGGCGATACCGGTGGATTCGTCGAGCGTTTCCGAGATCGACTGGCCTTCGACCAGATCCTCGAACGCGATCACGCCTTCCGCCTCGGTCAGAACCGGCCGGGTGTACGGATCCCATTCCGCGATCCGCTGGCCGCGCTTGACCGTGTCGCCCTCGTCGACCAGCATGCGCGCACCATACTGGATTCGGTGGGTTGCCCGCTCGGTGCCGTCGGCATCGACCACGGCGACCACCATGTTGCGCACCATCGCGACCAGGTTGCCTTCGCTGTTGCGCGCGATTGCCCTGTTCTTGATGACGATCTTGCCTTCGAAGTTCGATTCGACGAAGGACTGCTCGTTGATCTGCGCCGCGCCGCCGATGTGGAAGGTGCGCATCGTGAGCTGCGTACCGGGTTCGCCGATCGACTGCGCGGCGATGACGCCGACCGCCTCGCCGTGGTTGACCGGCGTGCCGCGGGCGAGATCCCGGCCGTAGCATTTCGCGCAGATGCCGTTGACGAGCTCGCAGGTCAGCGCCGAGCGGATCTTCACCTCCTGGATGCCGGCCTGCTGGATGGCGTCGACGTGACTCTCCTCCATCAGCGTGCCGCGCTTGACCAGGATCCTGGTGCCGGTGGGATCGCGCACGTCATCGCAGGCCACGCGGCCCAGGATGCGCGAGCCGAGCGAGGCGACCACGGTACCGGCATCGATGATGGCACGCATCTTGATGCCGAGGTGGGTGCCGCAGTCGTCCTGCGTGATGATGCAGTCCTGCGCGACGTCGACCAGGCGGCGGGTCAAATAACCCGAGTTCGCGGTCTTGAGCGCCGTGTCCGCGAGACCCTTGCGGGCGCCGTGGGTCGAGTTGAAATATTCGAGCACGGTCAACCCCTCCTTGAAGTTGGAGATGATCGGCGTCTCGATGATTTCGCCCGACGGCTTTGCCATCAGGCCGCGCATGCCGGCGAGCTGACGCATCTGCGCCGGCGAACCGCGCGCGCCCGAATGCGCCATCATGTAGATCGAGTTGATGTCGGCATCGGCGCCCTTCGGCGTCTTCTTGGTCGCGGAGATTTCCTTCATCATCTCCTTGGCGACCTCTTCGGCGGCCTTCGACCAGGCGTCGACCACCTTGTTGTACTTCTCGCCATGGGTGATGAGGCCGTCGTTGTACTGCTGCTCGAAGTCCTTCGCCAGCGCACGGGTCTGATCGACGATCTTCCACTTGCCGTGCGGCACCACCATGTCGTCCTTGCCGAACGAGATGCCGGCCTTGAACGCATTGTAGAAGCCGAGCGCCATGATGCGGTCGCAGAAGATGACCGTCTCCTTCTGGCCGCAGTGACGGTAGACCTGGTCGATCACGCCCGAGATCTCGCGCTTGGTCATCAGCTTGTTGATGACGTCGTACGAGATCTTCGAGTGCTTCGGCAGCACGTTGCCGAGCATCACGCGGCCCGCCGTGGTGTCGATCCAGCGCTTGGATCGCTTGCCGGTCTCGTCGGTGCCCTCCCAGCGATACTTGATTTTGCTGTGGAGGTGGATGACCTTCGAATGCAGCGCATGTTCGAGCTCGGCCATGTCGCCGAACAGCTTGCCCTCGCCGGGCATGCCCTCGCGCATGATCGAGAGATAATAGAGGCCGAGCACGATGTCCTGCGACGGCACGATGATCGGCTGGCCGTTCGCCGGGTGCAGGATGTTGTTGGTCGACATCATCAGCACGCGCGCTTCCAGCTGCGCTTCCAGCGACAGCGGAACGTGCACGGCCATCTGGTCGCCGTCGAAGTCGGCGTTGAAGGCAGCGCAGACCAGCGGGTGAAGCTGGATCGCCTTGCCCTCGATCAGCACTGGCTCGAACGCCTGGATGCCGAGGCGATGCAGGGTCGGCGCGCGGTTCAGCAGCACCGGATGCTCGCGGATCACCTCGTCGAGGATGTCCCAGACCTCGGGACGCTCCTTCTCGACCAGCTTCTTGGCCTGCTTGACCGTGGTCGACAGGCCCTTGGCGTCGAGCCGCGAATAGATGAACGGCTTGAACAGCTCGAGCGCCATCTTCTTCGGCAGGCCGCACTGATGCAGGCGCAGCTCGGGACCGACCACGATCACCGAGCGGCCCGAATAGTCGACGCGCTTGCCGAGCAGGTTTTGGCGGAAACGGCCCTGTTTGCCCTTCAGCATGTCGGCGAGCGACTTCAGCGGGCGCTTGTTGGCGCCGGTGATGACGCGACCGCGGCGGCCGTTGTCGAACAGCGCGTCGACGGCCTCCTGCAGCATGCGCTTTTCGTTGCGGATGATGATGTCCGGCGCGCGCAGCTCCATCAGCCGCTTCAGGCGGTTGTTGCGGTTGATGACGCGGCGGTAGAGGTCGTTGAGGTCCGAAGTCGCAAAGCGCCCGCCGTCGAGCGGCACCAAGGGCCGCAGATCCGGCGGAATCACCGGGATCACGGTCATGATCATCCACTCCGGCTTGTTGCCGGAATGCCGGAACGCCTCGACGATCTTCAGCCGCTTGGCGAGCTTCTTGTGCTTGATGTCGGAGTCGGTCTCGGCCATCTCGGCGCGCAGGGTCTGCTCGAGCTTCTCGAGCTCGAGCCCCTTCAGCAGCTCGCGGATCGCCTCGGCGCCGATCATGGCGGTGAAGCTGTCCTGGCCGTATTCGTCCTGCGCCTTCAGGTACTCGTCTTCCGACAGCAGCTGACGGTCCTTCAGCGCGGTGAGGCCCGGCTCCAGCACGACGTAATATTCGAAGTACAGGATCCGCTCGAGATCCTTCAGCGTCATGTCGAGCAGCAGGCCGATGCGCGACGGCAGCGACTTCAGGAACCAGATGTGCGCGACCGGCGCGGCGAGCTCGATATGGCCCATACGCTCGCGCCGGACGCGCGACAGCGTCACCTCGACCGAGCACTTTTCGCAGATAATGCCCTTGTACTTCATCCGCTTGTACTTGCCGCACAGGCACTCATAGTCCTTGATCGGCCCGAAGATGCGGGCACAGAACAGGCCGTCCCGCTCGGGCTTGAAGGTGCGGTAGTTGATGGTCTCAGGCTTCTTGATCTCGCCATAAGACCAGGACAGAATCTTCTCAGGGGACGCGATCGAGATCCGGATCTGGTCGAAGACCTGAGCCGGCGTCGTCGGGTTAAAAAGATTCATAATCTCTTGATTCATCGTCTTCTCCTCGCGTGCCGATCAAGGTCGGCAGCAAATTCGAAAATCTCTTATCGTCAGGCCCCCTGCCCCTCGCGTTTCGGGCAGAAGGCCAAGGCCCGGCTCGCGAAGGCCGGGCGGGTGGCGCGCCTTACTCGGCCGCCTCCGAGGTCGACGCCGGTCCCACCTTGGAATTGTGCAGGTCGACGTTGAGACCGAGCGAGCGCATTTCCTTGACCAGCACGTTGAACGATTCCGGAATACCGGCCTCGAAGGTGTCGTCGCCGCGGACGATCGCCTCGTAGACCTTGGTACGGCCGGCGACGTCGTCCGACTTCACCGTCAGCATCTCCTGCAGCGTGTAGGCCGCGCCGTAAGCTTCCAGCGCCCACACCTCCATTTCGCCGAAACGCTGGCCGCCGAACTGCGCCTTGCCGCCCAGCGGCTGCTGGGTGACCAGCGAGTACGGTCCGATCGAACGCGCATGGATCTTGTCGTCGACGAGATGGTGCAGCTTGAGCATGTAGATGTAGCCGACCGTCACCTTGCGATCGAAGGGATCGCCGGTGCGGCCGTCATACACCACCGACTGCCCGGAGGCATCGAGACCGGCGAGCTTGAGCATCTCCTCGATATCGCTCTCCTTGGCACCGTCGAACACCGGGGTCGCGATCGGCACGCCATGGCTCAAATTGCGGCCGAGCTCGATCAGTTCGCCGTCGTTCAGCGTCTTGATGGTCTCGTCGTCGCCATAGATCCGCTTCAAGGTCTCCTTCAGCGGCTTCATGTCCTGCTTGCCGAGATAGGCGTCGACCGTCTGAGCGATGCGCCGGCCAAGACCCGCGCAGGCCCAGCCGAGATGCGTCTCCAGGATCTGGCCGACGTTCATGCGCGAGGGCACGCCGAGCGGATTGAGCACGATGTCCGCATGCGTGCCGTCCTCCAGGAACGGCATGTCCTCGATCGGCACGATCTTCGACACCACGCCCTTGTTGCCGTGACGTCCGGCCATCTTGTCGCCGGGCTGGATCTTGCGCTTCACCGCGACGAAGACCTTGACCATCTTCATCACGCCGGGCGGCAGCTCGTCGCCGCGCTGCAGCTTCTC